>Ga0210059_1011375_pt1 | contig 13619 bp, 5 predicted proteins | sample Ectturendosymbi2_FD_188042 | JGI IMG/M metagenome (GOLD analysis project Ga0210059, IMG submission 188042) | Ecteinascidia turbinata endosymbiont from Florida, USA - Sample 2 (SPAdes) (version 2) | ecosystem: Host-associated > Tunicates > Ascidians > Unclassified | place: Key West, Florida...
TCCTTGAAATTCAAGACAATCTCTGCGGCTGTATTGCTCCAACAAGTTAATTTGATGCGTTAGTTGATCAGTTTGATGCTGAAGCTGCTGAACCTGCTCTGATAGATCTGCATTCTGCTTTTGAAACTCACCAACGTGTCCTTCAGATTCCTGCAACCTCTTTTTCATTTCTTCATATTGATCGGACAAAAATTGCTGAAATGTTTTTATCTCTTGTAATTCCTTGAGAAATTCTTTTGTTTTATTACCATTTGACTTTACTTCCGCTAGCAGCTCTTCAAAGTGCATATTTTGTTGTTTTGATGTGCCAGAAGACATGTCTTAAACGGTGTTTCAACGGTGTTTTCAACGACAGAATGGAAATGGAAAAGCAGATGCACTACGAACTGTTACTGAAAAGACGAAGCCACTAATTTAAGTCCCGCGAAAACCATTAAGTCCCGCGAAAACCACGTTTCTTGAAGAGCTTTGCAATCCTATTACTCGCCAGGCGATTGAGCTAGAGAGCTGTTCAAACCCTCTGCGGATTCAGCAAGTCTTGTAGTAGAAAACGAAAAAAAAATTTTTCGTTTTTAGTGGGGGTTTTTCGGGGGGAACGCCACAAGTGGTGGTGTTTTTGGCTACCTTTACCTGACCCTGGGCTCCAACCCATTGGGTCATTATTATGGCTCAAGCTTTTTTCGGAAACTAGGCCAAAATCCGCGTCTTTAGAGCCCTTGAATGACTTTCTAGCATAAGTGTAGCCGAAATTTTGGCCAAAAAAAACAAAATTGGGGAAAATTTCTGCACCCACAAACCCCCATTTGGGTTGGAACACATCCCTTTTCTAAATGACCATCACTCGCTAGCGGATCGAGCTAGAGAGCTGTTCAAAACCGTTCTGATTGGGGAAAGACTTGTAGTTTAGGCTGAAAAAAAACTTTTCGAGGTGCGATTTCGGCCTTTCTGGCTATGTTTACAAAACCACAGGTTGTTTTGACTTGTTTCTATAAATACTCCGTGACGTCAGCGGCCCGTGAGACTGCGTGAATAAAGCAGAATCAGCGGCGCGAAACCGCGCGAGATTTAAATGCATTCTAGGCTATAGTACGAGTCTTTAGAGGGTTTGATGGACTTTTTAGCATTTCTCGTTGATGAATTATGGAAAAAATGGTAGAATTTTAATATGGGAAATTCCCTGAAGGCCCATGGGAATTCCTGACATATTGGAATATTTTTGGCATAACTTTTGAACCAGAAACGCTAGAAACTCGATCAAGGGCTCTAAAAACGCATATTTTAGTCTAGAATCCAAAAATACTGCGAGCCACAATATTGGCGGGTGGGATCGCATGATGACGTCATACAATTAACCAGAAAAAGACCCCATCATGAGCCCATTGGCCCAAAACCCCCCATCCAAATTCAAAAAATGTTTTTTTTATTCAAAACTACTCGAAGCCACTAGTCATTACAGGGTTTGAACAGCTCTCTAGCTCAATCGCCTGGCGAGTTATAGGATTGCAAAGTTTTACAAGAAAAGTGGAGCACGCGGGACTTAAAGGGTTGAGGTTACAGCCCAGGAAAGAGAGGACTTTTACCATGAAACAAAAACCTACTTGATCAACTGCAATTGCCCACAGAGGTTAGGCACTGTCAAAACTTTAATTGCACAGATGAGAAACATCTGGAAGAAATAGAAAACTTGTATGCAGAGCTGACCCGTGCTCTGCTGGCTGATGCATCCTCTGCAATTAAAACAACAGGTAAAAACAAGGAAGGTAAATTTGACATTTCTGGCTGGAACTCGGTGGTCAGATCAAAACACCAAATTGCAAAGGCAGCCTTCCGGCTATGGGTAAACTGCAATAGACCCAAGACTGGTGGCATGTACAGGAACATGGCTAACATGAAAAAAGATTTCAAATATTCATTGCGGCAATGTCGCAAAGATGTTGAAATTCATAAGGCCAATGGGCTAGCAGCTGCACTACAGGCTGATGAAGCCATGAAGTCATTTTGGCAAAAGGTCAATAACAAAAACAGATCCCCATCACACCAACATTGGTAGGAGGGGCAAATGGTGGTTCAGAGATTGTTAAAATGTGGAAAGACTATTTCAAGGGAATATTAAACTCTGAAAACTCTGGCAATGGGTCTGCAGAGTCTGTGGAACGCAGCATAGACTGTAAGGAGAACTATCTGGTTCTTGAAATGCCCATGTGTTCTTTTGTCTCCTTGACATCACTTCTTCAAAAGCTGCCCTTGAACAAATCTCCAGGGCCTGATTGTATTTCTGCAGAGCACTTGCTGTATGCAGATGAATCTCTGCGTTTTTTTCTCAGTGAACTTTTTAATATGTGTATTGTTCACGGGTATATACCCAATTCCTGTTTAAACACAACAATAGTTCCCATATGCAAAAACAAGAATGGGAATATGTCTGACACATCAAATTACCGACCACTGGCAGTAGCCGCAGTAGTGTCAAAGCTACTTGAGCACTTCATGTTATCTAGCATCTCTCCCTTCCTTGGTACCACAGACTATCAATTTGGTTTTAAGGCTGGTCATAGTACTGATCAATGTACATTTTTATTGAAGCAAGCTGCTTCATACTTTGTAACCCATGGTTCATCTGTGCATGTTGTGTATTTAGACGCCTCGAAAGGATTCGATCGAGTACTGCACATGAAATTATTTGAGAAACTAATTCAAAGAAAGGTGCCAATGTGTTTTATGCGCCTACTAAAACATTGGTACAAGGAACAAACGATGCAAATAAAATGGGGCAAGCATTTTTCTGAACCTATTCATGTGTCTAATGGGGTTAGACAAGGGGGAGTACTGAGTCCATGCTTGTTTGCTGTTTATTTAGATGATTTGTCCAATGAACTAAACAACATCAAAGCAGGGTGTTATATAGATGAAGCCTTCTTAAATCACTTGATGTTTGCTGATGATATTTGTGTGTTTTGCCCAAGTGTACGTTGGTTACAAAGAATACTAGATGTGTGCCAGGCGTATGCAGAATCGAATAGGATTATTTTCAACTGCAACAAAACTGTTAGTATGACGTTTAAGGCAAAGAATGCGAAAAGCACAGCCACTCCATTAGATGAGGTCTCGGTCGCGAAGGTTACGGTCTCGACTTCATCACTGCTGCTTATTTTTCCAGTTTTTTGTTTGCATCTGATGTTTGCGTAATGTGTCGAATGTTCTGTATTTTCCTGTGTAAATAATAGAGATGATCACTATCCGGTTTGCTAGTTGAATATCCAGTAGGATAGTGAGTTTGCAACCGGATACCGGATACGGATATCCAAAAACTGCTTTCAAACGGGAACCGGATACGGATAAGGATATCCGAAACCCTTCTTTCGATTTTTGAGTATTCAGACTCTTGGAAAAGTTGCGTATTGCACGATTATTTATTTCGAATCTTTCGAAGCATCTCTTCAGCCGTCTGTGCCATGACTCCAAGTCTGTCTGTGGTGTGATCTCAGTATCGTAGTGTACTCCCATGTCCTACTTATTGAACATGCCAAGTTTGTGAGCATGAGTCTGTTGTTGGTGTAGCAAGATAGGGCTCTTTCAGTATACATTATAAAGCAGTTATTTGCTACATACCTGGACTAGGGTTAGCTAGAGTTGTTCTGGTGTGAACTAGAGCAGTCTAGCTGTTTTAATGAGGGGTGTAGTCTGCACTAGGCTGTTTTGTCTTCACACCTAGTTTGCGTGAGCCTGCATTGGCTGGTCTTTGGACTATACCAGGCAGCAGTTAACTTTTTTCTTTCTTGATCACGATATGCAAAATTGTTGTTTTACGTCATTGACAAGTTAGACTGGATTTTAACTAAGCCATTTCAAAACTTGTGAGATAGTTCAAGCCAGTTTCATGTTTTAGATGCTGTTTTGGTCTGTCAACTAGCATTGCTTAGTAGTTAGGTGTGGTTAAAGTGCAAAAATGATGATCGGATTAATAAATGAAATTATGAATGTGAATTCATGTATTGTGATAAAATGGAACCATTGTTACTAAACAAATGACTAATAAAAACATTGATCTTGGTGTTGCAAAACTTCAGCTTGCTTTTTGATGCAATTGACTCTGAAAAGTACTCAGGTTATGCGATATGTCAAGCTTGCAAGATATGTCAAGCATGCTGTTTATAGGGATAGGCATGACAGGGCCCAATATGGGGCAACGCATTGAGGTAGTGTCCGTTATGTTTCATAATGCAAAGATTGTGCTGGGACTATTTTGCCTTCAGTTGAACACAATTGGTTGAAGTGGTCATGAGATGAGTAGATATGCAAAGAGACAATTGGTTGAGGTTCAAGAGTTTGTGATTAGGGTGTAGTGTCAGGGCATGGTGACAGTTTAGGGTAAGACTTTAGGTTTGCGGTCAGGGTTTACAGCTAGGGTTTAGCCTACAGTTCACATAATGTAAACAAGAAGCTGCTAACTGCTTGCCAGGCCTGAAACCAATACAACACTTGACCTTGTTGCAGGTGGGACAGAGCTGTTGCATATGTCATGGTCAATTAAATAGGACATGCGTTCCAAACTTGTCATGTGAATACTTCAGCCAGTTGTGTTCAGCAAAAGGAAAAATAACTTCAACAATTATTTTGCCTCATGAGGCAAAATAGACATTACATAAAAATGTATGTTGTGCACAAAAACGTAACGGGGGTGCAAGGGGGGTGCAATTCCCCATGTGCCGAGTTACTATATCGACGCAGAATCACTGCGGGGGCTGCCGAAAGGTCCCAACAATGTTGCAAGCAGTTTCTTCAACAGCATATTTGCCTGCTAAAGACCTCAGGTTCGAACATGGGGGAGTCAAACTTACTTAGTGCCCCGGGCGCCATGTATCCTTGCTAAGGCCCTGGCTGTGCTTCAAAATACACTTTCGGATAGTTTCACAATACAGATATACGGATAGTAAGATTTCAACCAAAACAGGTTTCGTATCGGATACGGATATCAGTTTTCAAAAACAGGATAGGATCGGATAGTAAAAAACATTATCCGATCACCTCTGGTACATACTGTTGTTGTTTTGTCTTGTTCCTACATCCTGATATCCTGTCCTTATTTTGATAATCTTGAATCTTGAATTGACATTTTTGATGCAGGTTCTCAGGGCCACTTTATCAAATCTGTTGCCATTGCTGTTAGGATTTCAAGCGCAGAGTACTGCGCGCCTGTCTGGTGCCGCAGTGCTCGTACCCGCCTCATCGAACCCCATTACTGACGCCTTGCGAATTGTGACTGGATGCCTGCGCCCTGCAAGTTTTAGATTCTTTCGAAAGTGCGATTAACCAAATTTTGTCGAAATTACTTCCCAGTTCAAGCTATATCTACAGTGTTAAAACTAAACAGCTAACGTATGCTATGTGCTAACAATGTTGAAGCCTTTATTCGATCTATTAAGAAATGCGGCATCGCATTCAGCCAAAGCTCGTCCGGCTCATGCAGCGCGAAAAGCTCTTTCTTTTGAATTACGTTCACTTTTGCTCAGTCCTCTTGTTTCCAAGACCGCCGCCTGTTAGCGTTTCTGATAACAGCTCACGCGTTTCGCATATTGCGTAGCCAAGCGTAACAACCCAAGCGAGCTAATGATTCAACATTAAACACGTATCCAAGCGAACATTTTTTCAGACGTTCATTATCATCAAGATCAAATTATCAAGTTGCCAAACTTCGCTGAACTACCTCTTTCAACAAATTTAATCAAGCTGAAAGTTAGTAAGTTAAAGATTTTTGTCTATAGCAAAATTAAGTGAATTCCCTATAAAGGTTTTTGATGAAGAGTTTATAATCACCTTATCTCAACTCTTTTCAGAGACGCGGTAGGTAGTACTTAAGATGTTCCTATATTGGGTTTATTTTTTTAACGTTTTTGATGTGGTGGTTCTCATGTTTCGTCATGAGGTTTAGATTATTAGTAAAATGAAATCGAACATCTTCGTAGAAAGTATTTTACCATTGCACATCACTTTCATCCTCAATTCTATTTGGAAGTAAGAACTTTCTACATGGCCAGGTAATCTCCGCATGACTTCCTAAAAGCTTTCGCTGTCATCAAGTGGTTTACAAGATTAGTTTTCTGTGCAACAGAAAGACACCAGACCACATTGAATGAAGACCAGAATGTGTGTTTCGTTCAAGCGTGAATGAAGAAACCAGTTGATGACATCTCAATGACACATCAAGAAATGGAGGAAGTTATTGATTTTCAACTCTTTGTTTAAAAAATATTCCACTGAGTACTGGTATTTAATAAAAAAAACTGCTTAAACAATCTTGGTTAGGAGATAGCAAAAATAGGTCATCTACCCAGCAGAAGAGGAGGTCTAGTCAATACTGCTGTGATGTTATTGCCATGGTCTAGCTTAGCTCGTAGTTCATGCATAGATATGCCACTAGTGGTGCTATTGATGAGTCTACGACAATGCATCTACCTGCTGATGAGAACAACGTTAAACTAAAACGCACTTGTTCTCATAAACCATTCTAATAAATTTTTCAGGCGTCTTTTGTTCAAGGCATTAAGACAGAGTTGATATTTAGATAGGCAGTAACATCAACCGTCACACTGCTGAAACGATCACAACAAGTTTCTTTGTACTGAAAAAAATTTGCGCTGATGCAGAGATAGAAATCTTAACGTCTCTTTTGGGTCACAGCTAATATACAGCACAAAGAAACTTGTTGTGGTCTTTTTGATGTGATGTTGGGTGACGGGAACCCTGTTGCCCAAGGAACGCTGCGGTCATTTGCTCAGTAGTTTTAGATCGAACCCCCAACCACACGATTGAGAGGCAAACACACCACCACTGAACTATCATAATGAAAAATCTACATTATACAAATAAAAATAACAAAAACTGTTAATATAACAAAACTGCTTGGTCAGTGTTGCAAAAAAAATGAAGTAGGCTATTGCAGAGGAGTTCTGTCTGACTGAGAAAATTTGTTTAATTGAAAGGTTGTTCGAAGCAGGTTTGGTGTCTATATGCTCAATATGCCACATGCATTACGTTTCAAGACCATTTCGAAGCATGGAAAGGTAGAATCATGATTCCAAGCGAGTTGGTCATGAAAAAAGGCAAGGGAAATATGAAAAGAGGAAGATGGTCATGAAAAAGACAGGGGAAATAATAAAATTCATATATCTCAGTTATCACGCATTTTGGTTGAACCACTACAACCAAAAACAACCTTGTTTTTGTAAAATTAGGTTGATTTCCACACTTTTTTTGCATCAAACACCTATAACCTTCTCACTTGTAAAGTTTTGAACCGCAGCAAAAGCCTTTCGAAGAAATATATAACTTCCGCTTGGTACATGTATATATGGTGGAAATCTTGTTAAAAATTTGATAGGTTTTGTGAACATATTTCCATTCGTCTGGATCTTTGGATGCATTTAGAAAAATCACAACGTTCATTTCAAATGAAAAGCTTTTTACGAATGGAAACTCCCTCGTCCAACTGGAAAATACATTTGATTTTAGAATTAGCGGTAAACCAGTTTTATATACATGTTTTGAATTTAATATCTTCAACCCGCAAAACTAAGGTTAAGATGAAATATTCACAAAAAACTATGAAGTTCATGCAAGAGAAAATACTCAATTAGTTCGCATTGGAATTTATCATTGCAACACGACAAGAAGTCGTTCGATGAAAAAGAAAAAACGGGTTTATCATATATCTTACACGGTCCATACGTGATTACTGCATTCCTGCCGTAAAGGCTTACAACATCTTTAGCTCTTCAAAAAACTTGGCAAAAGTCAGTTGTAATGATGAAAACATAACAAGATAAATGCACTATGCGTGGTAATGTATGCCTAAGCCTGAATAAGCATTTTCGGCATTATCTGTTAACACTTTTTTTCTTATGAAGCGTTACGACGATTTGCTCATAGTAGGTGAACTTCTTTGCAAGCTATTCCGTTTGGAGGATCACGCAGTACTAAGGAGCTGTCGTTGCTTCAAACAACAGAAGCAAATCAATACATCCATTCTAAATTATTACAACAAGGAGACTTTGAAGAAAAGGTGTTATTCTTACCGGCAAAGCATTGCTACAATAAACCTTTAATGTCTGAACCCAAATGTAGTTTGTCACAGGGATGTAACGCTTTATTTACGTTTAAAATAGCACACATTTTTAACTGGTTGTTTGCTAGTATGTCTTGTGATATGTTAACATTTTTGCTTTAATAGTTTGTTCAAACCAACAAAATTACTAGTAACTCCGTTATCTTAACAGCTCTTTGGCAACTCTTTGGTGGAGAAAGAACTGGAGAGGAAAAAGCAAGATCAACTGAGAGAAACGGTAGGGTTTCACCCAGTATCACATGAAATTCTTAAAGAAACTCTGGTACAGAGTCCAACAGTCAGTTCTTGGGCTGTGGTTAAGTAAACGTTGAAAATATTTTGGTTATACGAAAACTGGTTATTTCTGCAAAACGAGGCAGTCTTTTTTAGGTGATGGTAATGGAAATGACATGATATAATTTTATTTGTCAGCAGACACAAAGTCTATTGCACTGTATAAACACACAGTCTCTGCATAAGGCAGGTCGATAAGAACAGACAAAATAAAACGCTTTGCAACGGCATCGGAGCCGGCTGAATCATAGGGTTACAGAAACTTTTTGCAACTGCGTTGAAGGCAGAACCACAGGGTTGCAGACACATTCTTAACACTGTTGTTAGCCACCACGTAACACTTGTTACAACACTACTGCAGCGTAAGGCGCCAATTCCTAAACTGGTCGAGTCCAGGTAAAATGCGAATACGTTGTGGCATGACATGCCATCAATCAAACAAACACTGCTGCAATGTTCGAGCACTCAGTCACAAAGTAAAATGCGATTGTAGTGTCCAAAGAATAGAGACGAATACAAACAATCTGACTGCATCAAAGCACGCAACCATACGTTGTTAGACTTTCTGCAACTTTTTGACAAACAGGAAAATGTCGTTAACCTCTACGGAAACTTTGAGGAGATTTAAACTTGGACTGTTTTATTTCTTTCCGTGGTGACAAAACTCCGCAATTCACAAATAAAATATGATAAATGAAAATCTTTACATATTTCAAGTCAGCATGGATCATGTATGGCTTGTTACAATGAAAAAAAATTAAAATTTTAAACTCTTGAATTATGCCTTTTGCACAGTTTGTTTCTCCCTTGTATTTCTGCGTTTGATCATTGTTTCGGGTAATGTTTACTCTGCATTTGATCACTAAATTGTGTGAGTTTTGCGATTTATACTGAATTTCCCATTATGTGCCAAAACGTTCAAAGGTAACCGGGGTATTATTTACTGCTGCTGTGGTTTTTGTCCATATATAATTTTTGGATGTTGAGGATGTGATTTGTTTAACTGGTTTTTGCTTGGCGTTTTCAAGAGTAATAGCCGAGTCTTATTTCCAGCGTTGTATGCATTTCAGGAGAAACTACTTTGGAATGGTCAGATGAGCTCAATCTTGCCTTGCAGATGGAAAGTGTGCAAGTTGAAAATTATATGTAGCGTTTAGACTAAGCAGCGTCAACACAGCATAATTTTAGGATTATTGAGTACATTTTAGCCTAAATCATATTCGTTTTTCAACAAAGCATAACTCTTTTGTAACATCATGGTAAAGAATTTGCAAACTTTTTGACACAGAAATTTCTCCAGACCTTCAAGTGTCATCGTAACCTTGCAGCATCCAGAACATGCGTACTGGGGCTGCGCACAGAGCACTTGGTATCGATTTGGCATTTTCTACTTGCAAAACCGCAAATATATCTTTACGGAAAAGGGTGTTTGTGGTTAATGGCAGCATCCTGCTAGCATCGAAGTTTGACTTTATGACAAATACATCAATATCTTTTGCAATTTGTGGGAGGTTTAACCAGAAATATGGTGTAATTTCTACAAAAAAACAAACTTAAGTAAATTATTATTTTCTTTGGCCTGCCCTTTACTTTGCAAATAAAAATTGCATCAATCATAACATTCAGTGAAGAAAGAGGCTGTCCAAAGTTTTGATAATGTACAATCATCAAAACAAATTTGTTGTAGTGATAAAATGCTCAACGAATTAACGGTGTAGTAACGAATTAATGATAAATCTGTTGATATGAATATTTCCGAAGTATCTAATTTATTCTTTGACCAGCCGCAGTCCTGAGGTCTAAAATTATATCAACCCCACTGACGAGCACAATCTAGGACTATTGAAACTACAACAAAACTTTGGATGATATGATCTTTAAAGAGACATAACTGCATCGCATCAAACCTCAAAAAGGTGCATTGTCGCTATGTCATGACCAATTTAAAATATGCGAAGGAGATTGTCATGATACCGTTTCAGCTCTATCACTTTTTCTTGCATTCTTGGAAATCATCATCTGTTTTTAACGTTGCAAAACTGTAAAAAATACTGAATGAAAGTAAGCTTTTTGATCCAGTATATTTGCATTACTTAGTTTCTTTACAAAAGTAGATCTTCCAGTTCAGTTTCGTAATACTCGCTTTTGTACGCCTTCCGGAGTTTCACGAGTGGTCTGTGGCGCCCATCTCTTAGTTGCGCCGGGGACCACGCGGTTACTTTCGCAGTGAATGCTTCACTGGTAGCGAGTCAGTAGCAGCACCGCACTTGAACGTATCACCGCTCTCACCCCATCAACGCCGAGCGCGAGGCTGGACATGCTGCAAGCACACTTTTCAAATCTTCGGTGTGACGGACCGTACTCAACATATCAGGAATCGAACCCAGCCTACCAGTCAGCATAGGTAGCTTGTGCTCAAACAATTGTACCACTTAGCCTACCAGCACTGGAGGTGCGTGCTTATGGGGCGCCGTACGTAAAAAAATAATATCGGACACATTTTCCACGAAAAACTTCTAAATCGGACAGATTCAGTTAAATCGGAACAGATTTATTTAAATCGGCATAGATTTTACAGTATACATTTTCACCGTATGGTAAATTTTCACCATATACTAAATCTATCTATTTCAGCTAAATCTGTTCCGATTTAGCTAAATATGTCCAATTTAACACTTTTTCGTGCTAAATGCGTCCGATATTATTTTTTTACGAACGGCCTCCTATACATGCTGAACCAACTGTACCACGTAACGGTTACTTTTTCAACGTGTTAAATGTTGCTATTTGCAGGCCGATTATCAATATTGATGAGCAAAGGGAAGTACCATGAAGCCTATGGAATTATGCTAGCACTTGAAAGATGCGGTCAAGAGCTTCGCGATACCTTGTTTCTCATTAAATATGATTCAATTCTCGTTTTGACTAAGCGACACTCGAAAGCAGATTTACTATTTACAGAGTTGTGTGATGTTTTAAGGAACAATCACATTACTAGGCAGCAAAACATACTCAAAGCGGCAGAAATATTAAAGAAAGATAAACACCTTATGGAATCCGTTTGCTTGTATTTCATCGCAGCTGGAATATATGCGAACTGTACTGAAACCTGGGAAATAGATCCGGCTTTACTTCAATGTTTGCAAGGCATTACTCAAGCTTTAGACGCTATGGTTGACAAAGATGTGTCGCTAAGGTTGACTACCAAACGAAACGTTGTGCCTCACGCACTAGCAATGCTTAGACAAGCCCGAGACATGAGACGTTTGAAAAATAAGCACATGAGGCTGATGGAGAGTGTAGCATATAGATCAGAGTCAAGCTGAACTTGGACTGATTGCTTTTGGAAAAATTTAGAATTATGTTTGTCAATCCATTGACACAGAAAATTACTGTTTGAGGTGTTATGGGTTTTTAAAATATCTTGCGAAACGATTACAACGGGTGCAGCTGTTCTATCATACTTTTTCGCTTTAACGTTGTTTCAAACAATTCAGACTTTCCTAAAGTTGTAACAAAATATTATTGGTGTTTTTGCATGGATTTCACGTTTCGTGTCTTTCACATTGTGTATATGTTATTTTTTTTATATAATCGTATATTTAGCTTAGCTTACTTTGAAAACTTCTGTTTTTCCTTGATATTTTTCAACTCTCGTTGCGATAACCTTCATAATCAATGCACGATTTTTCTTTGTTTCACACCAAGTCTCACTGTATTACCTCTATCACGTTTGAGACAACGCAAAAGTAGGAGAAAGTTTGGAGCTTATCTACAGCTGCTTTGCGGATTTGAAACTGCTTGCTATACCAGTGCAGTGCTCTTGATAGTATAGTCAGATTTCTTAGCTGTAGGTTTTTGAAAGAATCAACAAATATGTTACTCTTGCTGTTGGAATACTTCTTTTTAATTAAAGTAAGCAAAAAGATTTTTTTTCAATTCATTCATTTGGAGAGGTCATTTACAGATCCTGAAAATATGTTTTGGAAGCAGGTGTACGTATACGAATTCCCATACTTAAATTAAATTGTGGTGGTTACACTCCTGTAAAAGTGGAACAATCCCACATGTTTCAATGTGACTGTTCCAACTGTACAACAATCGTTTTGAAGTAACGTTTGTTAATGTTTATTCACGGAAATCCTTAATGAATTTGCATACGGTGAAATTTTTGCACCTATCATGTCTTTCGATAAAAATTGCAAAATACCAAAAATGTGGTACAGTTCTCAAAAGTAAATTATAAATTTGCAACAATAATCATTGCAGAAATTAGTCTCCAGAGTTGCGACACAGGCGAATCTATCAGCTAACATCAGTTGCAATTTGTGATAAATTTTTTCAAAGGTCTTAATGTGTATTTTTTTAATTTTTTGAGAAAAAAAGTCAAGAACCAATCAGCTTCCCCTTAAACATTCAAACATTCACTCCTTACTCAAGAATAAACAGGGCAACTGAGTAACATTGCATTAGCGGCTATTGATGTATTCGTATCTTCAGGCTAATAATCCATTAAAATATATCAGTAATCACAATCACCTATAGCAAAGAAAGCTAAGTTTTCTGCTAACTAATATGTGACAATTATGATAAAATTGCAATCACAAACAAAACTCGTAAATCTGTGAAAACGCGTAAACTGAAAATGGGGCCCACCTCAAAGCGCGTAATTTTGAAATGAGCCCCCATTTGGAATACCCTGCACACTCACTAAGACCACTACTGTGCACACGAAGACTTTGCCTGTTGTTACTGCAAAATATCATGATTATCACAGATTCCTTATCTGATAAGATTAAAGTTGCTGTATCTCTTTCTACATAAGACACTAAGCGGTACCGCAACGTTTTTTTGCTTTTTCTCACGCATCACTGACGATCAGTAATACACGCGGTGGCGATGAAGTGCTATATAACATGAGGGTTTAAGTAATTGTCCTTGAAATATTCATGCTCAACATCAGATAGTTAAAGTAGTGTGAAGTGTGAAGCACGAACGGCTTCGTTAAACTGTGTTTTGATTACCTTCGTTAGGAATGCTTGCCTTAAAGTTGGTTGATATCTTCTGAACGTTTCTTGCGGCCAAGTAAACAAAAAGGTCGTGCATGCTGTGTCGATAACTGGCAAAACGATAGACATTTGAGTGTACAGTCAGTATTATTTAAGCTTGAGAATTAAATAGTTCTTTTCATTTAGAATATTTTTAAGTGTTTTTGATGTTTCAC
>Ga0210059_1011376_pt1 | contig 13617 bp, 4 predicted proteins | sample Ectturendosymbi2_FD_188042 | JGI IMG/M metagenome (GOLD analysis project Ga0210059, IMG submission 188042) | Ecteinascidia turbinata endosymbiont from Florida, USA - Sample 2 (SPAdes) (version 2) | ecosystem: Host-associated > Tunicates > Ascidians > Unclassified | place: Key West, Florida...
AAGAACATTCTGCAATACACCCGATCTCGACTTACAATGTTGGTGAATAACTAAGAAAATAAACATCAATATTCTGATTGCTAAGGGGGGGGACTTGAGCCCCTTCAGCCCCCCCCCTGGCTGCGCCTTTGCCTTAACGGTAAAGACGTATTCCCACAAGTCTGCATAAGCGTATTCTAACAAGTCACGCATTTTTATACTGTATGAATGAAAAAAGCCTGCATAAGCGTCGTTTGATTAAGCTATTCGCTCGGGCACAATGATCACAGTCTCACACTAGGAATGGATTTTGAAACTTGTGGAAGCACTGCTACAGATTTGCTCATGCTTCTTTTCACACAGTACAAAACTGTAGGCGGCTTACCGCTATCAGCACTCAGCAGTGCCACTATCTCGCTGTATTACCTGCCAAGATGTCTGTGTTCAACAGTCACATATGTGACTATGCAGGGCTCCCATTCAGTGATTTCAAATAAACACAGAATGCACACCAGAAAAACATATTAGTACAATACATACCCAGAAAGCTTGTGTTACGAACAAAAACATATGAGTGCGCTTATTTGAATTGAAGCGATTATCGAATACTGATTGAATTATCGTTTCTCTTCCAAATTTTCTTTTGCAACACAAACATTAACATTTGGACCACCGTTTTGTTGCTCAAAACGTTTTTCATAACGCTGGTAACTGTACTTCGTAGATGATATCTCTCACTAATTGTAGCAGTACATTGGTTATTAAACTAGGAAATTTTGTGCAGTTTTGAACTGCAGCGGGATCTAAAATTCCGCAAAAATATGATCCCAATGCCTTCTTCCTCCAATTGAAATTTGTTTTTTAATTTGTATGCAATGGGAAAAATCGAAACTTGAACAATCAGTCCTAACCCTTGTTTCACCAGTTTCTTCAAGTGGCATTAGGGACAACAACATTGTATATATAACCCCGACAATGATCTTATATGAGGATATTAAGCCGATTGAACACGTTCTGCTTCATCCGATATGCGTACTTTCTCACTTGATGTGCTCATGCAAACACTGTAATATAAAGTTATCTCTTTAATATTGAACACAATGAAGTTGCTAATGAATTTATCACTTAAAAACCGATCTAACCCAATTTTTCATAATTAAACCCAGACACCCAGGCAGGGCCGGCCTTAGCAAGTGCGGGGCCGGAGTGGAAGCACATTTGCGGGACCCCACTCAGTGGCTTGTGGAGAAAGTTTTGAAGAGGGCACCAAGTAATATGATCATAGCAACGAGAAAGAGCGAGGTTTTATGCCAGGCTAGGGATTCTGGGGCATACCCCTCAATTTCACTTCTCCAGGGGAAACTTTTCATGTCCATTCCACGAACATCTCCGCAACACCCAATAATCCATGATTTGCTAAGCTCAATACCTTCTATCTGGCCAGGTACCTACCGCAGTGTAGGCTACGGCAGGCCAATTAGCCATGTGTTAAATGAAATTAACTCACGGTTAACTTCCTTGTTGTTAAGATGGAAGGCTCCCAACACCGTTTTGTAGTGCTGAGCTTTAGCTTCCAGGTGTGGAGGAATTCACCTACGGTTGCTATGTCCATCAAATTAGTAAAAGTGCTTGATATAATTAGCCATCAAAGATAAGACATAACAGCTTAACAATAACCCATCAACAAATGAAAAATGCGACAAGGGGACGTCACACAAGAACTGCAATGCAACCTTGTTTTTAACGCTGCACAATAATGGCACAGCCCAATTAAACAGATAGATGGGCTGTGGAATCGGAGCCCGAGCCCAAGCAACCTTGGATGATTGCAGCTGGAGCCGAAGCCAAAAACTTTTTCATGGTGGAGCCGAAGGCGGAGCCTGAAATTTGGGTTCCGGTTCCACAGTCCAAGTTTGTGGGGCAAGCGAGTTAACTTATTGTGGGACGAGCTTGGTTTGCCTTTGTGTACATATTATCTTCGTTTGCATGGTCGTCCGAAAGGGGTGCATGGGGCTTGGTCCCCTGGATGTTGAAATCTGAAAAATGTTTTTTCCTTAGCTTCGAGTTTGTTTAAAATTTAACCGCTGTTTGCGCCTGGAAATTGCTTTTCAAATATATCATTTCGCAACGCGATTTTGACCGGTGCCCTGCAAAGATGAAACGAGGGCATGTGAAACGCTACGCAGTTGCGCTAAATGTTTAGGGGTCCTCGCGGTCACGACTTTGCCCGTGGCCTCGCGTTCATTTAATCCGGCCATTGCTAACTGGTACGGTACCAAAATGCCTGGTAAAAGCCAGCATTTCCTTATATTTTATGAAACGGAAACTGTGTTATCAGCGCTGGGATTTCATTTTAGCTGACAAGTACACGTCTTTCTGTTTTTGCAAACATAGGTGTAGGGGTAAGCAATGTTTGTGGGTGCGAAGGATTTGGCCCGAATTTCCTCAAACTTGCCCGAAAAATTGGTATCTCAAAACCACTGACTGTAAAGATTTGCGTTGTGATATTATGTAGACATAAGACAACGGAATGACAACCGGTGAGTGGTTCGCAAAATTCGAAGTAAATACTGAGCTTATTTGCCATTCAGTCTGTTTATATTACAACAAATCAACACTAAATTGGTAAAAAATTTACAATTTTGGTTTGTGAATTTTGTGGTGGTTTTGGCTGTATCAGCAAAAAATGTGTGTAGTCAGACACATCACCAGTAAAAATGCACGCGTTATATGTATATACAAGTTATTAGACAATGGGTTGTCGGTATCTTGCTTCTGTTGAACAGGGTCATAACTTGTTTTTCATAACATGGGCTCGCGTCCTTGATAGTTATTTCTTCACATGAGCAGTCTGAGCCTGTGAAGCGGTTTTAAATATTTGCTTGAAAATCTACCTTTATTAACGGCATTAAATGTATTTTAAGACAATACGCTTTTAAGTCATGTGCGAACCTAGCATGCCATTCTGAGTTTGTTTTTCGTGATGTCAATATGCCTGAAGTGGGAGCAATATCACATCACATGCTTTCATTAATTCATTGTATTTCCAACCAGTTAGAGAATGTGTTTCAGACATTGATTTTCTGATCTTGCTGGGGTTGCCAAAACATGTTAAACACGAGCGTGCAGCATGCTTTAGGTCAGGGGTGGCCAACACGTCGATCGCGATCGACCGGTCGATACCCGAGTCTCAGTTGGTCGATTGCGCCTGATTTTACACTGATTTGACAAGATATACAAAAAAGAACATTTTTCAATCAATATTCGTTTGCATTGCATTATGACATTTTCTACTTGTGTCTTTATTACCGACCAGTCGATCGCGAGTTATCAAGAAATTTTCTTGTCGATCCCAGTCGAAGACAAGTTGGCCACCCCTGCTTTAGGTTATATCTTTCCGTGCTTGCAGATTCAAGAGAGTATTGGAGACAACCACAATGTTCTTATAGTGACCACATAGAGTGTTTGAAACATTGGAGTCCATCTTTTTGAAATAGTTTGAAAGTTTTTTTGAATTTATGTTATAAGGCGCTTTTAAACTGTGGTGATTCTTTCAAAGATCACCTAGATTAACCAACAAAACTGCCACTTTTTTGCCTAGCAAACGTAAACGTTTTCGTTTGATACCCAAGAATTGTCACCACCAGAGAATCTACGGTATTTGAAACACGTGAAGACCTTTTTTGGGACCATTTGTTATTGCCCCGCCCCAAGAGTCTGGCCTGGAGCCGCTACTGCACAAAAGTAAAAACATAAGTCCATTTCACTGCTATGAAGTTAAATGAAGCGTGTTTCAATATCATCCAATCACTCTTTATTGCATCCTCAGCCTACAAAGAGAGATGCTCTATAATAGAAACAAACAGCATATGGTGTTGGGTTTTTGCACGCCTTGGAATGAACATGGTTCCCAGAAGCACACGTGAATTTTGACATTTGAAAGCACACTGCACAAATGTAATGAAATGCAGATGTTTTATGCAAAGCGCTTTAGTTCCACCTTGATAAAAACTGAGCTTGTTCCAAAGCCATTCCGAGTAAAGTGCATGTTGTATGCAAAGATACAAACTCCATAAACATGCAACAATTACCCGATTTATGATTTCAATGTAAATAGATTGTGCTGTGTGATTGAAAAAAACGTACAAAGGTGAATCCGATTTGTTTTTAACTTGTTTTTTCAGTGTTTCCAAAGGAAACCTTTCATCAATTTAAAGCTTAGGAAAAGGTGATAAACACAAAACTAACTGCTATAGAATAGTGCATGATATAAGAGTGGGTGGTAAAATCATGTTACCAATCGTGCTTTCGATAAAACCTTTTTGTTAGAAATTACATCGTTTAATTTACTTAACAAGCGACTTGCTGTGTTGTGGTCTGGTCCACACTGTTAAAAATCTTTGAGGCATTGTTCGACAAGCTGATTGTTACCATGCTTCAATATGCTTGAAGCTATGTTGGAAGTACAATGAAATAAAAATGAATACTACGTTTGTCTTTTAGTGCCCTTAGTCGTTTCAGCAGGGTCTCCAAATCTTTTAAACCGTCGACCGTTCGTGAAATCCACGACTTCTCTTCGACCCCCAGATTAGTTGAACTTCTCAAATCTCGATACTACAACTAGCAAAGGAGAGAGACCGACTGAACCCGGAAAAACGTGTTGACTTGCAACTAAAATTTATAAATTTCCAAACAGATATCAATGCCCTTGCTGTTTCCTAGCGGTTCGAGTAAATTTGCAGCAAAATTTTACGTCTAGAAGCGCTGAAAATATATATATAAACGAAATGCGCAAGAAACTTGAAAGCGCTTTCATAAGTTGTGAGAACAGGAATTTTTTTTAATTTGCTTCGATGAACAGAGGAGCTGCATAAAAATACCAATCATTTCACAACATGTGTTTCATGTGTGTCCATACCACGATAAGATGTTATTGATTGTCTTGAAATATGCCATGAGCTGCTGGACTGTTTTACTACTATTAAATCAAATTAAGGAAAATTCTTTTGACATGACTTGACTTGGTGCGCCATGTTTTCTTTTACTACTTCACAATAAACCATGTATACATTTTTCTGTTGTGTGGATGGACAAGTGTGGTTTTGCATACAACAAGCTAAAACTCTTGTTGTTGTTTGATAACAGCGTAATGCATATGCTGTGCTAGTACGTTTTACTTGTGGCCATTTAGTAAATTGCTAGAAACTGGCAAAAATGTGGTTTTCACCTTGAACATACCTGATAACAAGATAAAAGTGCTTTGTGCTAGATAACAATGTAGTGCATACACGAGCACGTTTTCATTGCTGACTTTGCAGTACTCAATTTGCAATAAGAAAAATGTGGCTTTTGACGTAACAGCTGATAGCAAACTGAAACTCTGCCTACTTATAGTTATAGGTAACAGTGCAATACATTTATTTGCAAGTTTTCTTTGTGGCTACTACAGCAGATAGGTTTTGCAGTAATAAGGAACAGATTTTGTTCTTAACTTAGCCATAGCTGATTACAAACTGAAACTGTGTTAGTATTTAGTGCATGCAGCCATGTACTGAGGCATTGTTGTTGTTGCGTGCGCCGTGTATAGCGTGTAACGCGAAGAACTGCGGTCGCTAAAGAATTTTTTGTAAACACCAGCCCTGAGTTTCAGCAGATGGAGACTTTCTTGGCTGAGAACAATACAGCACTTCACGGGAAGGATTTCAGCGAACCTGTGAAAGAGAAATGTCAATTTTCCTCACTGCAGAGAGAATGTTCAAAGGAGCAGCATGCTTGAAACAATCAACTTCATTTTCAACGTTCGGTTTAGGCCTTCAGGTAAGAATTATGATTAACGTTTATGGTTTGGTGGTGGACCTGAATCTGAATTGCATCCTGCTTCCTTAGCTGCGAAAGGAAGTAATATTGAGTGAAACACTTCAGCGCTTGGCTTTAAGTTTTCTTCAACATCAGCGCGTAACGAAGAATCATTCACAGAGCATTTGTTGAGTCATGTGGTGGGAGAGCCATGAAATCCTGCTTTCTTTATCTGAAAGCGTTCAGCTCGTTATTGGCAAATGAAACCAGAATGATGGAGTTCATTCTATTAACAAGAAAATCATTTTTTTTCCTGTGTCACATATATACCCTCGCACTTGCTATCGAACTTACGCGGATCTTTCAAATATTTGTTAATATATCTGATTGGCAAATCGTGTCTTTAATTAAAAACTAGTAAATTGGCGTTGCTCTAATGATCTCAATATATTTCCAAATCAAATTTTAAAACGAAAATTTGAATGCTTTTATTTTATTCCTAAACGTATTTAAAATATGGCATTACCACAGTAGTGTTTTGGAACTGGAACAACCTCGTTCGTGTTTTCTTGCACAGGGGATTGTCAACGAAAGGATCGTGAACTTTTGCAGCTTCTGCATCATTCAACATTTGCGTAATGAACTCAAATTGGTTTCACAATTATTTGTTCTGTATTTATCTGTTACTTGTTTTTGTGCCAGATCCAATGTAAACAGTGACACAGAAATGAAGAGCATGCTGGGTGTCCTTTTCAAAGGAAGGCAGCACCAAGTTCATCAAATTCTCATGTTGACCACTGTGGAAGAATAGTTGTTACACAAGCGCCACGACTGGTTGCGAGGCGATATCTGTTGGGGAAATACTGCACAAAACGACAAACGACCCATCAAAACTATCATTTACCGTTAGCCGCGTGCGTCAATAACGAAAATGTTCAGGGTTTGGGGAAAGAGCATCGTTCGTAAAAGTGCAACAGCGTCATTAAGCAAGTTTAGCGTTTGCATCCGCAACGCATTTGTGGAGACGAATAGCGATAGCGTAGGGTGATTTTGCCTTTGCGCATTTACGTCATGAAAAGTTAATAGCTATCTCGTGGAGATTTCCCGATAGGACGATGTGAGAGAAATTGCAAAGGAATACGTTGCAATTATATAGTACTACTCACAGATTGTTGTCAAGAATCCAGACCGACATTTATACAAATTCGCTAACATGGTTGTGGATGATGAAATATCTTTGAAATGCATCTAGAACAAAAATCAAGTATTGTTTACTAAATTGTGGGAATGATAACGCTTTTGCTGAATTAACTTTGATAAGCTGGAATATTTCATGCTTTTGCTTCTCTAAGTCTCTTAATATATATTTTCAACAATAAGTCTCCACAAAGCTGACCCGGTCGAATCCATCAGCAAACGATTTTTCTAGTAAATCGACTTCACCATTTCACGCATCTTCAGTCCTTATGCAAGTCGAAATATGGATTCGAACTAATATTGGGTTTTTGTTACTATTTAAAACAGGGGTGGGTAACCAGCGGGCCGTGCGCCTTATTTGCCCCACCACAGCGTTTTAGTGACCCTAATTCTTAATTTAAAAAAACAAAAACTTGTTGAAAAATGTGAGTGGTAACATTTGTCTAATCGAATTGCTTGCGCTGGATAAAGTGTATTTGCATAAGAACGATTATAATAAAACACTTTCTGTGTAGCCTACCAACCATTACTGTTATTGCTTTATTTATTTTTGTTACGATAAAATTATAATGTGCGGCCCTCCGCTAAAAGCGGCCTTCACAAAGTTGCCCCAAGCCAAATTAATTGCCCAACCCTGGTTTAGAAGTATTCCCAAAGCTCGTTGGACTGTTTTTCCTCATTTCATATCAACACAAATAACGAAAAAATTCTTTTGAGAAAAACCTTACTTCACCAAAGTTGATGGCTCAAAGAGCTTCACAGTAAGCCTTATACCCATTTTCCTTTGCAAAGATGAGAGACGCTTATTTGTTTTGCAGGAACTGAAGTCTAATTGCATCCTGCAAACTTGCCTGCAAAAGGAAGCCATCTTTAGCGAGAAATGTCAGCGTATGTTGCTGAGTTTTCTTTGACAACAACGCGTGATGAATATGACTTAACCAACATCTCTGAAGAAGCATGACATTAAACCTAAAAAATGTAATTGCTTTTGTATTACATTGTATAACGCCTTCACTCCCACATGAAATGCAGTCGACTTAAGCATGCATGAAAGAAAAAAGAGCAGACAGAAACACGAAAGAACACAAAGCTAGATATGTGGCGGTAATACAAAGCATACGCATAACGGCGCTAACACAATTACTTTGAAGCAACACAAGCATGGCTATGTGGCACTTGTAAAAGCTCGCCCATAGATGATGCAAACACGGTTGCTATGAAATTTATCAACACTCTAAATGATTTGTTTTGTTTTTAAATCTATGAACTATGAAATGCATTCATATGAGACTCCAGCTTAAAAAATTAATGCTGACCTTCAGTCCAAAAGCACCAATTTCTGTGCATGAATCAGCATTTCCTAGTTTTAATATAGTGTGTGAAAATGAATGAATATCATAGCACGCCATTTTAAGCTTCAGTCACAACTGAGGAGAACCTGCTATCGTGGATTGGTGCTTTTTCTGGTTATGGGTTCTTTTCAGGGGCGAATTTTCATTTTCGGGCCCTAGGCTATTTTAAATTGGGGGCCCCTCTTGAAGGATTGCAACGACTGATGTCATACAAATCAGCACTACACGTGCTCGCTACATTTACTGAACGAGTTGTTCCAATAGGCTTTAATCAAATGTGAGTTTAGGATTGGCGAACGTAGCCAGAAATCTGAAGATTTCGAAACCATACAGGAGAAACTAATCACTTACAGTATTTTGACAGAATGCTTTAAAGCAGTGGTCGCCGGCCTGTGGTCCGTGAGGCTATTTATTGTGGCTCGCTGTCAAAAATAGAAGCAATAGTCGGTTGACAAAATATTTCATTATCTCCCCACATTTGTGTTATTATAAGCAAGCTTATTCCAAGGATAAAGTTACTCAATGAGGTCGCAGTCTCATTTCACTAGCAGCGTTTCGTTCAACTTCGTCCTACGTCATTCATTGTGAGACTGCGGCATTTTTTTCTAATTTCTTCCTGAGAAGATTTACTATGAACCTTTGAAAGTCATGTTTAAAAAATGGTAATATTGTCACATTACGTACTGGAATACCAGTATCCTTTAACATAATGTTTCGTATGTTCAGTAAACGAGCACTGCTTGTTGAAGCTTGATGTGCATTAAGATTCAATTTTCATTTATTTCAAAAGAGTTTTGCAACTCTGCGGGCCCAAAATTGCTTTTGTTCCGCCTAAAAATATTTCTCTTCGGGGCCCTGTCTGAAAGTGACCAACGGTCCACCAAGTAAAGTGCATGAAAATGATGAAAGTGAATGGAACACATGTTCACGCAGTTTTTGAGGTTTGCTGCATAGGGTTAATACTTTTGTCATTAATTTCAATTTCATATATTATTCAGGTAATAAACTTTTGTAATGTACAAAAACTTCCTTCATATTTCTGCAATGCACAATGTGATGATATGTAGAGTAAGGATCTTTTGTATAGGACGGGCGGGCGCTTGAATGGATCTTGCCTAGGCAGGGTTGCCAAGTCTACTGTAAAAAGACGTTTCAAGCTAGAAAAATTGTAAAATACCGCTAGGATCCGCTTGAATAAGACCAACCAATTGTGTAGACCACTAAAACAAGTAGGCCACCAGACCAGTTATTAGTTGCTTAGACAGGATTAAAATCCACTAGATTTAGCGGAATTTCCGCTAAATTGGTAACCCTGGCCTAGCGTGCTTACAAGTCTATCAATAACGTGCTGTTGTCAGTATCAGCAAGGCATGCCTCCTTACTTTATCAACTTCAATAATTTTAAAGGTTGCCATTTCTGTTATTTCATTTCTTAATTTTCCTGGCCCTGCCGCTTTGCTAGAGTACCTTCATGTTGAAGCCTTCACTAAATCATGTTCAGCCATCCAGTGTAGTTAGGTCAGAAACGCTATCAAAACGCCAGAATTATTGGCGCTAATGGACTATTTGACCAATTAAATTTTGATTTTAGGACGCATCACCCTTTTTAACCAAACAGATTCTAGATGGCACTGAAAACTTTCTGGCGACGGTTCTGTCGAAATTTTGTCCGCAAATGGAACTAAAGAAATAGTGAAATAAAAAAAACAACTAAAATTAGATTTTGTTGTGAAGGCCATTTGGCCTCGTGATGTGCAGTAATGTCGAAATATGTTTTTAGAAATCACCACTGTGGGGCCCCTGTAAGCATTTTGGGGAAGGCAGAGTTGGGCTGCAACGGCACTGTCAGGAACAAAAACAATCACAATGAAACTAACAAAAAGGCAGTGGTGAAGTTATCTGACCACACTTCTATTACTTATTTACTGAGTACCTCACTGGCCTCGTGTAATCTGCAGAATGGATTAAGGTGTTTTGTTCCACACATTATATGTAACAATAAGCAATTCTCAACACCAGAAAGAGATAATGCTCATCGTCGTTCACTTCAATCCTTCGCGCAGATTCTTCTATAGAGACCTTTTGTTAGCAGCATAGTAATAAAACGTGTGTTGAACCAAAACAAAAATGCAAATACAATATTTACTAGAATGCTGGAAATTGTCTTTACTCCCAAAATCTTGGTGCCCCCCGAACACAGGGGCCCTAGGATTAAGCCTTTTTAGCCTAATGGTAAATCCGCGCCTTGATCTTTCCTCATTACAAGGTAAGGAATATAAATCATAGAGCATTGCATTTACAAACAAGCTTTATTGAAAAAGAGGAGACAAAAAAAATAAAAAAACAGATTTCTTGGAAACAAGGAGTACAAACCGTTTTCTTCTACAACACTGTTCGCATAACGCTTGAAGCAAATAATAAAAACATGAGCAAATACTAAGGCTTTGTTTTCATCTTTAACGATTATAGCAATCCCTCCGCACTGTATGTGCAAAGCACTTTCGTATAGACAATCTTACAAATAACACTTTAAAGCAAAGAAACTAAAATTTATCAAATTTACAAATAATTTCTTATAAACACAGAAGCAACAATTTGAAAAAAGCTACAAATGAAAAGGATGTTGAGCCAGAACTTAATTTTGCAAACTTTTCCACCGCGGCCACAGATATTCCTCACTGTTGATCTGATTTCACATTGAAAAGCAAAAAAGGAAATTGCAAAAAGCATTAGAATCAGAAAAAAAGTGAGTAAAGCAATTAACTACTGTCAAGTAAGTAGGTTCAGGTTTCAAATAATATCCTTGTACCCCCACCCAGGCGCCCAAGAGGTAAGAGGTGCGTATCTCATCTGGCTTGCGTGTGGGGCCACGCAGCTGTAGTTAGTGTGGTAGCTGAAGCCAACCACTGGCAGGACCACATGTGAACGTTTTCCTTGCACTCAACACTTAAAAGATGGTCCATGGGCCAATAAAGGATGCGAAACACTGGTTCAGATGCCATTGGCATTCTGGAAACCGGCCAATTGATGAAGTGCATCTTATTTGTAGCCCAGCAGTCGCTATTGTCTGCTCAAAATCTGAGAAAAAATCAAAGCGTTCTGGACGACTGGGAATGTGCCTGCGGAACAGAGAACTAGGATTTCAGTCATTCGTATTTGCATTTCGCCGGACAATGTTTCTGGTGGACAAATGTTGATTATTTATGTGTGGGGAGTAGAACAAGTTGAAACGTTTTGCATCCCTTAAGCAAGCCATTTTGCAGAAAATTGTGTAGAATGCTCAGATATTAGTTTTTGGCTTAATTCTTTTGTATCTCCACACATTTTCGGAAACAAGGACTCTTTTTCATTTTCCTGGGTTTTCACGTGTCACACTAGCCCTTTGCCCATGCCAACGTTAAAATCTAACCAACACCTTACTGAAAAGCTATGTTAATTACAGTATAAGCAAAAGCAATGCAAAAGTTGGGGAATCACTTGAAGATATTCTACAATTGAAAATTGCAAACAAAATTTCGGTTTACCACAGTCCTCACGTACACTGTTAAAAGAATGTTTTGTTCAAACTTTTGGTTGTGATTCTACAGTGTGCACCATTTGGTAGCTCTTCATCGGAAACTTTTTTAGTTGTTAAGCGACTTGGTGCACCAATTTTGTCTGCATGCCTTTGTAAAGCACTTTTTCACAATAATATTGAAAAATTCGTGTAAGAGTGTCATTTGTAGTTTTGTTTTCTGGCAAACAAGTTGTGTTGATGAAAATGGCAAATTCAGAGTAAATTAGTTTGGTCAAAAACCGTCCGCAGATAGCACCGCAAGATTTTGAACTGTCAATTATTATCGCACAAACCATATTTTTAACAACCTCAGGAATAAATACGCTTTATTTCAGTCTCATTTTCGCTTGAAAATATGACATTAATGTCTTCTGGTCAGGGATATCTAGAACTCCACACCACCTAGGAATTTTAGATACCCCTCCCTGCAGCCTAGCTCTACTTTCGATGTGTTGGAAACACTGGCAATTCTCAATCGTGTCGTTTTTTATCAGCGGTCTAAATTCACCGGATGATTCTCAAAGACTGAGTAGGCTGCCAAAATTTTCTAACACGCTATTGCCACGGCGGATAAAGAAGAAACAGTTGGTTTGGTTAGTCATTTCTGAAAGCATCTAGTTTGAAGATGTTATATATTTAGGTTAGTGATAGTTTACCTCATGAGCTGATTGTCACAGGGTTTAACAATTTTGCATCTACAGACGGACAGACACTTTTATTTAATATCTGAAAAAAAACAGACATCAGGGGGAAGAGAATGACGGCGAGGTCTTCGAGTCATCCTCCCTTGCGAAATACAAGTCGAACAGAATGGCGAATCATTGAAAAACCATACGAGAAGTCTAATACTGAGGAGCTCCGCTGCGCGACGGAAGGACCATATTGAGTTCATACATTTTCATTAATTTGACCGTACCATACCAACAGCTTCTTTAGCCTTGGTCGCGTCGTTCCAACAACTACTGCTATTGCAAATAAAACTAACGCTTGTCAGCAATAGTTACACACTGATAAGCGAAATTGCAATGAAATTAAACATGTTAGGCTATGTGCCCGAATCGGGCGGGGAGCAAAATGGCATTTTACCAAGTGAGATCGGCAGTGTCCCTAAAATCATGTTTGCGGAAATGTGTAAATCAAACTTTTCAACCCACTGATTGAGGCCGCACAAACAACGTGCTGATGCGAACAAAATTGCAAATGATTTTGATTTCATACTACAATAATTTTCCTCTGAACGTTTAACAATGAAGTCTTCTGAGACGTTGCCACCTTCACAATTGACATTGCTTTGCACTCGGAACTTGTGGTTTCTACAGGTCTGATATTTAAATATTCGGTAGCTTTGTTAGTGGAAGACAGAAGACTTTCCTCTCGTGATCTGACAATCTTATGCCCTTTTCATTTCAGAGACCCAGTGTTGCACTTCTGCACATTTTATTCTGGCATTAGAAATGAACTGCCTCTTATCCTTTCAGTGATAGCTGTACTGCGCTCACACGATTTGTACCGAACTGAATTAGCGTAAAGTACACGCAAAAGGACGTTGATGCAAAGGCCCTGAACAAGAACAACTGACGTTATGATTGAGAATATCATTAATATGTCATACAGGGTGACCCAAAAAGATGTGTACCCATGAAAATTTCAATTGTGACTTTGATTAAAAAGCTATTTATTTCAAATTACAACCACACATTATTCAGTTTATGGAAGACCATTCACCAGAGTTTCAAC
>Ga0210059_1011378_pt1 | contig 13617 bp, 11 predicted proteins | sample Ectturendosymbi2_FD_188042 | JGI IMG/M metagenome (GOLD analysis project Ga0210059, IMG submission 188042) | Ecteinascidia turbinata endosymbiont from Florida, USA - Sample 2 (SPAdes) (version 2) | ecosystem: Host-associated > Tunicates > Ascidians > Unclassified | place: Key West, Florida...
TCGCCCGACGGCTGCCAGGCTCGTGTCAGCAGACAGCAGAGGGCGCGTCAGGGCAGCAAGGACGCTTACGAGCCGATCAGTCGAGTGAAGCAAGCGATCAGCCACTTGATTCTCAGCGACGGTCTGCGGGCGACCACCGGGGAAAAACCCGCGAACGAGAAGCTTTTTCGTCAGCACTTCGTGTCGCCGAAAACGACGTTGGTCAGGCAGGGTCAGGCCAGAGCGGCGAGAAGTAGCGTCTCAGTGACGCGCCCGGCCAAGATCGGAGGCCCCGCGAAAAGCGCAGATAACCTGAGCAGAGAGTGGAACCGAAGCAGCAGTGACGGGTTAGTAGTGATTTGAGAATGTGGAGGGCATGTTCGCTTCTACTTTAAACGTGCAGCCAAGCGGAATGACGTACGCTCTTGGGCCGAATGCCTCCGAAGTCTGGGCGGGGGGTTAAAAATCATCAATTGCGATGTTTAGCTTAAAACGCGCCTTCGCTTTTTGTTGCCCATGTTGGCGGTAGCAATACCCCTTGGGTGGGTCGGGATGCCAAAACCCACCCCATTCCCGTTTGGCTACAGCGGCAAAATAGCACTAACCTTTGCGGTGTGCTTAGCGCCGCGGTTTTAACAGGTTTCCGGTCAGAGGTCACGAACAAAAAGGTTTGGTAGTCGACGATTGAAAACGAAATTCCAATCAAAAACGTCTTGAGGCCAAAATCCCTCGCAATCTCCCGAGAGATGACCAGCCGCTAGGATCAGACTACAAGTTGTGTTGTTAAATGACTCGTGTCTCTCGACTCGAGACCTTTTCGCGAAGGACACGGCACAGAAGATTGAGCCTCTGATGCTGGTAGATGGGGTTCGATTCCCGGTCGGGTCACAACAAAAAAAAAAAACTTGAAAAGCCAGCCTCGCGCCTGGGGATAATGGGGCTGGGCGCTCTACAATCGTAAATAAAATCGCCTCGTGTGATGCCACCACAGCCTGGTCTGTTTGTAACTCACGTATCAGATTTTGGTCAGAACAGGTTTTCGATTTTTTCCATTTACGAGAAAAACCGTGTCTCATCCACAGAACGTGCGACGTGTCGATCGAATTCCAGCAGTGCGACTTCGAAGGCGTGTTGCGCCGAAAGTGCGTTCGGAAGAACGGAAAAAAGCCGGCGGTACGTTTCTGTTTCTTCGCAGAAAAAAAAAATCCCTTTTGCAAAGAAAACATTATTTATTTACGATGTTGCTACGACAACGTGACGTAACTAAGCAGGGCTCACGGCGGCGCGCGATCGCCGCATATGATTGGGGAGGTAGGCAAGCCCTCCCAATATCTTCCGCAGCAGCAAGTACAACCTTTTTTCCTTAATGCGCAGATGGCAGGTTGGACGAAGTACTGGGTCTCGCTCTGCGGCTCCCAGCTCGTCTACTATCCCGCGAAGACCCTACGCGCGACTTTGAGAAATCACGTGAGTCGGCGATTTCGCACGTTCCGCATTCGTCCCTTTCCATTGACAGCGAGACGTCGAACGCATTGTTGCAGTTGCTCTCTCACAGCAGTCGCAGACACGTGGTGCTCTTGCACTACGCTCTCGAGCCGCGAGGGAGTGGGGGTAAAATTGCTCTTCTCTCCACGACGTATCGCAGCGAAAATACTTCATATTCATCCATCATCCTGTCCGTATGCCGATGTAAACTTAGCCCGATACGACGCAGTCGACAATTTTCACAAGCTGATATTAAAGAAATTCCGGAAACTCAGTGAATAATGAGCCTTTTTGTGCGACCGTTCGAACCCAAACCGGACGTCATGCTCCTGGCCGGGTCAATAGAATTAGAAGCGTTCCAGTACTTCGCCTGCTGATCGTGTTGGTGTCTATTTTTGATCAGTAATCATAGTTTCTCGCTCGAGCTGTGCGTTTTTATCTTTCAAACCCCAGAACATTAACGACGCTAACCATGCGTGACCGTGTAAACTGCAGTGTTCTGAATCTTCCGATGCATTTGACACATTCCTACGTTTTTTCAACTCCATCTTTATCTTAAAACAAGACCAAGCGCCCTGAGCGAGCAGCGTACGCCATCGCGACTTTTGTCGTCACGGAAACGTCATCACGACTGTTTGATGTCACAGAAACACCGTCGTGACTATGTGACGTCACCAAAATGTCGTCGCAGCTATTTGATGTCACCAAAGCGTCATCGCGACTATGTGACGTCACCAAACGACGTCATAAAAGCGAGATCGTTTGAAATCGAAACCTTCGCGTCGTTGCAGTTCAAGGCGCGACCGAGCAAAGCGGTCACGATCAAAGGATGGATGCTCCTCCACTCGGACGACCCGACTCGACTCGACCTGTTCCAGCTGACCAACCCGAACCTGGGGAACACTTACCGATTCCAGTGCGAGTCCGGCGACGTCGCCCTGGTCTGGCTCAACTATCTCAAAACCGCCGTGAAGGAAAACACGAAAAACGCGCGAGAGGTATCGTGTTCTGCTGCGAAGCGCTGTTTGCAAAAGTTGAACGCACCGACAACAGTAGTGAAGTTTTGTCGCCGATCGTGGCGTGAGTTCCGTTTTCTTTTTGTCAAATAACTGCTTTTTTATATCCTCCCTTTTTGATTTTCCGGAAAATAATAATTAACTTCCGAAAATCACGGCTTTTTTTGCAGCCCGAAAAAGATTTGATAAACTTGGAAGACACCTGAACGCCCCCGGTGACGTCCTCGTCGTCGCCTTTTCGCGTCACTCATACGTGCTGCTGACGATTTTGCCACGTCACATTCTTCAAGCGATCTCCGGAAAGGAGAAAATCAGATCTGACAAAGACACTGTGACTTGAACGTTGCGCCGCGCTCTCTATTTTTTATAGAAACGTTGCTTTAAAGTTGTTTGCGGCGACGGACAGCAGCGTGCCACGTCTCTGCTCCAAGGTTTTATTCCGTTTGTTTTGCTCCATGCTTGTTTTGCCCCCCCCACCCCCGGTCGAAAGTGCAAATCGAATGCGAGTCGACTCGACTCGTGTCCAAACCACTAAAAAACGCCCCAATCCGAGTCTTGGAGATACTCGGTCGGGTGGCGGTACGCGCAGAAAAATCGCTGTTTTGGAGCGGAGGCTGTTTTCAGAGTTATTTTCTTTTGAACACAAATTATTCGGACAACTTGTGTCATTTTACGTGAAGTGCTCTTCGCAAACGTAACCCTGAAAATCAGTCGCAGACACGTTTTTAGGCCTAAAAAGGCCAAGAAGTACCTGAGCAATAATCGCGCACTGCCTCGTTGCCAGCGTTTGACGCTGGATTCGACTTCGCGAGTCGCTTACGTTTAAACGGACGTCGTTTATTGTTTCGCCCCCCCCACCTCCTACCGGCACTCGTTTGGCACAACTTGTGTCCCTTTTCGCGCCGATCCCTTCCTGCTGGTGAGAAAAATCGACGTTGCGTAAGCGCGTGTTTGCGTAATGACGCAAAGCGTCATAACGTTAACTATGACGCCAAAGAACAACCTTGGGCTTAACCTTCAGTTTGGTCAACGCTTACCATCGGATTGGACTGGCAGCAAACAATCCGCAGCACTCCGGACTTACACTGTGACGTATGGCAAGTCCCAAAACTTCCCCCCTGTTCATCGCGCCACGTCAAGGATGCAGGCAGTGAGCTGTTCGGAAGCGCGGTCATGCGTAGCAAGGGCGATCGCGCGTAGCAGACTGCAGGTTGTGAAGTCACAAACCTTGTTGTTAATATTCAATATTTACGGACGCCGCAAAGTCGAAAAAGGTAACCGATTCCGATGCAACGATACCGCAATCCTTTTGCTCACGTTTGCGAAAGAACATCGCCGTTTCGTGGCCCAGAAAAGACGCCTCGTCATTTCCCGACCACTAAAGCGGGCCTGTTGCCGTGGCGTTTCAAGACAAACGAGAAACACCCCCTCGCTGCTTACGTAAGCGATTCAGAAATCGCAACTGCGACGTTTTCCCTTTTTCGTTACCCGCGCTTATGAAGCACCGAAGGTGATTAACAAAAGAAAACAAACAAACGGGAAACCTTTTTGCTTGGTTGTGTCAAAGGCCGTACAAAGACACCTGAGGCCCACGCTTGGTGCTGAGGCTTGACCCCCCTAACTCCCTCCCGGTGCTGCTTGACTGCCATTTGATTCGTTGTTTTGACGTGTTTCTTACTTGACCTTTGGTACCAGCCTTCCAATACAAACGAAGCATGTAACGTGCGGCGATGCTGCTTGCCTTCGAGAACTGTGCGTGTGTGCGACGGATCGACCCCCCCACGGTTTCAGGGGTACGAACTCTGATCGGACTCGTTCTGGCCGGGCGCAAACTGTTGCAGCCAAACACGAGTTCAAAGTGCAGAAAGACGAAAACGTTCACTCGTTTTGGCGTAAGAGACAAAAGTTGTATGTTTCACTGAGAAACGAAGATTCAGCATTTCTGGGTTGGGTTCTTTTTGAAAAAGGGAAACTGAAATTTGCAACATTCACAATAGCCACATTATCTTCTGTTTAGTCGGTAGAATGATACAAGTTGGATGATTTCGGAACGAGGTATTGGAAAAAAAGCTTTTTCTTTGAGATTTTTTTGGAAATCTTCCACTGAAACAAATTAAACTGGTAGAAAAGCAAACTTTCATTCTTGGAGTCATTAACAAAATGCGCGATATAGCTTGGATTCTTTCAGCAAAATGTTAGGGACCTGATTTCTCTGATTCTGGGGACCCGAATCGGGTCTCTGAAACACCTTAAAAAAACCCTGATTACAGTATGTACGGGAAATTATCCAATTATTTCCCGATTACATGTCACAAACAAGCAAATTGAGTCCTCTTAAAAACATTTTAGGTATGGTGGGAATGATCAAAACATTGAAATATACTGTAGTTGGTAAATTTTAAATTCGCATACCGCATTTCAAGTTTGTAACAAATTTACCGAGAAATGTCATTTGATAAATTCACAACTACGTGCATCAATAGATCCAGTGGCGTACGCAGAAAATTTCTGACGGAGGGCCAAAGCATAGGCGTAGTCAGGGGGGCCAAAGAGGCCATGCCCCCCAAATATTTAGAAAATATAGTCATTTTGTGCTTTGAGAGGCGTTTTTCTAAACAAAACTTATTCGCCTAAAATTAAACATTTTGGTGTACACTGCCGAATACTGTTTATACATTTTTTATTTTTAGGGTCTGTGGGGGGCATGGCACAGTGGTCCCTCCCCTCCGTACGCTAGTGAATAGATCTGTTAACATTCAGAATACAAACACCTCTTTTTATGGAGTAACAGCAAGAAAAGGTAGTGCTTTGCAAACATTAACCATATTTAAAAAACTATGCACTTCCAGCACACAGCTGGACTGAATCTGTTGCGTCATGATCGGGGCTGAAATTTGACATTTCTTGATATATTTGTAGCAAAAAAGGTTGTTCTCTTTATGCTCCTGGAGTGACTGTTTTGACCCACTTGAAGACGCCCATGCCCTTTCAGCCGCAATTGAAGGCTCATACTTTTTTTGAAGGCGCAATTTCAAACTTATTTTGTATTCAGATAAGAGTAAGTGACATGGCAATGCTGTGTTAATGTAATTAACCCTATGACGTTAACATAGCGATGTTAACGTCAAACGATCAATGTTCTATACCAGCGGTGGGGAACCTGCGGCCCGCGTAAACATTTTATATGGCCGCCTCAGAATTTTCGTTACCAAGTTAGAGTACAAAATCTCTTCAAAACGAAGCTCCACGATAAGCGGGTACTTAGACAAAAAGTCAAGGGAAGTAACTTCCTCATAGGTAAAGGTAGGATCATAGGATAAAAGTAATTGATTTTGCGGCAGCCAGCGATAATGCACAATTCATGCGGCCGTGATAGTAGTTAGGTTCCCCACCCTTGTTCTATATCAGGGTTTCTTAACCTGGGGTGCTGAAATCAATTTCAGGACGTGCAAGGGAAGAGCACGTATGTGGCGGTCAAAAGTAAAAGGAATATGATGTACTGCACTTGTCTTTTCTTTATCCTTATAGTAACCAGGCTTTTGCCAGTGGTAGGGGGTGCTGGACTGCTTAGGCGTGACCAAAGGGGGTGCTGAGGTAGAAAAAGGTTAAGAAACGCTGTTCTATATGGTTGTTATAGTAGCCTATGTTTGAGCCCACGCAACCGCCGCAGCAAACACGGCCCACAACAAGTGTTGCGCTGCCCAATAAAAAGTGTTAAACGGTCCACAATTGGGCTGAGACCCACCACTGGGCACAGTGTTATTCGTTAAAAAACTGGATTTCTCTAGTGTAAAGTTTCAAGTTTTCGTTGGACAACTGTGATGCAAGGTACACTGGATATTACAGGCGCAATCTGCGAATACAACTTTATATGATTGCATACCGGTTGTTTTATACTTGTATAGTGAAAGGATACACAACACAGGTTTACAACAGTGGTGTGACTGTCGGGGTTACAAGGGTGCGAACCTCTCCCCTGACAAGCTAAATGCAAACACTGAGGCCTAATTTGTTATATTTCGGTATTCAGTACACTTCTTATCGTTTTCAGTAAGTGCATTTTTGCGTTTTTGAAAGTTTTTGGACTGTTTTCCGGTGATTTCGGGTTTTAATTTATATAGAAATCCACATCCGGATAAACTTTCATTTATAAACTTTTTTCTGAATGTCGGCGATAGCCCCCCTACGATCTTTCAGCTACGTTTCCCAACCTAGCTAAAGCCTCTAGCTACGAAACTGGTCTACAACTTAATTTGCCTGAATAAGTTTTCACTGGTGTAGGCCCACTAAAAATGCTTACAATCGACGTGGATTCAGTAAACGTTACCTGCACAACAACCAGCTTACCAAGGTAAATGCTGACAACGAAGCTATGCAAAATGCATTTTGCAATGACTGTGATTGGCATTAGAAGTTGTGGGTCATGTGAAAATCAATTTCTTGGGCTATTTTGAAAGGGCAAATGTGTGAAACCAGTTCTGGGTGAGATCAGTTCTGGTGTTTCTATATGCCGTAACAAAGGTACCTAGTCAGATTTGGGGGGGCTTTTTGCCCGGGCCCCCCGGCCGGGGCGTACGGGGTCCCTTCCTCCGGCTCTGAATATACGTTGCCTAAAGTAGAATATGCAACACCGTAGTTTCTGTATCCGAATGTACCTGTTGAAATTTAGTGTGCCATTGTACAATTCGCATTTTTGGTGTGGTTTGCAAGAAAATTTTACTAAATTAAATGAATGCGAGACAATTTGCTGATGAAAATAAATGATTAATTGTTAAATCTATTGTCGGTAACTGAAATGTTCTGGGCCAAAATTGTTCGCATCATTTCCTTGCTTTTGTCTCATTATAAGGGTTTTGTTTGCTTTCATAAATGCGCATTTTCGGTGGGCTGTTGACAAATCGAACAAACGTTTGGCGACGTGCTTGAAGAGTGTTTGACCAAGTACATTTCAACGGGCGTTTGTGGCGATCAGCGCAGTAAATATTGCGAACAGAAATAGGCGAAGAAACGTATGCAGCAATTCCAAAAATGCGAAACAAAATACGGCGAATTATACGAACATTGAGAGAGCAAAAATATGTGGCAACGGCAGCATTACTGTTTCTCAGTAGCCCCGTTCCAGCATTTGCCCGACGCCAAGTAGCCTGTAATGACAAATGACACAAAATACATTGTGTACGAAAAAGTGAGAGTTATCTTATTTCTGTTTCAAACGTGTACTCATCGTGCAGCCGGATGAACCTGAATGCTGAGCCACGAAAAATTTACTTGTTTGGCTGACCTGCTTGTTCTTCGCAGTTTTGCTTATTTTGAGCATCATCACGTGAAACATTTGCTCACTATCCTGTCCATCAACAAATTTGTGGACACGTGAATCGCATTTCTCACGCAGGACGGCAAACAGGTGCAACCGGACCAAGCGTTGGATAGAGCTCAAGAGTTCGACCAGCTTTTCAAATTTGCAGCATAGTTTTATGCTATAATTTGGACTAGATCCATTAATCAAATTGAAACTAGTCAACAGAAGAAATTGCACCCAAATCTAGTGCCGAAAAGGTTTAATGTTTTAAGCATTGTGTCGTCACGCTCACAGGCTGCTTTCACGAGCGTTATTATTTTTAAATGGGCCAGTTCTACTGGCTGTACAGTGACGAAGAAAAGCGACGACTGTTTTTGTTCATATCTTTTTCCAACCATTCCAGTATTTCGTCTTCTTCTTCTTCCGAAACTTCAGCAAGAAAAGGATTTGTTGACCATGTTCCTTCTGTCGAAAGAACTATGCCATCCTCAGCACAAAGTTTGTTGATTTCCTCCAGAAATTTTGGGTCAGTCTTTGGAGGTCGTTCTCTGCGTTTCAAAAATCTTTCCTTTGGCTTTTCATCAACTTTTTCAACCACAGGCTTGGTCTCCAGGAATAAGGCTTGAGGAATAAGGCCCATTTCATAGAGTAACTGAGGGTTCTCGCTCTCTGCCACTATCTTGGCCATTCTTTCAGCCCGTTTAGCTTCTCTTTCTTGATAGAAACGGTCCATTTCAGCAAATCTTTCAAAAACTCCTTTGCAATATTCCTCCCATTCCTGTACAAAGTTTCTTCTCGGCTGATCCCACTTAGTGTCGATTTCCTCTGGTTCTTCGGGCATAGCATCAAGTTTTGTTTGATGTTTCGCCTTTTTAGCATGGTCTCGTTTTGGTATTTGTTTGTGAATTCGGAAAAACCATGGCCCGTACAACTTCAGCGGGGTTGCTTCGCTAGGCAAAGGCAACCGTCTGCGCTTAACCGTTTGTTTTTCACAGTCCTTGTGCTCAATTTTGCTGAAACATGATTGCTCGGCACCGAGTGACGATGGCGACTGGGAGTTACGTTTTGCAGTTTTCTTTTCCATGTCGCTTATTCGTTCAGCTCTAGGTTTTTGGTTGCATTTAACATGTTCATTCTTTTTGTCAACCTGTCCAGTAGTGTCCTCTTGCTGTGCTGGACAGATTGGATCATTCTTTCGCTTTCTGGCTCCGCTTGACCGACAAGGCGGTATTCCGCTCTTTCGTGCTCCAGTTTTCCTTTTCGGCGCAGGCTTCGGTGATGTCTTCCGTGACGCTATCGGTGATGTCTTCGGTGACGCTAGGGGTGACGTCTTCGTTGATGTTTGTGGTGTCGCCATCAGTGACGCCTTCGGTAATGTCTTTGGTGACGCCTTCGGTGATGTCTTCGGTAACGTATTCAATGACGTCTTCGGTGACGTCTTTGGTGACGCTATCGGTGATGTCTTTGGTGACGCCATCGGTGACGTCTTCGGTGACGTTTTCACTGACATCTTCGGTGACGCCATTGGTGATGTATTCGGTGATATCTTCGGTGATGCTGTCAGTGATATCTTCGGTGACGTCTGCAGTGATGTCTTCGGTGATGTCTTCTGTGAGGTCTTCGGTGACGCCTTTGGTGATGTCTTTGGTGACGCCTTCGGTGACATATTCAAAGATTCCTTCGGTGATGTCTTGGTTGATGTCTTTGGTGACGTATCCAATGACGTCTTCAGTGACATCTTCGGTGATGTCTTCGGTGACATATTTGGTGATGTCTTTGGTGACATCTTTGGTGATGTCTCTGGTGATGTATTCAATGACACCTTCGGTGACATCTTTGGTGACGCCATCGGTGATGTCTTCAGTAGTGTCTTTGGTGATGCATTCAATGACGGTGTCAATGATGTCCTTGGTGACGCTACCGGTGATGTTTTCGGTGACGACAGCAAATATGTCTTCGGTGATGTCTTTGGTGACGTCATCGGTGACACTTTCGGTGATGACTTCAGTGATGTTTTTGGTGATGTCTTCGGTGACATAGGTCTATTCTCTGGCGCCTTCGGTGATGACTTAGTTGACGTCTTTGGTGACGTATACAATGACGTCTTCGGTGATGTCTTCGGTAACATTTTCGGTGGTGTCTTGGGTGACGCAATCGGTGACGTCTCCGGTGATGTCTTCAGTGATGCAATTGGTGACGTCTTCGGTGACATGCTCAGTGACGCCTTCGGTGATGTTACCAGTGATGTCTTTGGTGATGTCTCCGGCCATGTCTTCAGTGACGTATCCGGGAACATCTGCTTGCCAACATCTGCTGGAGATTTTGCACGATCAATCTCTTTGGAGAAAAAAGCTTTCCATTCATCCGCGTCCGATTTGATTTTTGCTTGCGTATCCATCGTCTGAACAAGATCTACGAGAACGTTTTCCTCATCCGGTTTTATTTTTTCTATCGGAACACTTTCAATATCCATGGTGTTCTTTTTTGCAAACGTGAGTTTTTTCAGTTCTGTCAATTTGCTTTGACTTCCGACAGAACCCACTTTTGTGTCAGAAAATACGACTTGCTTGTATACCTCATTCTTCTTTGTCTCCTCGGGAATTTTCTCAATTCCTAGCTGGTTGGCCCCAGGGAAGTCTTTCTTTTGATCAGCGGCCTCTTCCACCTGCATGCAAGTTTCTATTTGTTTCATGGGATGAACGTTTTCCACATTCATTCTAGAAACATCGAGTGGAGATTTGGATTGTCGAGTACTTGAAACAGTGACTAGATTGGTAGCTGACAGCACCTGACTGTCTGTTGGTGAACCATAACTTGCGACTTCTTTGGTAGTTGAGGTTGTGTAATTTTCTGACCTCTGCAGAGTTCGGTATTTTTCCATATTTGATCGGTAATTGGTCTTGGGTGGAATACTAAAGGGACCCACGCGAGAGCGAGAAGGTGAGGCTGTTTTTTCCCGTTCAAATTGTTCTTGCTCTTTTTGCGTCCCAGCATCAGCAAAAGTTACCTTTGGCTCGGGATGGGAAATGACCTTGACTTGCAGACGGGGAGTTTCCTGGTTGTCTGGGCTGCACAACGCCGTCTCCAATTCCAGCTCAATTTCGTTGCAGGCAGGTCTCTGAGCGGAAGGATGTGGCACAAAAGGTATCAACTGTTGATGAGGGGTAAGAGTGAGCTTCTGTTTGTTGAGCACCTCTGGACCAGCAGTTGTTTTGGAAGGTAGGTCAACTCGCGGCGAGTTTTCGGTGTCGTCACCGTTTGCAGCAGCAGCTTCTGTTTCAGATGAAGCAGTTTGAATTTCATTCCTTCCTGCTTTTTGTGACGCTTTTTTCGAATCTTGTGACACCAAGTCAGGTGCAACTGGGTTCCTAGGATGTTGTCGCTCTTTTTCAGGACACACAATTGGGGTTTTCACTGTGGAAAACTCCGACGAGCTGCTAATCATTTCAGATGGATTCCTCGGAGATTCTCGTTCTTTTTTAGGAGATCCAGCTGGAGTTTTCATTGTAGAAAACTGTGACGAGCTGCTAATAACTTTAGATGAGGCTTGTCCGGTGGATTGTTTTTCCCCTGGATTCTCAGTCGCTGTAAGTGATTTCGTCGCATTCACAGCGTTCGAATCTTTCGTTGCTTGAGGCCCAGGCATTGTTTCATGCACATTAGCTGAAAATCTTTCCGGTGAGGCCATTGCAACAGGATTCTTGGTTGACACAGGCGCAGCCACCGCTGCTGGTGGTGACCTTTTCAGCTGCGCCCCTGCCTAGAAACAAACAAAATGTATGACCAACACCACACCGTCAACAAGTTTGCCATATGCTGAAGTGACCAAACGATAAATTATTTCAGCAAACAGTGGTCCACCTACAAGTTCTAGTGGTCCACAGATGGTTTCATAAATCCTTGATCAAAAATTCCAGAAAAGTTTCGACTTGTTGTTTGTGAGGTATCAGCATAGCATAGTGGTCCCTAGGATATTTTTTTCAATGGTCCATGGGCCAAAAAATGTTGAGAACCACTGGTTCAACCTGACAAGGAGTTGCAACTGAACAGCACACGCTTCAAGTTGAGTGAAACTCTTACGTTAACAAGGCGACGTGCCAAGATGACGAGATTTTACAGAGGAATTTGGTCTTTTAAACAAATGATCTTCACGCTTCCGAGCATGATTATCCGCCCCATGCCCTGCACTAGTTTTAGGAACACAACTTTACTCAGATGTCCAAGACCCCTTTCTGCTGTTTCAGAAAGTTACCCAAAAATATCCCAAGTAGAGTGCTGTGCAGAAGTTTCATGTAAGTTAAAAGAATAAACCACGAACAAAGCAAAAATGAAGTTTTGCAAAGTAATTAGTATTTTGTGTGTTCGCGATAGCTTCTCAACAGGGCTTTAATCAATTAAGGCGTATTTTCTACAAGCTCCACAAGTTTCATGCAGTATTCTTAAAAGATTTCTTTGCTCCATAATTATTTCATAGCAGTCACCAAGTGCTTTGTGGCTTGTTGGCTGTTTTCCCGACACTTTTTAACAACATCAACATATTTTCAATGGGATTTAAATACGGTTAATTTCCCGACCACCCCAACAATCGAATGTTTTTGCCCCAAAAAAATTCTTACAACCTTACTTTTGTGATACGTAGTCCCATCATGCATGAAAATGTTGCATTGTTCAACAAATATACGAACTTTGACATGGCTGAGACACTTCTTTATCATCAGGGTGATAAGCGGAGGTTTTCGGACTCGTTTGCATGCTTTCAAGCCAAAGCCAAGTTTAATTGTCGTGAGACAGTTAAATCACTAATATTTACACCCGACTAGAAGTTCCTTTCGATTTCTTTGCAAGAGATCAATGGAGACAGCACTGCAATTGTTAAGAACAGGGCCGGACTTTAGCCGATTGCTTCCCATCGAGCCCTGCGCCAAAGGGGGCCCCGCGCTACTCCTACCAACCTACGCAAGCTGACTCTTTCAATCGAAGCTGCTTGTGTGGTGCTGACGCTGGGCCCGCGATATTTTTTAAGCGTGGACCCCGTTGCCAACGAAAATCCAAGTGAACTGCGCAGTTTTTTAACATCTTCCCCGATCATGTATTCGTTCTGGAATCGAAACAGTGGTAGGGGCGTAACGAGGAGGGAGCTATGGGGTCACAATTACCCGGGCGCCGAATCACTGCGGGGATGCTAAAAAGTCCGAACAATGTCCAAGTACTTCCTTCAATGCAGTGCATTCACTTCCGAAGACATTAAGTTTGAACATGTGGCCGCCAAACTTGTTTCTTGCCCGGGCGCCATCTGACTTCGTTACGCCCCTGAACAGCGGTCATTGTTTTCAATATGTGGTCTAGTCTTTTCAATAGCAACTAGTTCAGGCAGAGAGGGCTTAAGTTTTCAAGGTGTTTTCTGTTTCAGTTGTAAACGTTTCGTACTCTTATAGTAGAAGGACATTGCTATTTCAACAGTTACTGCCACTTGTCTTCTGAAAATTAAGTTTAGTTCGTAATTGCAAATGTGTACTCGGTCCTTTTAAGTCCCGCGTGAGCCACTTTTCTTGTAGAACTTTGCAATCCTATAACTCGCCAGGCGATTGAGCTAGAGAGCTGTTCAAACCCTCTACGGATTCAGCATGTCTTGTAGTCAAAATAAAAAAAAAAACAATTTTCTGTTTCGGTGGGGGGTTTTCTGGAGGTGACGTCACAAAGAGGACATGTTTTGGAAAAGTAGGCCATCTTTGGCCGGCCCTGGGCCCCAACCCATTGACCCATTCTTTTGGCTCAAAGTTTTGTTAAAAACTAGGTGCAAATCCGCGTCTATACAGCTCTTGATTGACTTACTAGCAC
>Ga0210059_1011379_pt1 | contig 13616 bp, 7 predicted proteins | sample Ectturendosymbi2_FD_188042 | JGI IMG/M metagenome (GOLD analysis project Ga0210059, IMG submission 188042) | Ecteinascidia turbinata endosymbiont from Florida, USA - Sample 2 (SPAdes) (version 2) | ecosystem: Host-associated > Tunicates > Ascidians > Unclassified | place: Key West, Florida...
AAAGAATATAGGCTACGTGACCAACCAACTGATGGATAATTTTTATGCAGCCTGCTTTGTCGAATATTGATTGAAAAGTGTTCTTTTTAGGTATCTTGTCAATTCAATACAAAATCAAGCGCGATCGATAAGCTGACACTCGGCGATCGACCTGTCGATCGCGATCGACTTGTTGGCCACCCCTGTCCTATATCAAAAGAAATCCGTGCAGCAAAAATTTCATTTGAACGACGATGTTTCCCAATATTTTTGCTGGCTTAAAACTAAATCGATGCACGGGATTGACCAACAAATGTTTATAAACTCCGGAGCGTTGATCGGCTTCCTGCTTCGGATCACTGATCAACGTAAGTAGATCCGTCAGTGCAAGTTCGTCTGTAAAATACGCTTGAACGGCGGAGATCGTGGTGCCAATTTATCTTTATATGGAAAATATTTCTTCAGCTTGTTGCTATCATGTGTAAACCGAAGCTGATCGGATTGTTCAAGCAACTTCCTTCCATAGGTGAGATTTTTTATGATGTTCTTCAGGAAAGTAAGGATTTCTGGACCGTTACTCGATCATTCCGATACACCTTCGGTTTGCATATGATAGCAACACACTGAAGAAATATTATATTTTCCATATAAAGACAAACTAACAGAATGATCTTCGCGGTTCAAATGTAGTTTACAAACTACAGTAACTTGCACATACGGTTCTACTTAAATGGGACAGACCCGCCGAAATTCAATGATCCAAAATGATGAACACAAAGTTGATCAACGCTCTGAAGTATGGAAAAACATTTGTTAACCAAAACTACGCACCGACTTAAGTTTAAGCAAGCAGAAGTATTGGGAAGCATCGCCGTTCAAATACCATTTCTCCAGCACGAGTTTCTTGCTGAAACACCAACCTGCACTCAACGTTGATGGCTTATCTATTCCAGGGGTTCCCAAACTAGAGTAGATGCACCACTGGGGGTACATTTGGTCTTTTCAAGGTGAACACAAGGTGCGAAAGATTATTCTTACCTAACTCTTTTTTGCAAGTTTGATTTATGGATGAAGTATATGTTTCCACAAACCTTTTCTATTTGTAATATTTTACCAAAGTTGGAACGAAGGAATTGCTCTATTCTGCCCCTGGGTAAGGCACTTTGCGCTAATTATTTCTGCCTGGCATATTCAACGCTTTCCAACAAACAAGCAAATTTATGCAAAATATCACCAGGTCATTGATGTCTTGACAATAACTACTGGAATGAGCATTCGCGGTAAAATGAAGCCAATTAAAGCACTGATCTGCCATGTCATAGGCGTAGCCATGGGGGACCTGGGGGCCATGCTCCCCAAAATTTTTAAATTATCTAGTCATGTTGTGTTTTGAGAGGCGGTATCTCAAACAAAATACTGATGCTAGCCAAAAATAAAAAATTTTGCCCGCCCTAAATTTTTTGCCCCCTCAAAATTTTGGGCTGGCTACGACACTGTGCCCCGTTGGGCTGTTGCAACTTTCAACGATAGTTTTGTTGAAAGTTATCGTGTTAAAACTTCAAACAAACTATATTTTCTTATGAACTGCTAATTAACTATTAATTAATCTCTTATTGTGAGAAAATAGGATTTAAGTTAAAGTTTGTGTAAGAAACACAATTCTAATAAAATTACCAATTTAAAAGTAAGAATTGTAAAATAGTTTTAAAGCTATGTATGGAGAAAGTAAGTTGTGTAGCAGAGCACGCTTAGCTTAAAATCATCAAAAAACATGACCAACATATTAGGGATGCCCGGGAACCAATATAAAGGCCTAAAGGATGTCGATAAATAAAAAGCTTGGGAACCGCTGATCTATTCCTTTGCTGTTATATAACACATAACGATCTTTTTTACGTAATAAGGACGAATCCCTTCCAATCGCTCCATGAATTTTCTGTACCACTGGTGTATTTTATTATTTTTTTTCCTGAAGGTGGCTTATGACTAAATGGAAATGTCGAAATGAATAATATGTTTTCGATGTTTTCGGCTATACTTTTCCCAATAGGTAAGAGAAGTAAGTTAAAACTAAAACAAATAAAACACGGTAGTATTTTTACGCTGCTGATATTAAGGCAAAGCTATTCGCGCCTGAAATGGAGCGCATGAAACAGAAAATATATCTCAAACATAATATCGCCTTGGAAACGAACAACAAAAACAGACAGTACGCAGCAATGAGGTCAGAAACCTATTAACACGGTAAAAATTTTTCGAAATCGTTGCAAAAATGAAAAAGGTGTCGTCAAGATGTGTATACTAAAAGAACAAATGGTAACTTAAACGAAGCACAACTCAAAAAGCCACAAAGCAAAGACGGAAAGGCTATGAAAATAAAATGCTTATGGCGAAAATATAATCCAGTTCAACGTAGCACAAGTCAAAGCAGTGCTTGACCAGTTAGGCACGCTTCGTCAGATGATCTTTTATCCCGAGGTGGCGATTCGCACACCCCTTTTTCTATTATTGTTTATCGAAAGGGTCGAGCACTTTCTTCACCGCACAAAATTCCGTGTCGGCAATACAGGCAAGCCACTAGAGCAAGAAAAAGAAGGCGTTATGGAGTGGCTGATTGGCCTTTTCCACATTTGAATCCCATTCGACAAAAGAGACAACGTACTGCATCAAAGAAAAAAACATTTTAATCAGATCTTTGCAAGACCAACAGTTTTATAACAACTGACAATACCTTGAAATGATTTCTGGAAAACGCGTTGTTAAAAATGCTATTTTTACGCCATGCAATGAATCGCCACTTGAACAGTATGGACTGTTTTAACAAGTACATCAGTGAAGGTTTTCAGTGGTGCATATTGCCACTTTTGTGACACATCATGCATTTTGGGAAGCCTTACCCACATTTGTGTCACTTTTGTGCCACGTATGTGACCCTCATCCGCATTTTGTTTCTTGTTGGTAATTCATGTAATCTGTAGTAGTATCGGAACTGGTTTCAAGCAACGACAAATTAATGTTATTGTTGGAGCTCTATTTTATAAAGAAAACAGTGGAGTTTAACAAGTTCGATACAAAATACTTGCTTTAAATACTCCTCAAGATTTAAAATCACGATGAGCTTGCAAATAAAAACACTACGGAGAAATGTAACCACTAGATTTATCTTTACATTCAAATGCAACAGAGGCGATTTTTCACTCAGCTTCGTTTGCAAGAAGTTTAGCATTTGTAGAAATTCATAAAAAGTGCTGGTAATGCAAATCACTTCAATGGGAATGAATATCAGTATCCATTCATCAACCAAAAGGTGATGGTTAACATTTACGTCACCAACTAAGTTGATGTGAAAAGAAAGACAAAGGTTTTCTTATCGGTGACTTTAATATCATCAACTTTTGATACGTTTAACTTTGATTCAACGTTATTTTATCAAAAATTTATATAAACCCTTCATTTGTTTGTTGTGCAAAATCCCAACCAGAAGACAAAGGACATGTTGTGACGCTCTTCACTTCTCCGCCGTCTTTCCAAAACTTAAAATCGATCTCGGATATAGCCAGTCCATGCTTGTAACTCCCAACATATTTGTGATCCAGCATACCCACAAACTACCCGGCTAATCACTCAACATGAGCTATAATAAACATGAACTGTGCTGTGTGTTGATGGAGCACAACTGAGACGAGCTCAAAAACTAACTCCTGGTATCCACAATATCCATAAGAGATCATTTAAACATTACCAGACGTAAGTAAAAGTATCTTCCTGAAAACGTAAGCTGTCATTCCTCGTATTGTGGTAATTTCCTTTTAAGTTCTACTCGTGGTTCAAAACGTTTCAAGTGCTTGCTCTGTCCTAAAAACTCCGATTTTACTGGTGCTTGATAGTATTTACACGATGGTAAAAAAGTAAAATATCAATTAGCTTCCAGAATCCAAAAGTCAAAAACTTAACGCTTACATTTGCGTTGATATTTGAAGCAGGAACCAATGTAGTCTTCTCTGGTTGCATCAAGGCGACAAAACCACCAACATTTCACTTCCATCTGCATTGAAATACAAAACTGGATGACATGGGCTTGGAAGAAGAGTCACGTCACTGTCTTTCTACCGGGATTACTTCCGAACACAGAAATACTGATTTAGCTCGGGTCGAAAGACGAAAGTGCTCTTCAGCACACACGGGCAATTTTTTATGCAAATGGCTTGACCTTTGCACCACTTTTGGTCAGTTAAGACTACAACATAAGATGTTCAAATATTCCATTATAAATGAAATAAACACGGCGAATAAGGTCGAACTTGCAAAATCCATTTCATCTTCAGTGGCTACACACCATTTCTAAAGTTTTCTCCCTCACTTGCGTTACTTTTGATTTTCGTATGGCGTCTTTTATCTTGACAGAGGTGAATGTGACTGGGGCAGTTGTCGTGGTTGTTGCAATGGTGTTGGTGGTTGGAAACAGCGAGGTTGTAACATCTGCAGAAGTTTTCCCAGCTGTTCTGTTTGAAACTGAAAAATTAACCGGTTCTGGAATCGACGTGATAAAATTGACTGCTACTACAAGCAGGGGCGTACCAAGGTTAAATGGCGCCCTGGGCAAGAAACCAGTTTGGTGTCCCCATGTTCATACCTAAGGTCTTATGGAAGCAAATGTACCGTAAGTACTTGCGACGTCGTTGGCACATTTCGGCGCCCTCGCAGTGATTCGGTGCCCGGGGAATTGTGCTCCCCTTGCCCCCCTCGTTACGTCCCTGACTACAAGTCACGCAGACCACAAAGGAAAACTTTCCTCTTGGATCACAACGAATACTGGACAAGCCACTTGACAAGCTTTTCATGCAAAATGTTATGCAGCACGTGAAATAACGCAAGTAATCAAGAAATATATTTTTTCTGAGTAGATATTTTTCCTGATACATCAAACCTAATCATCGCTGCTTTTCTGTAAACAGCTGAATACGCTTTCATGTAGCGTAGGATGACAGCAGTTTTTGTGAGATCTTAAGAAAAGAATCAAGAGAAGGTTGTTCTTAACCCTGGAAATTCGAGTTAAGATGGTCCACTGCGTTGCCCACAGAACCGCGTATAATAGTATGAGACCGTATATGAACATCACATCTATTGCTCAGGAAAAAGAAACGGTTTTCCCAAAGCAGTACCCAGCTCAGGTCACCTGATGTTAGGTAAATTAGGGTATGTATTAACAAGTTCCAGCCACCTGTAAATGCTTCTGTTAGTTACATCGAGGTCTTAGCTAATGAAGCACAGCTGCATATAAACGCTGAATTATTTATAACGTGAACATTGCGCTGGTGGTACTTGTTGTTGTCCGAATACCGATGCCTTGCAGACAATAATTTGCAAACACGTTTTCATCGTTTGTCAAAATTAGAAACTACAGCCTGTGTTTTCCACCACCTCAGCGAACCAAAGAAGGATTGAATCGATTCAAACTTTTGCTAGATTTCAAAGAAAACTTAGCAAACATCGACCTCCGTGCCACAGCAAATAACCCATAGTTTTGTTTGCGTGAAGGAATTCAACGCAGAAGCCAAGCGTGTGCTTAAAACATGGCGACGCATTGCGGATTAAAACATGTGCCTGCAGGCTTGATGACTTTCCGATCCGGAATTCACGACAGTCTTTCGAAACATTGCTACCGTCATAACGAGCCGTGGAGACTTTCAAGTGCTTAGAGCTTTTGGGAAATCCTCCTTATCAATAAAATCTACAATTTGTTTTCGGGATCCCATCATCAATATTTAAGATGATAAACGTTTGTACTTTTGTTATTTGTACGGTATCAAATGTAGTATTAAATAACAAAAGCCGGCTAGTAGAATGCTTTAGTAGGAACTACAGTGTAACAAATAGTGGTCAAGTTCAGTAAAAAGCTGATGTCAGTTGAGCTCAACTGTCTAATACGGAGCTCACCGTGAACTTGTGCCTTGTCTTCCTGATTGAAAAAAACGGTTGAGTTCAACTAGGTCAGGACCTTTTTCAAGTTTTTCTTGCTTTTTTGACGTTTAAGCTTGAGGACTTCAAAAACTTGCAAACTGTCCATCTGGCTGGCTTCAAAATGGAAGTTCATGCCGACATTGATGTTATATAGCAACATCATGAAACAGTCAACATTTGTCCGCGTATTTTGTTTAAAGTTGTATCTAAGAAAGCTTTTGCCTTGGCCGAATACGTAATTTACCCAGTCTGGTGAATCGAGTTGAAACATACGAGCAGGTGAAAATGATGGTTACGGCTAAAGCAAAACTTTTTAAGGTGCGAAGCGCACTCGATTAGAATATATGGTGAAAACAGAGTGATTGCGAGATCCTAAAAAATTGAAATTAAAAAGGTTGTTTTTAGATCTTGACAACACAAAATTGTTTTCAACAAGAAAGTGCTTGTTAATATTGACAAATGATTGTAATATTACCACAAAAATTGTTTAATTGTTTTCCAATGTCCCAAGTAGACTTTCAAGAGTGGTTTAAACTAAAAACTTTCTCCCATCTGTTCGTGTGTCAGCTGCGCTGCGTGCGCTTTCAAGTAATTGAAATTAAAGCAAGATTAGCAAACGTCATTTGCACATGGCCTTAGCCCAAGATGTCGTGCTTGTATAAACCCTACACCTGATAAGGTGCTGGCATGAGGCAATGTACCACAGTTATAATAAATCGCTAACGATGCACAATTTCATAAAAACACGAGTAAGTCACATTCGTCACGCAGTTCTCTTCGACATATATTGTCGTGACATCAATCAACAACTGCAGCAAAGAACACTGATTTGTAATTTAACACTTTAAAACACCTCAACATCTTTTATACCTTCAGGTCTGAGAAGCGCTGCCGTCAAGAGCATTATCATTTGGTTTAGTCCTGTCATCCTTGATTGTTTTCTTTGGCCTCTTTTTAGCTAAGAGCTTTCACACAAGCTGCGCAGCAAGTATTACAGCAAAATGCAAGAAAGCAACAATATCTCAAAGAGGCGATTGCATATGCAGCAATGAGTCAAGTGACGTCGAAAAAAACATTATATGCTGCTGAGCCTGTCGCTCAGGATGTGAGCGCTTGGTCATTTTTTCACTTACGCCTGTGGCAATAAGTACGCTTTTATCGTAAATCAACTAAACAAATCTAAGATGCCGTCGTCCATTTGCTCATTGACTGGTGGCATAATGCAAGGAAAATAAGTTGTTTCCATACATAATTTGCAAACTGCGTTTACTTATTACACTTATCACCTTTTTTGCTAAAATGGTGCGTCTTTTAATACTACATCATATATACCTCTTCTTCTGTCTCGAATGATGCGCCAAGTTTTGTGTCCAGGAATCTGCTTGAGTGATCCTTTTGAGCTTCTATTGTAGAATAAAAAAAATCAACGATTATTATCAGCTGAACAGACAGTATTGAAATTTGCAGGTTTTTTTCATTCTCTGCTAACTTTTACATACACAAACAAAGCGTATCTTGTTTCATTTGCGCACATGTAGCGGCAGTGACTGCAGCAGCGTTTTAGTATTTAGCTGAAAAGCTTGACAAATTGCAGGGAAAGGAAGTAAAGGTGCTATGGGAGTGTCAAATATAACTGACAACGTAACAACGAAAATAATAATCGCATGTATCTGAGGTATTTCGAACGGTTTGTCGTTGAATTTGGGCTTTGAATTCATTTCTAATACCAGAGTTTTTCTGTATCACCTAGTTTCCGCGATACAGTAAATGTGCTATTTTACCGATTAGCATTTTACTTTAAATAGAGATAATATAACCATGCAATCGCCTTTACATACAAAAAATGGCATGTTGTAAGTGATCAATGATGGTAGTTAACAATTATAAGAGCAAGTCTAATCCGCAAAAAATCAAACTTTGAGGAATAACGTGACCTCATTCATACTATTTATAAAGTTACTTCTGCATCTTTCAGAATTTAGGGCGTTTCAAGCTGCGAATATATGATGAACCCGTTTGACTCTGTAGAAACCAGCACCAATCAGCCATCTGCCAGCGTTAGACCTTCCTTTTGTCGGCTTTCATTCAGAGCAATGTCTTGCGGTGGAACCATTCTCCGTGCTCGTCACTCATTTTCCGCAACCTCGGTGGAATAAGGTGAAGATGAGCATGAAGGAAATGTCGCTTAAATAACATTCGGCAACGCAATTGTTGGTAGGCTTGCTACAGGTTTCAAGAATCTCTACAAAAGTTCATCCTTTGCTTGCCCGAAAATTGTAGACAACCTGTTAAAATCATTCCCATGTGTCCAATTCTGTAAAACTGAGTTTTTCTGTAAACTGGTCATGTAGAAATAGTTTTTGGGGTTTCCGGCCCAATGAACACTCGTTTAGTTTGGCTACACTATTGAAAAGTTCATATTTTCCTTTCAAATACATAAATGCAACTCCCTCGTGATTCATTGCTTTCACAAAGGTTTTCATTGTTGTAGACGTAATGTGCAGTGCAGGCAGACGCAAATTTTCGAGATTTGCCGGTGTGCATTTTATCTTCTTACTGTCAAATTCTCTTTCCAAACCGTTTTTTGAAAGTGGTTGCTGTCACTCCAGCTATGCCTAAGACGAAAGAAATACATGTACTGCGTTTGGCATAACCTAAGTGTAATCCAACAACTAGTGATATACTATATTTAGATCCGCGCAAATCTTTCTGTTATGTTTAGAGTAGCTGATAGCTTCTAAGCAAGTTTTCATGACTTCATATGTCTCTTTCATGTTTACAGCATGAGGAATAGATATATCTGGTCTGATTCTACCATTATGTAGCAAAACTGCTTTTGCTAGAGTTAATGAATAATTTCTATACATCATTATCATGCTTGTAACCTAATTCAATCACCAAAGCAGAAATATTTTTGCAATAGCGCAATGCTAAACGTCAAAAACTTTGACAACTTTTGGAGTTCAAAACTTTGCAAGTTTTGCGTCTTTCTCAAGCAAACTCCACCGCAGTAAACGTAAAACTAACACCACAGCTTTGTCTTTAGTTAATTTCAAACCTCGCAACAAATTACTTAGCGTGCTTTGATTGAATGAAGTCGTTTTATACTGCATGCTGCATCAGTCCCGTCGCCACGGGGGGTGGATTTGGTGGGCTTAACCCTCCTAAACGCCGCTCAAAGCCCCCCAAATTAAAATATGAAACACTATAAATTAGTGGAATTTTTGTCAAATTTGAATGTCAAGCCCTCAAAACCACCAAGCACGAACGTAAATCTCCCCTATAGACGACTTTCTGGCGGTGGTTCCGTGCTGCATCTTCTGTGTCTGACTTAGTTTCAAATGCTTCATTTGCCTTTCATTTCCAATACTTTATGTCTGGGTGCTGAATGAAAAGGCAGATCAATCCACGAGGAACTGGTTTAAGAGAAAATTACATTTTGCATATACAAGTTTGATTTGTTTTCACTAAAAAGCGTTAAATGGTACAATAAGAATGTATTGAGTCAGATTTTACCATAAATTCAATTACGAAAAATGTAGCAGTGATGCAAAAATCTGATTCCAGGTTTAGATTTAGCACCGAAATCTGCCTTCAAACGCTGTACCTGTATTCAGATACAGAAAAATTTGGACAATGTTACTTGTGATTAAGATCATGTTAAAGACTTAATTGCCACGAGAGTTCCGCAATTTTAAAGCGCTTCGGGCGATTAATCAGAAATGCGTGTTTGGGTAATCCAAGTCTGGATTCTTTTCAGCACTTTTGAAGACTAACCACTGCTTTCAGACCAGTGACTTTGGAACATCAGCATGCACGGTTCAAATGATTCACCGCGTACATGGCGCCTTCACAAACTACACATTTTATTTTCAATCAATACAGCATTCAGTTTTCTGTTTTCATTCAAATTTTCACACAACATACTTGGGATTTCTGTTCTTTTTGCTACTCATGTTGTTATTTCGTAGCAATTGCCACAAGGCAAAATGTTTCTTGTTATTAGTAAGTTGCATGTTACACGTGGTTGAAAACATTGCCCTGAGGAAGCCCACTGGAATAGGTGGGCGAAACGTCGGCTAATAATAAAATAATCGCCAGAAGAGCTAATTTATCGGCTTGATACTTGGGATTATTTGCACGCTAGCGTGAAGCACATAAATTCCAAAAAGCTTAACTGCTGACACCTTGTATTATACCGCGTACCTTTTGATTTTGTCATCAACACATTAAACAGGCATAACATACGTTTCCGCTTCCGCACAGATAAACGCTTATAGCGCATACTCTGTACATTATAGATGAAGCCGCAAAATCAGAACATTAAAATTTTTGGCTTTGCAAAACTCTGAAATTCAATAATCTTTTGCTAATCAAGTTCGTGGCAAGGGCGGTTGAAAATTTATCAGAATGATTTTATTTATTGTAGACTCACAACGATAGCGATTCATTGGCAGCTAAAATCTGTCGTCTTAAAACTGTATGTTTGAAAGTTAAAGTTCAGATATAATCACACACCATTTCACACCTCGTACAGCATTCCGTCTCACCCAGAAACTATTTTCAATTGAAACTGAAAAACAAATATCGTAAGGTGGTGATGAAAAATTTTCATTGAAGATTGGTCTTGAACGCTGTTTCTTAATTTATGGAATCTTCCAGGGCAGTCATTTAGTTCTCCAGCAGTTCAAAATCTAACCGTCTGTCAACAGAATAAGTAATTCTACACCAGGGTGGAAAAGGCGTGATACAAAAGGCTTCAAGTCTCTTTGCAGTAACCTCGTGGCCTATCATAGATATGTTTGCTAATTTGAAATAAACACCAATAAGCTTTATGGCCATGAATCACACAAAAAGGAATGACACGTTAAAAAATGTTGCAGAGCGTTGGCCTTTTGAGTGAATCTAGAAACCCTAGTAGGTTATTTGTGTAAAAATCCTGCGAAACTACGGGAGACTGCACGTAACGGAACGCAATGGGAAAACATCATAGAGGGCTGAATCAGCTATGGTACTGAAAGAGAAAGAGAGAGCAGGTAATTCCGTTTGCAATCGCCATTTGGAATTTGGGTGATGCGTTTGTGGATCCAAGTCTTCACTTGTTTAAACTCCAAGTTCTCTGTGAAAGTTCATGGTTATCACACAAAATTGGTTAGCTTTTGTAGGACAAAAATTTGGTATTTTTAGTTGAACTGTGTGATCGTTCAAGGAGCCACCACAGTTTAAAGTACCTCATACCAATAATTTACAAAATATTTGAAACGGATCATTTTTCACACGCTACACAGCAGGGGGGAAAGTATTTTGATGGCGCTTTATAAGCCACGACTAAATGTTTGCAAGGTTTGGTATCATTTGACTCGCTCTTTTGCGTTTTGGATAGTCCCAGCAGCTCTTCCACACACCGTGTGCCTGGTAAGAATGCTACATATTACAAATTTACAAGTTCTTGTGAAGACTCGGAAAAGGGTCCAACTCCAGACCCACCAGCACCGAAACGGACGCACCGACCACCCGGCCACAGTCTGGTCATTACCTAAGAACATTGTTAGTGTCCCACGAAATCGCTTGTATTTACAAAAAGTATTTAAAAGATATATTCCTAAGCATGCTGCCCTCTACTATCTGACACTGTTTTCACTGTGCGACGGTCCGCAGTGAGATCATAAACAACAATATCTGAAACGTATTCCCGACCTGCTAAGAAATACAGTAGAATGTTTCTACTTACACTTGGAAGTGACAACTCAAGTTACACGATAGGAGTCTATAATGAAATGACGATCACGTTTCCAGACGAAGCTTGTGCAGCAACATGCACATGGAAAGTATATTTATTTCTAAAGCAATAATTCAAAGAAAAGCCCATGGAAAGTATAACTGCTATGAAATTTCTCCCATTTTGGATAACTCTGCTGGCTGTAGTGAAGAACTCACAATCGCATGAAAGATCCACACACTAAATTTATTACGCCCTAAAATACATTTAATGACACTAATAAAGGCAGAATCTCAATCAAATACTTAATACCGTTTCACATGTCTAACATTGGACTGCTTATGTGAAGAACAAACATCAATGCCACTAGCTCAGGTTATGAAAATCAGTGTGACACTGCTCAACTACAGTGGGGCGGGCTGAGATTCCAAATTCACGCTCAATGCCCTTCAAACTCAAGCTCTAAAACCACGAATCTCAGGTAATGCCAGCACCACAGTGACTAGTGAAAAGTTAGATTTGCACCAAAAGATTGCTTTTCTGCTCAAATTTATGTTATGTAAGCGGAATGATTCATGCTAACCGTTAAGCTACGCATTTCGTTGTAGGTTACAGATTTCGCTAACCATGTCAAATTTGTCTTTTCGTGGTCACCGTGAGCTGTCTACGGGTTTACAATTGAAAAAAAAAGGATCGAAACCACATGGTCATCATTCACTGTTGCTATAGCTTTTTACACACTGTATTATGGTTCAATCAGGGGCATTTGTTCTGACAAGGAACACATCCACTCTTTGCATTTTGAGTGGATGAGTTCCCGAAACTACGATTTTCCGAATGCGGACTCGCCGACTGCCTTGACAAGAGCACTGGAAGTGTTTTTTTCGCATTGGAGGCTTGTAGCATCTTGCTTCAGCTATGCGTTTCTCATATTGCGTTCCTATTCTAAGTTCAAGGCTGGCATGAGGCAGGGGCGTGTAGGGGGTAAACGGAGCGACGGCCCTGGGCATCCAAGGCAGGACCTCCAAACAATGCAATTACAAAAATAACATTTTATTAAAATGCTGTAACTACAATAGGTGCTTCTTGACCTTGTAAGGCTTCTACACACGCTGCATGGATCTGATGGGAACTTGCCTGAGGGGGGTATGCAAATGTATCCTAAGTGACCCTTTCTTCCTCTCTTTGTAGGCTGGCCAATTCCTGCTAACCTCTTGTTAATCTGTGAGTTGTAGACTGCAAAATATATATCGGTTCGCAAAGCCTGGGTCCTTAAATTGGTGGGGGCGGGGCGGGAAAGGTGGCAAGGGGAGCGCGAATATGGCAACGACATATTGTTGGAAAGTTATTGATTTTGTCATTGGTAACTTTATCATCATTTGAATATAAACGTCATTGTCGTGCACTCGCTACTAAATACTATCTGCAGAAAGCCAGGCTTTAATTCACTAAGGACACCGCTCAATCATGGAGCTGAACAAGCGAGCAATGAAACTCTGAAACAAACATAATAGCGTAACCAGGGCGGGCAAACTGCACTAAAAGAACACGTTGCAGTATTGCATTACGAGACCGCAAACACAACGCAACAGCCGCGGGGCGAGCACAGGGGCACAAATACGGATTGCAAGATTGCAGGCGCCACTACGTGGCAACGACGAAGTAATCATACATTCCCCACAATTCTCCCCGCTAAGTTTAGAGTTCGGTACGACAAACGTTGAGGGCACAAAAAACGTTAATGAGACACATAATCTCCAAAACGATCAGGGGGCCGACGAGGTCTAGTCGACCTCCGAAGACTCGGCGCAGGTTGATCGTGCAGATCAACGTTTGATTTGTCTCGGTAGCGTCATGCCCGGCATGGCCATTCTGCCCGGTCTCTGACTGCACTGTTTCAGTGTCAGAAGTGCGGTTCTCAGTAGTTGTTTCCGGGACATCACATGGTTCATTGTCG
>Ga0210059_1011381_pt1 | contig 13614 bp, 10 predicted proteins | sample Ectturendosymbi2_FD_188042 | JGI IMG/M metagenome (GOLD analysis project Ga0210059, IMG submission 188042) | Ecteinascidia turbinata endosymbiont from Florida, USA - Sample 2 (SPAdes) (version 2) | ecosystem: Host-associated > Tunicates > Ascidians > Unclassified | place: Key West, Florida...
GTGGTATCAGATGCTGTAGTGATGGATCAGTTCAAAGTTGTGACGAATATCACAATCCAGACGCCAAAACGTTTTACGGGTTGTTTGCAATTATCATTTTAACTTTGCTGTGTGACAGACCCGTAGTCGTGTTTGAAGATTTGGAATGGAAAATGCGTTTTATGTGGAGAAACAATTTTGTTCTTGGTGTCAGTATAATGCAAACTGTCACCTCACACAACGCAAATTTGGGGACACAAAAATTGGATGGGACCCTCTCGTTGAAAGACCCAAGTGTCTTAAGGCAAGCTGTTTGTCCCTGAATGATCCTGACCGTCTGTGCATCCTCTTACAGTTTTGTGAAAAATATTTTTTTTAATTTGAAGGCCTGACCAAACAGTAGCAAATAAATTGCCATTGCTTCGGCACAAAAAAGGTGAAAAAGTGGTGCTAGCCTTTTGGTAATGTATGCACTAGCAGCATTCATCATGAGATGAATTTTTCTCAAACTGAATCATACCTTATACTGAAATTTGCGTGTCATGGGTGAAAAGGTTAAATCCTGCTATATCATATTTAACGCGGAAAACGTTTTCGGACCTTTTCCGTTAGTGTTGCAGTAGTTTCAGGTTTGTTGAATTAGTGGGGGAAAATTGTCTTAATTTTACATTTGTCTCACCAATATGCAAAAATCAATTCAGCAATGTACATTTCTGAGAAACCAATATCATGACAATTCTGTTTTAAAATGATGATAAGAGCACAAGGTCCAGTGACTCTTACCACGTGAAGTTTGACTTTGTCACCACGTTTGATTCTCCACGTCGGTCCAGGAAACTCTGAGTTATAACTCCGACGACGTAGTGTCAACCAGTCAACAACAAAATCTGTAACTTCTACGTTAAGGGTCACCTCCAGCAAGCCCTGCGACGAAACTAGTTGCCTGGGTTGACGGAAGGGCAGGCCACCTGCAAAGTAGATAAACAAATCATGCAATTATTGCTTGTTTCATCATTCGTCGCACATTTTGCTGATGATTTCACCAACTGTAGGCAAAATATACGTTGCAAGGAATGATATACGTGCTGCCTTGATACAAGGTCTATTTTAATTTCTATTTTATTTTTCTCAAATATGCTAAACTCAGCTTACTGATGCAACTCTCGTTGCGGAAAGCTGATCTGGTAATGAAAGTAAGTGCGATGTTTGCAACTTGGAAGATTGTTAAAAATCTTATTTATGAACCCGTCGCGGAGAATGTGTTAGTTGACCCGTAAGTTGCAAGAAAAATTACTTTATGCTTTTGTTTGGAAACTTTGATGAACGCTTAAGAGGGCGAGGCTAAGGCCAGCGTAATTTGAGCAGTCCAGCTTTTTGCAAAAATTTCCCGGTGTCTTGGTCAGACACTTTTTTTCCTGAAAAAACAGAAGAGGTCCAGAGGACTAAAAAAGTCAGGCTTACAAAAAATAACGGCGATGATGCCATGTTCCAATGACTATTAATACATTCATTCATTTTCATGCCTTTTCCTCCTGGGAGACTCGCGTGGGCAGCAGCTCTAGGAGGATGCGAAACACAGCAGGGTCAATAGCAAGTTTAGGCAACTTTGTTGTTACTACCATGAAATGCACGAAAATGATCAAAACCATCGCGCATCGGTCGTCGAACGCGCAAACAGGGACCGCGCTCAGGCTTTAGGCAGAGTGGCACGACTAAAGAATTTGCGATAGTCTTCCCCATCAGTTATCCACAAGTGGAGGCCCCACGTTGACGCTACGCACCTAGGCAGGTTAATGGGGACAGCGGCAGTGTGCTTATACTCTAGGATATCTCAGGGCCACGCCTAAAACGCTGTAGAAAAATATCGACGAACCAAATGGAAACCAGCTGGTTTGCAAAGAATCTTGCACGCGTTGCACAAATTCGAAACCAACTAAATGTCTACAGGGGTTACTTGAATTTTTAAAAACTCAAGTAATGCACTTTACCGTTTTTTTACACGAAATTGAGTTCCTTTCATTCTTAAGTCCTGCATTGATGAAAGCAATCGCCTGTGAAAGAAATCGTTATTTGTCTCATTTATGAAAGGCTTATTTTCCTGAACAAACCCCCTCCTATACGGACAAAAGATCATCCTCTGATACTTTCACAGACACACTGACGCATCTTCGCACAAACGTACTTGCACAAGTGCACACACGCACAAAGCTAAAGGTAATCACGAACTCACATGCCGATATGCTCGCTTCAGCGAAGGCAGACGCTCAAAAGCGCACCAACATTTGTGGATGTTAGAGAAATGAAACACATAACTCTATGTTGAATTGATAACGATGGTCATGAAGCAAATAAAATGAGTCGAAGTTTTTTGGGAGTTAAGAGCGTCTTTCAAGACTAAACAATGTTAATTTGGTGTGAAGAAAACTGCTTTCAACAAACATGCTCTGACATCTTGAGCAGCTGTGTCATCTGTGTTGTTCTAGCTAGAGCGAACTGAGGTAAATGTTGAGGTTCGGTGTCTACTTCTTCCAAGCTTTGCTCAAACCGCCAAAGAAAATTTTTACACTAATTGCAGATTTGCTTTTTTTGATATCCGGAGCTGATAGTTTCAATAGCTGATTTTTAAATGCGCTCTGTTGCTCAAGTTTGTCTGCAGCAGCGCGCAAAAGAATAACATCCCCGGTAAAAGACATAACATCCCTGATGGTGAAAAAAAAACATCGGAACGTCCCTTTGGCCGAGTAGCAATCAGACCGGCATGTCGAAATCGGCATAAGTTTGATATTTTTCGAGTAGGGGGCACATGTGCCCAATATTACCCGGTGTAACCTGCTTTGTTAAAAAACCTAATTTTTCTCAATTTGGTCAAAACCTCCTGTGCAACCGCAAATGGTATTCTTGACCAATTTTGGTAAAAAAAGTAAGCTTATGCAGGAAGACAAACAAACAATGAGTCGGTAATTTCGCAACATGAGCGCAGGTGCCAGGGAGAGAAGCCGAATCGGCGTGCATGAGTTCTATACATCTTGTGGTGTTGCCACTTAAACTGGAAAGAGGATCTGGTGTAGATTGGGATTATGCCAAACTCTGCCACCTCACAGCACAGTAACGGCCCTTGGGAATTTGGCCACTTTTGCAAGTGGCTCAACTAAGACTATGAAAATTTTGCTCTGTCCTGCATCTTCCATGCATGATCAGCAAGCAATCGTTCCCAATCGCAAGCCTAAGGCAACAGTGCATTATAATTCTACAAAACATGAAGTGTAGCCATCTGCATTCACGTAACTTCACTCCACAAACGAATAAAGCAAGGAATCAATCACAAATTTTTAATAGGAAATCGATTTGACGTGACACTACGCATCGTCAGTCCCATCATCTGCAAGCAATGCTAACAGGTGTGAAACGTAGAAAGGCCAACACTTCTTTCCTTTCCTTTGGTTCAGACCTCCTGTTTCCTTTGGTTCAAAGGAAAGAAGACGACCTCAGCAGGTTAAACCGACTCAAAAAAAAAGCAATCCGCTCACGCGTCCCTTTGTACATGGCTAATGACATGATAGCAATAGCATCAAATTGGGAAGAAAGACTACGTGCCCCAAAATGCGAAAAGAAAGATGACCCACAAGTGTGGGGAACATCTTTTCCCGACTTGATAACTCTCACAAAGAGAGAGAAAAACTTAAACATGAAAGCAATGATAACTTACAAAAGACCAACTACAATTGGACAATTACATACTAACTGCAAGCACCCATGGGCGTCGGAAAGATATTCACCAGGAGGGGGGCCAGTAGGGGATTTCCCAATTTGTTTTTCCAAATGTGGTAAAATTTGGTTTTTACTCCTCGAAATCGAAAAAAATAAACCTTTTTTTGCTACGAATTTTGAAATCCAGTGGGAGCCACTGGATGCCCTTCTTGCCCCCCCTTCCGACGCCCATGCAAGCACCTTGCTGCAAGCAAGGCGAGAGAGCATGTCAAAGGGATGTCGGGTCCTTGTGGCCACTGTGCACTTTGTGGTAACCATGGACAGCACAACAAATCAATGGTGTCATGTGTTTCACAAATAATGGGCAAAAATAAAACCTTCCCACTCAACCAAAAATTGACATGCGCAAACCATGGTATTTATGTAGCGACTTGTGTTATTTGCCAAGAACAATATGTCGGGCAAACCAAGAACAAATTTTTCACGAGATAATCATTGCACCGCAGTGATTGTAACAGACTGAATTGTGAAATTGATGAAAATGACGAAGATAATGGCCTTGTTGTGGCACTTTTCAGAGTTCCATGACGACGTAAACAGACCGCCGATATATGAGGCTTACACCGTTTCTTTGGTTGAAGAACTTGATTCCCTTTCTTTAGGTTTCTGTGAAGATAAGTGGTATCACAAACTTAACGCACAAATTAATATTCAAAACATGATCCTCCCACGCGTAAGATAATCATTTTGTTTCTCTGCCGCTGAACGCTGATGTACTTCAATTCTGCCGACCGTTTATGTGTTTCACTTTTCGTGACCAGTGTGCAGGTATTTTTGTTCGTGTCTGTCAGAGCGTTTCCATCGTACCCGCAGTGACGTGATTGCTACAGCGAGCTAAAGGCACGTTGACTGATTTATAACGTTTCTTGCTTCAAGGCACTCAGAAGCCTCGCTCTGCGAATAGTTACTCTTATCAGAAAGCGACTTTTTCTTTGGTATTGATCGTTAGCTGGCGTTGAGTTTTAGTAAGTTTTTGTCATTTATGCAATAATTTTTGAGGCTTCAGCATTTGCATGTAGTTCAGCCGGACATTGTGGTTTTGTTTTATTTGTCGTGGTTGGGTCCCCGCGTTTTTTTCATTGCAGTCTTGAGGTTGTTTACTTTCTCTGACCTTGTCTTGGCCTTTCTACGTATCACACCTGTTAACATTACTTGCAGATGATAGGACTGACGATGCGTAGTGTCACGTGAAATGGATTTCCTATTAAAAATTTGTGACTGATTCCTTGCATCTTTCACTTGTGGAGTGAAGTTACTTGAATACAGATGTGCGCAAGTTTGAATCATCGCAAAAACATGAAAGCAGAGCCCAGTCGGCTGATTCCTCTTCAACCTACAGAAAACGTAGAGCTTTTCATTTTGTAGTCATCTGAACATAGTTATATCCTCAGTTATGCAGCCTCATGACGCTAAACTTAACCTGTTTGCGCTTCCTGCGTCAACACAGGAAAGGAGGGCACGCATCACGTGCACTGAATGGTTTAATCCTTGGAGCAGTTGCATTTCCTCTCGTTCATCAATCCGAGAATGAAAGACACATTGTCAACCCAGGGACCGAGTTCCAATCTAGGACGCGGGGACATGTCCTCCAACTTTTGGACAAGAGTGGATACATGATATTTTTTGTCACCAACAAAATTTTGTGATAAAATATAATGTAGTTGTACATATTCCGCTGCCAGTATATTGCCAAAGAATTTGCAAGATCCAATGAATCAGGTTGTCAGTTGGTTGGAAAATATCAAATATTATCTCGATGTACATGAGAAACCGGGGCTTGGGGATGTAGGCGTACTTTTGGGTTATTTTATTGCGCAGTCATGCAAGTCAAGATCCAATTATACGAACAAGAGATGAAATCCGTGACGTGTATTAAGAGAAGTAAGATGTCGTGTAGATATGACAAGCTAGCGTTCTTGGTTTTACTTTGATCGTTTACGGAATGTCTGATATAGATATTTATTACTTGAAATACAAAAGTTTCGTGCATTGAATAAAGAAGCAAATAATTAAGTATCATTGGCAAATACTGAGCAACTGCCGTAACACCAATAGCGTAGCCAGGGGCACTTGCGCCATGGCCCCCGAAACAAACTATTACGATGATTTGACTCCCATTTTGCCGATTTCACCATCAAGGCCGAACAACGGTGGAGAAAAAAGGTGACAAAGCAATAACAAATCACACAAAAGCAAAGTGCGTCCATCAAAATAATTTCTAGTAAACTCCGTCTGTGTGTCAACGTGTCATTTCCGGTTTGATGGTAAAAGGGAGGTGTTGAAAAGCTGTTCCAGTGGATGTCGTTTTTGGAGGAACCAAACGGTTCGTTAATAACATTGCATACTGAGGCAAAACTAATGTTATTTCCACAGTAGCCCAGGTCAACGAGAAAGTACTGTACTGAGGAAGTAACTTGAATTGACCTTGCGACAAAGCTCAGTGACTTGGCTTTAAGGCACATTGTTCGTGTAGTCAGCTCATTCCACATTTTTTTGAGACTCGCATTAAATATAACACTCAGCTGTGAGCTAGAACTTTACTCCGACACTGACACAGCTTGATTCGAAAACATGGTTGTATTTGTGGAAGTATTAAAAATAAATGAACAAAGGGTTCTCTAAAAGGTGATGCATCTAACTGGAGTCTGTCAGTTTTGCCCCTATGACAGACCCATCAGCTTTAAGCACGTACCTTGGCACTTCAACATTTTCCTGGACTGCGACGTCTGGTTGAATTGCGAGTAGCAAGGTATTTTGTTGATCAAAAGTCACAGAACGCTAGATGTTATGATACTTTCACTGACTCTACAACAACCTGTCAGGGTGTTATAGCCGACATTGCCGCAAAAGAAAACAATGTGTGTTTCAGATATGTCTTCAGACAGTGTTTCAAAAGTGCTGCCGGTGAGTCAAATGTTGCCCGAGAGAAGTTTTCCCATGGTCCACAAGCCGCCATTTTGGCTTCAGGTTGTGTTGTATGAAATTGTGTAAAGCTTGCGCCAATGAACTCCAATCAATTATTAAGGAACGCCGTGGTTTATGATCGAAGGTGGATTTTTGGTTGTTCATGTAGGCTATTCCCTGTAATATTTTCATGTGACTGTAGCGAATCCGAACACAAAGTCGTTGCAAAGAGCATTTCCGCTTCAAAACCTGCAGAGAAGTCTTTCTGCTTCACGTCACATTGTTGCAACCACATTACTCTGGGTATGCCCCTTGCCATATCGAAGTGCTTCTGCGTTTTGGATTGTTAGGTTCAAATTTATTGCACTAGGTTGTTTTGCCAAAGGGATGCTCTTCTCGTCTCCACTTAGAGCCTTTTTCCGCCTGCTCGTGATTCTCCGGTATATTCCTTATTTCGTGATATGGCAAATGTCACAACACTCTATGCCAGTGGTTCCCAACCTTTCTTGATGCATTCCTCCCTTTGCTCATTTTGGAACTTTTCATTCCTCCCTTTTGCACAATTGTTTTTTCCATTCCTACCTATCACACGAGTCTGCAAGAATATTTTATCTATCAATATATTCTTTCTCTCACCTGTCTTTTACCTGTCATGGGGTAGCTTAGTGTTCGAGTTCGTAGGCTAGCATTAATTACAATTGACACCATGGTCTCTATTGACGACAATAACTTGATTGAAGAGTGGGACAAGAACCATTTGTTGTCAAATAACGACACTAAAATTTGTCAACAAAAACGTGTGACAGTCCACTAAATAACCTAAAAATACAAAGTGATATAAATAATTGAAAGGACCAGTGTCAACTTAAAAAAGAAGTACAACACTTACTGTACAATGAATAGGTAACTTAACTATAAAGTGGAAATTCCCCCCTGAATTCATGAAATTCCTCCCTGGGGAGGAAGTCCTCCCCGGTTGGGAACCACTGCTCTATGCGATATGGGTGGACCATGCGAATTGATTGTATAGTGAAAGTTTTGGAAGAACGCTTGGCCGTAGCCCCTTTATAAGGTCAAAGTTTTGAAAAAAGTCGCGATACCTTCTCAAACAATGTTTGTTGAACATTTTTGTAGTTTACCACTTCGAAGTCTGTGATGTTGATCATTAAGTAAAAATTTTTGACTAACCTACAAAAGGACAAGGCGAGGTCATTGAACACTCTCCTTCGGAAACGTCCACGAGGCTTGAAATCGCTGTTGCAAAAAACAGGTTCCACCAGACATTCCTCATGGCTGCGCTTAGTTTTGGAGGATGAACATACAATACTTTTGCAAACACAAAATTCCTAGATGCTGAAAAATAAATTTAGATAAATTTACATTATGCGGAAACCGTTGTTAACGCCTGAAAAATGAAGGCAGGAAAGCGCGATAAATGCGTGTCACTAGGTGCAATTAGCTGTCTTGAAGATGGCATTAAATCCTGAAACCTGTTCAACATCGATATGTTGCTGCTTTGACCTGAAATTATCTTGTTCAGTAAAGAGAGTACCGAAAGAACTCTCTGTATTTTTTTCTTCAAAATGTTTGTAACTTGACATTGCAGCATCTGCTTATTTATGATGCTGATTTATCGAATTTCCACTTGGAGGGAGCCAAATATCTATGGAAATTGTTCTAAGTGTCCAGAAAACACCTTTTCACAGAAAGAAATATGACTTGTGATCCGTTGACTTGAAAATGACTTTCCATCATGTTTTCGATGTTTCTTTATTTCTTTCTCTTCTCAAAAAGAAACCTTGCAAGGAAACTAGTATTTCCTGCATCATATTTGGTGAACATGGGAAAACATAACGGCCAGCAACTCTTAGGAGGACTCAAACACACAAAATAGTTTTCATGAATTTCGGATAAAGTAGTTCTGCAGGAACCGCCTATCATCAAAATGATATTAATCATTTGGCAGAAAGATGGGAAAATAGTCTTAATATTGTCATGGAGGAAAGGAAAACTTTTTATCTGTTCGGTGATTTTAATATCAATTCTTTAATCTAATAACTATGGACAATAACGTCTATAACTAACGTGCAATTTATAAGTGCCATTTAATGATCGCATTTCCTACAAAGTTTATTTTATATCAGAGTTCTTCACTGCTTCATCATTCTACCTGTAATAAGTTCATGCATGAAACACAGCCTGCGGCACTTCATTGTGACATTATTCACCACCCTCTTACCTTTCTTTTAACTACAATTGTAGCCGAACGAAATAAATTAACCTAAGGGACACAATGATCAGAGTAACTTCAACCAGAAAAGCTTATGAATCACCCAACCTATAATCAACAAGAAACTTTGCAAGTAACTACACTATGCAAATCCATTTTGTCAATACTGTGAAACCCTCCTTATTTCACAATGCAACATTTAAAAGATTTTTCAGGTTATTGACTAGGCACATCTCAAACCATCGGATTGCAAAAGGCTCATTAAAATTTATTTAAAATAAAACTCATACAGTCAAACAAAAGCAGAAGTGCGTATAATTTAATATGCATGTGCGCAGTTTTGAATTTCTTTTTGAAACAAAACATTTAGCCATTCACAACAAACATACATAATATTAAACTAGTAGTGTGAACACAGACGTAACCATGCATATCTGAATCTATTCAAAGACTTGTTTTCTTCCATGGTAAATATGTTTATTGAAGGTTCATAGCTCCCCGTGCGCAAAGTTATACCAGGATTCCATAGCAGCTGCATGAAAGCAAGCGGCTATCACGCGGGGAAGGAATTGCTTGAATTTTATTTTTACGCAAATTACTAGAGTTTTGATATAAGATAGATGTCACTCAATTTTCATACCACGATCCGGCATTCCTCGCTCTGTCGCATGTGTCGTATCACAGAGAATGCCACACACCAACTCAAGGTTTATCACTTTCAATACATTTGGCTTTTCGTATAGCTTCTCCTAATGATGAAATTGTCGAGCAGTACACTAATCATTCTCAGCTATTTAAAAATATGTCTCAAGTTACCACAGTACACGGCATTTTTCATACTAACAATGCATGTCTGAAATTTATCAACGTATATGCCACAAACTGAAAAAAACACGCAAGTTTAATGGGAAAACAAAAAGATTGCTTAAACATACCGAGCATCTAGATCAGGCGTGTGGAACCTATTCACTATCATGAGCCGCATGAATTGTCTAATATCGCTGGCGGGTCAAAAAGTCAACTAATTTCAACCAAAAATTCGACAGTTACCTAATTATGTGGAAGAGCGACTTTTCTTGACATGCTATCTGAGTACTTGCTTATCAAGGAGATTCGTCTCGACGCGATGTTTTGCTTTAACATAAGTAAGGAAATATCTGATGCCAGGGATATGAAATCGTCACGCGAGCCGCATTTGGCTCACGGGCAGCAGCTTCCCAATTCCTAATTCAGATTTGATTAGCGTCGAACAGAGATGGCACAAGGGTTATTCAAATCACCTTATCTGGAACTGCGAATTGCATGCAGCATACACACACTTTTAAAGTCATCCTAAACGTATGGTGCACGTTCATCTTGCTTCCAGTACTTCCTTTATTGAACATTGGGAGGAAATATATCCTCATGCCACCATCATCAACAATATTGTCAAAACGCGCAGTACACTGGTTTGATATAGTCCAGCTGTGCATCGCCACAACCGTATGGTGAAAATTCATCCTGCTTTTCAAAACTTCCTTTAATAAAATTTTGGGAGGAAACTCAACGTCGCATCATCAGCAACAGCCATCTTGTCACAAAGCGCGATATACTGGTTCAGTGCAATTCCCTTGTGGATCGCCACACAAGTCAATTGCTTGCACTAATGTAGCTACTGCAAGCACACACAAATCAAAACTTGTTCGATATACCCAGCAGGTCATGAAACCGTTGCTTCTCTTACAAGAATTGATAATTTTGTCCTGGCAAAGTTATGCCCTTCGACCTCTCAATGTACAAAATCGCACGAAAGAACAATTTTTACAATACAATGCAATAACCATGATCTCATTTTCGGCATAAAATTTGTGTTGTCTGAGAATAAAAGTTAAATTGAACAAAACATCATCTCTACTCTATGCGGCAAACCTGTGGAGTGAAACGTCGAAATCTTCAGACTAGTGTGCATGGTGTGCATTTTTGTCCAGGTTGTTTGTCGAGATGAAGCAAGTGCTTTGAAAGGAATGCAAACTCGTCCAATGTTTTCTATCCAGATTTGCAGCAATTGTAGGAAATTGAAGTTATTAAAAATAATTTTTATTAAAAATAACTTTTTTTTTATTAAAAAAAAGTTATTAAAAATATATAAGCGTTTGCATTAAAGCCAATACATAGCCTCATTCGGGAAAACCGAACACCAAAGCGGGATTTATCCAAAATTTCCTTGACATCTGCACCGCGTGTCTGTGAAGATGCGAAAAAAACAAAATTTCGTGTGCATACATTACACAACATGTACACAACCGGAAGTGCACACCAGTGATTCGTATATAAATTAATTGCAAGAGCTATGCGAACAAAGCATCTTTCAATGTTTACCGAAAGCTGCAAATAGCTTTTGATTTTAGCAAATGAACCCCTCCGAAGAAAGTGTTTGTATCTTCCTTATTGGAAAGTGGAAGGATATGCTGTTAATAATTTTTCCATTGCTCAATGTCCTATCAAGATTTATCTGCATTTCAGTAAAATGTAATGTGTCTAATCATGGATATGCTCAAGGATAACCGCGCAATGTCTTCAGAAACTAATATTAACTGATTTATCTGTGACTAGTTGGAAATAAATAAAATAATCAATGAATTTTCGCCCGCTGTTACCACGTGAATTTAACCTTTCCATCAGACAAATGTATTTTTAGAGTACCTGCTCCCCATGTTGGGAATCCTGTTCTGAACGTTTGGGCAAAGACATAATTGATCGTTTTACATTCAATCCACAACCAACATTCAACAAAATATCTTGCACCCTACAGCAGATTCATCGACTTCAAAACGTATACTGAAAGTGGTACTATCATTCCATCTCTGTTTTTGCCAAGTATCCTTTGTCGCCATCATGCATTGGCGCTTGGCTCGACGTTCTCTTGAGATCATCCTCAGCCCTGTGAGATATTGCAATCCACGTCTTGGCATTGGATTGCAATGTTCATGCACATATTTGGATCGATCAATCTAATGGTAGTTTCTGGATTTATTGTTGTATTTCCGCATATTCTACATAACCATCGGCTTATTTCAGACCACATTAGGACGTCTGAATAAACTCTCAGTGATGCAAAGTGTGAATAATTCACATACAAATAAAAATCGATCACGCAACGTAAGATCGTTTGCAGAACTGAAAGAGATTTCTCAAGATGTTACGGATATCCATGTGGGAAAAAACGAGCGTTGTTTAAAGCACTTTATCAAGAAACGCAGACTGCATACTTCATCCATCCTAGTCTGCAATCATCCTAACCATGTGGTGCAAATTCATCCTGCTTTCAAAACTTCCTTGGCTTCGTTCAATTTCCCTTTGAAATGTTGAGAGGAAACACAACGTCGCATCATCACCAACAGCCATATTGTCCCCAAGCATGATATATTGGTTCAGTACTGAGACTGTTCACGTGCGCACCGCCACACAATTATTTTATCAGATATAATCTGATGATTCATCTCTATCGGGGAATACTCAAGTGCAGATCATGTTTTCCTCAACTAAAAACAGCGGAGGCTGCATACCTTGTCGGTCAAGATACGTCAAAATTAAAATTTCGATCATGCACAATAAACAACATACGCAATCACAAATGTACCCTAGTGATTAGCAATAAAAAGCGTCAAACAAGCTATTGTAATGAAGCATTTTTTGATGTTCAGTGAAAAATATATGCGTTCATCACTTTAGCAGATGAATATCACGGTGGAATATGTTGATTTTTGTTTGTTTTTTGTGTTTGTTTTGGTTAAATTTGGTGATGGTGATTGATGGCTCGCCGAAGCATGAAATGTGTTTCATAACATCATGTTTTCAGTTCATTGTTGTTTGGACACGAAACCCATGTATTCTTAAGGTTATGGCTATTGGTCCGCCAGTGGACCTTCACTTTTCAAAACTTGAAATACCTCCGGGTTTTAAAAAGATTTGTGAACACTGCCCTAAGCCCAAACCTAAGCCTTACCCCTCATCCTAAACCAAGGGTCACAAACTGGGGTGCAGGTACCCCTGGGGTAAATTTTCCTATCTTAAAGGGTATTTTTAAGGTGAGGTTAGTAATAGAAGGGAAAAATTATGTTTACATATTATTCATTTCGAAATACTCGTGTTTATACATATGTCTACGTCAGTGATTATTTTCAAAATCATTTTATGCCTATATGGATAAAGAGATTTTCGTTATTGTCATCAGCCTTTGTGTCATAAGAAATTTTAGAGGTTCATGTTCGTATGACGAAATGCCGAAGGTTTACATTTGCAAGAGAATGTTTGGGAATACTTGTACTAAACCTAAACCATGGCGACCGACTGTAAATGCTAGTGCCTGTTGCTTTGGTTGATTCACAACGTGGTTCAGTGATTTGCGTGGAAACAAGTGAAACACAACGTTGGCACAATGGTAAAATGGAAAGAACATCGGCAAAAAAGTTCGATGTTAGATTTTGAAACTTTGCAAAAAAACAAAATCTTCGGCGAGCATACTGTAGCGGACCGTAGCGGCCCGGAATGACGTCACCGCTAAAAGATTGTTAGTGGACTGTTTCAAAACCTTTAGCGGACGGTTCGAGGACTGAACTGTTGGTCCCCCATGCCATCTCTACCGAGTACACAAAGCTAGCTATGAACAAGACTAACATTCGCCAGTTAACATTTTTGCTTAATTTGTGCGACAACGATAGTAACTACTGATATCTCGAAGATTAACTACGGTT
>Ga0210059_1011383_pt1 | contig 13614 bp, 6 predicted proteins | sample Ectturendosymbi2_FD_188042 | JGI IMG/M metagenome (GOLD analysis project Ga0210059, IMG submission 188042) | Ecteinascidia turbinata endosymbiont from Florida, USA - Sample 2 (SPAdes) (version 2) | ecosystem: Host-associated > Tunicates > Ascidians > Unclassified | place: Key West, Florida...
GCCAAAAGGCCATGCCCCTCAAAAAATCCTAGCATATCTTGTCGTTTTGTGCTTCGAGAGACGGTGTTCCAAACCTAACGTTGTTTCTTCCCCAAAATCAAAACATTTGGCCCCATCCAGAACGTTGGGCTGGCTACGTCACTGGCATGCACTTGCATTACATAATCACAATGACGCCACAATCTGTCCAGTAGCTGAAACATTCAAATGCCACGATTTTTGCAAAACGATCAGTTTTGCAAAACAATCACACAGCAACGTAACAGACATTTAATTTCGTTCCGTCAGTGAAAACATTGGTTTCACAAAACTGATATGAAATAAAGCGGTGTAAGAGAATTGTTTGGCTCAAGAACAGAGAGAGAGCACACTGCTGATTGCCATTCGAAAGTCGCGACCGGCATTAAAATATTCGGCAAACTTCCAATTTCATAACCTTTCCAGTTTAATATGAATTCCGTTTTCTGATTTAAGAGTAAGTTTGGCAAACATTTTCGGCTCAGGAGTCTCTTCATCGAGGTAGAGTCGATATCTTCTCAGCAACAGGGCAAGCGTCGTCTTCGTAACAATCATGGCAAAGTTTTGTCCGATACAGTTTCTGAAGGTGATGATGTCAAATAAGTCAAATAGAACCTCAAACTCAGATTTGTTTCAAAACGTGTAAAGTAAAATGCGATGATTTGAAAAGCAATGACAACAGTATTGTTTGTTTAGGTGTTTGGTAGCTCACACTCCCTGCCTAGCAGCCATTTTAAAAACACAATCACGAAAGACGCTGGAAATACTGGGGCCTCAGATGTTCGCAAAAACGCATCCATTTTGTGGAATGCTTTCATGTGAAAGACAAAGCAGGTTTGCTTGGGTTCAGCAGTTTGAATAACCTACGTGCACACGATTGAAAAGATCCACGGAAAGTGACTTCATTCACTGCAGAATGCAATTATGCTGAACTTGTTTGTTTGATTATGTCTTTGAAACGACTTTCTGAGTGGTTAAAGTTTGAAAAATTGAGAGACAATCTACACGTAAATCGCAACACATTTCTCCGCTAATGAGATTCCCAGTATTAGTTGCTGCAGGGTACGTTTTTCAATTAACTTGTTTCTGTTTTGTCTAACAGTAATTTTAGCGCGTTTTATTCTTCCAGTAATTGCTTGTAGATTATTACCGACATGAGGATCAGCAACGTAGTCTTGTAAATACCAACCACAATCAATTTTAACAAGAGAAAAAACAGCATAAAAAAGACGATATTTTGTTGCGAAGAATTAGTCTTTAAAAATGAAAATCACACTGATTAGAGTTGCCCTACCAGTTTAAGACCCCTCTCCACTGGTAATGTCGGTTTGCCCACACTGGTTGCTAGTCTAGCTGCAATCCATTAGTGAGTTGAAACAAAGAGTGTCTTTGGCACATTTGGCTATGTTTTGGTACACTTGCATGGGGGGCCATTCGGAAAAATTATTATATCTGACAGATTTAGCACAAAAACTGCTATTTCGGCACATATTTAACTATCTCTGCGCAGAGATAACTATCTCTGCGTGCATTTAGCTATCTCTGCGCAGAGATAACTATCTCTGCGTGCATTTAGCTATCTCTGCGCAAAGATAGCTATCTCTGCACACATTTAGCTATCTCTGTGCGCATTTAGCTATATCTGTGCAGACATCGCGATCTCTATGCTCATTTTTCTGTCTCTGCACGCATTTGGCTATATCTGCGCAGAGATAGCTATCTCTGCACGCATTTGGCTATATCTGCGCAGACATAGCTATCTCTGTGTGCATTTACCTATCTCTGCGCGCATTTAGCTATCTCTGCGCGAATATAGCTATCTCTGCGCAGAGATAGCTATCTCTGTGCGCATTTAGCTATATCTGCGCAGAGAGAGCTATCTCTGCTCGCATTAGCTGTGTCTGGGCAGAGATAGCTATATCTGCGCGCATATAGCTGTCTCTGCGTGCATTTTGCTATCTCTGCGTGCATTTACCTATCTATCTCTGTGCACATTTAGCTATATCTGCGTGCATTAGCTATATCTGCGCATAGATAGCTATCTCTGCATGCATATAGCTATCTCTGCGCGCATTTAGCTATCTCTGCACATATATAGCTAAATGTGCATGCATATATAGTGCTGAAGTGCGTCAGAGGAAAATATGATATCCTGTCTGAAGAAAAACTCGGTGTTCTGTTTCATTAATCCAGACAAAAGCTAGGCTACTGCAAGGCATGAATTCCCTGGTGTCATATAAAGCTAGGTGGTTTCAGGTCTGAATTATACTGGTTTGATAATAACATTGGATTGTGCAGACGATGGGCTACAGTAAACTTGTGGTGATGGTCTCATTGCCAGCACCATTTTTTGCTTAACGTTTCAAAGAGGATCTTGTCAAGTCTGACCATTCCAACTGTTCTCACCAGGTGCAGCTCATCGCCTCTCAGCGCCTTCAGATGCACAAAGAGAATGCTCTCACAGAAACAGCGCGTTGAAAGCGAAGTGCTCGCTTGGAGATGAGCTGTCATAAAAAAAGTGCATCGAAAGAAGCTGCACGGTTAGGCGTTCTTGCCTGAAAATAACGTTGGCGACACACATCACTTTAGTAGCATTGTCACAGTAAACCCTATTGCTTGAAGAATCAAAGAAACAAACGAAGGATGCACACAGTAACCTAGGTTTTTTCAGGATCATTGAAAAAGAAGAACAAATTTTTCTTTAAACATTATGCATTGCACCTTACGTTTGCAACTTGAGTTGCTGTAAATCTCGCACCTTGGCAGGAATGCTGGTTATGTTAAGTAATAAGTAGGTATTGCAGCTTATTACATATACGAACGTATGCATCCTTCGTTTCTTTGATTCTCGAAGCAGTAGGGCTTACTGTGATAATGCTACTAAAGTGATTTGTGTTGCCAACGTTATTTTCGGGCAAGAACACCTAACCGAGCAGTTCCTTTCAATGTTCTTTTTCTATGACAGCGTTATTTCCTTTACAAAACAGTGCTGGTCTCCAGGGCGAGCACTTCGCTTTCAACGCACTCTTTCTGTGAGAGCATTCTCTTTGTGCACCTGAAGGCGCTGAGAGGCGGTGAGCTGCATCTGGTGAGAACAGTTGGAATGGTGAGACTTGACAAGATCCTCTTTGAAATTTTAAGCTAAAACTGGCACGAACACTGAGACCACCACCACAAGTTCACTGTAGCCCATCGTCTCCACAAACCAATGTTATTATCAAACCAGTATAATTCAGACCTGAATCCACCTAGCTTTATATGACGCCAGGGAATTCATGCCTTGAAGTAGCCTAGCTTTCATCTGGATTATTGAGACAGTACACCAAGTTTTTCTTCAGACAGGATACCATGTTTTCCTCCCACACGCTTCAGCCATATACATGCATGCAGATTTAGCTATATATGTGCAGAGATAGCTAAATGCGCGCAGAGATAGCTAAATGCGCAGAGACAGCTAAATTCGCAGAAAAATAGCTATCTCTGCACATATATATGTCTCTGCACAGAGATAGCTAAATGCACGCAGAGATAGCTAAATGCACGCAGAGATAGTTAAATGCACGCAAAGATAGCTAAATGCACGAAGAGATAGCTAAATGCACGCAAAGACAGCTAAATGCGTACAGAGATAGCTAAATGCGCACAGAAATAGCTATGTCTGCGCAGAGATAGCTAAATGCACCCAGAGATAGCTATCTCTGCACAGAGATAGCTAATTATGTGCAGAAACAGCAGTTTTTGTGCTAAAACTGTCGGATATACTCTTTTTATGAATGGCGCCCCATACACTTGGTCATGCTCTTGCACACTTGCCTACAACTAGTCGCAGTGCACTCGGCTATTGTGTTCTTTACAACGCTGCATGTACTTGTACTACAGATGATGATTACAGCAAGGAATGAAGTTTTACCTGGAGCCTGCAGCAAATGGCAAATAGGCGTGAGTTGATCTCTTGGCAATGTTTTCTTTTGTAAATCTTTCTGGGTCAAACTTCTGTAAAATCAAACAGGCCTTCATTTGATCTTCACCTTGTGAGCATGAAATGCCGTGTCAGAAAGTTATTTAAAAGAGACGTTACACTGAATTTAATACAATATGAGAGTTCAAATCATTCCTCAGCTTTGCAACTCATCGCCTATAGTTTTTCGTAAATGAGACTGTTAAACAAAGACAAAAAGCTTAATTGCAATTGTGAAAAGCAAAGCATCGGCTACCGTAATTGTTTAGTCATATCGATCGCATCTGACTTTCATTTTCGTCCAGTGACAAAATGACGTTCTCCTAAAGTTTACTCAACGGAAAAACACTTTCTAAATGCACAGGCCTCAACAAACCTCGGGATTCCTCCAAATGAATTCATTGCGATGCAGAAGATAGATGTGCAACAGAACTCTTGTACCTTTGGGGATCACGGTTTGATAGTTTTTGTTCAAGCTGCTCTTTATAGTTACGTCTTTGTTAAGCTTTCTTCCAACTTGCACAGCAGGCGGATAAAGTCGAAGTGTTTCCTTTATGAACATTGTCAGATAGTCGAGCTTGGAAAGATCTTGCCTGAGAGAATGGAAAATAGGATCCAAAAATTTATATGAGCAGTTGCATTTGATAAGCAAAACGAGCCAATTGAAGAAACTTTCAAGTACGTTGCATGTCAACAAACTGGTGAGGCCGCAATGTTTTCGAGCACCTTCCAACAACTGGCTCTTGATAGTTGATTTTTGTATCCTTAGGTTCCGGGCGGTCTAAGCTACAAAAAGCCTTATAAAAAAGTTCCAAAAAAATGATTCACTGTCTTGAGATTCAAGTAGTTTGCTGAGTTTTCAACAAACGTTTTGTTGAAAAACCTTCTCGGAATAAGTAGATGAAGCTTATGTTTTCAAATGCATCAGTAACTTTCTTCGGTTTTGAGTGAACAGATGAGTCAAGATCATTTTTTTATATCCTCGGATGATTCCTCTGTTTTGACAACAGTTTTTGCTTTCACCAAATCTGACAGATTGCACATTTCTCTTAAACGTACTGAAAATGATTGGATGTGACACAATGCTTTTTTATTAAAAGCATTTTATGCAGTTGAAAGCACCAAAGACAAAGATGTTCAGCAAGGGAAAACTAAACTCTGCACAAAGAAAGATACTTAACATGTTTCTAAAGAGATTACTTTTTTCCCAACAAAATCAGGAAAGAGCATATCATAAATCAAAAAAGCTGTTAACAGACATAGTGAAGAACTTACGTTTGATTACTATGATCGAGCCATTAAACGCATATCTGGCTTACCGGTTTTATTGGAGACAGTGCATGATTTTTTACTTCGTTATAAAAACAATCGCTGTTGGCAATTACACACACATGTATAACTCACTGTTCAACAAAACGCTTTTCGTTCAAACATCTGTTCACTTCTTCTCTACATTTTTCTTGAAATTCAGGATACTTGGCCAGAGCGTACATTGCCCAGGTTATGCCTAAAATATTCAGTAAAAGTTAAATGCAAAAGCAATCTTCAAGCATACCAATTTTCCTAGCCTTCCATGTGGCACGTTGAAAAGCCGCGTCTTCAGAATTGCAGCTATTTAAGGATTTTCATTCAAAGTGAAACATCACCTCGACCTCAGAAAGTAGAATAATTTTAGCAATCAAAAAGATCCGAAAGAAACATAAAGCTTTTAATTTATGTACAAGCTGGATCAGAACCATTGATCACCGCTTAGACTTATTTCAATAGTTGTCTCCCAACCGATCGAACGCATGACTTTTATGGTCTTATTATTCTGTCAATTTTGAACAAAACAAGTATGTGACCTATGCTATTACATGACCACAAGGAGATAGAGAAAGAGAGTCGATGGACAAAAATCTATTTTCCATTTCGAGAGACACAGGAGGACAAATCCCAAGAAAAAACAAAAATATCGGAAAAACCCATGCTTCGCCTAATCAAAAGAAACACCCACACCTATCAGAATTCTATACGAATCCACGAGGCAGTTGTCTCGCCACTTATCAGTATCTGATAAACAACTGATAACACAATCTCACACTCACTCATTGATTCCAAAATAATTTCACAATCATTCCAAACCCCCTCACATTTATTCAAAAATCTTTCCACAATTTTTGAAATATCTCTCTCGGATTTTGTCCCCTGTATCTCTAAAAAACATAAAATAGCTTTTTGTCCGTCAACATCTCTTTCTCTATCTGCTACTGTGAGTATTTTTTACTTTCTATTAGCTTCTATTCGATTCTGCATTTGCACATCCATTTATCCTTCTATTTACGCTTCATTTTCAATCCTCTACACCCACCACGCCCGCTACACCAAACCGCTCTTTCATTAGTTTAGACCAGACCGGACAACTGTTTCAGCAACTTTTGAAAATTGTACTTCTAATGTTCCCCAAAATGTTCCTCAAACTTTTCGTCGGAATCCCCAGAGTTCCCAGAACTCTCAGCACCTTTTGCGCCGTTCCCGCTGTTCTCACTAAAAAATCTCGGCTTCTGGGTGAATACGACCTTCACTTTTTCTGGCTTAGAGGTTTTAACAATCTTCATAATCATGACTTTAGCTCTTTTAGAGTTATAAACCGCTCTCACTTGAATAGTCTCAGGTTTGCCATACATTTGTTGTATTAATTTTATATCTCTTTCACTAAGGATCTCGCGTTTGTTTTCCGTTGAAAAGCCATGTTTGTGAAAAGGCGCCATCGCAGAATCTTTTTCATTGGAGTGAAAAATTCCCAGCGCATTACCTAATTCATGAACTGCTACAGAAAATAAATTGTATTTTCCATCACCTGCTTTTGTTTTTTCAAAAGTCCAGTTCTTACTGCCAAAGTGAATATCTCCACAAATCTGACCTGTTTTCGGGTAAGATACTTGCGCCAACGTCCCACCTTTTAGTCCTTTCAGTTTATAAGGACAATCAATCTGGTTATCGTGATTGTTGAAGAATGTTACCTTAATCTCACACGACTCTGAATGTTGAACTTTTCGAAATGTTAAACCGCACACGCTTTCCCACGTTTCGAAAGCAGCAGTAATCTGCTCACTTTTTTTAGAATCTCCTAAACTTGGGCAGAAGTTAGTGGTAGAGTATCTCAAGTTTTGTTTTTCCACAGATAAGAAAGTGTTCTTTCACCATTCTCATTCGCGTTTAGGTTGTCAGGCGTTGATCAAAACATCTTTATTTTATGTTTAATTTTATAGCTTTTTAGTCTGAACATTGACGCAAGGTTAAAATTCAGGGCCTCGCCTCAACTCATAAACCCGTCCCTGAAAGCATTTTTTCGCTGACCCACACATTGCGTCTGAGAAGCGACGAGCGGCGCCGAGAGCCATTGTTTCAGTGACTGTAAATAGACCGCTCTGTGAATGTCAGCGCGCGAACACCAAATGCCATCAGCTGTTATGTTATTTTATGTTACAGCTCCATTCAATGCAAGCGTGTTTTCTTCAAGTAATCTGCTAATTAGTTTAATGCGCAAGGCAATTTAAAGTTTGTAGCTGTTCTGCGCGAGGTTCTTTAATGTTGCAGCTGTTATATGTATGCTATTCAACTAAGGCTTTTCTAAAAAGCTAATCAGAGAGTTTTAAAAAAGACTTTGATGTAGCACCTGTGTTCAACATCTGTTCACAGCTGAGCATTTTTTTGTTGACATCTCAATGCGTGGCAAAACCAAGCCTCCCCATTAGGTATGACCATCGTAGGAGCAGCAGAGTTTTTAAATGTCTGGTAATATCGGGGTTTTCCGCAAGGCCGCCCAGGGCCGTTACTAGGAAATAGACACATTGGGAAAATAAGACGTGGACCAAATAACCGCCCGGGCTGTTATACGGCAGTTGCATGTTGCCTGTGTCTGAACTTTATTCACTAAATCATTGTGAATCACCTTGTATGTCATGATGGCTTTTTACATTGTATGTCATAATGGCGCACAATACAGTCTGCAGCGTGGGCACAAATATCTGAATAGCTTCCAAACTCTGTATAACGTTGGACGTACCGTGTAAGGGAACTGGTACAAATAGCATTCAACTGAAATCTTCGCACCACATAAACGCCCTCCTAAAATAAGCGCCCATTGGCGGACTAAAGACTGGGCGGCCTTCCGGAAAACCCCAGTAACATGTTATTTTACGATTCTAACATGTAAAGTTCGCCTGCACACTTAGATTTGTTTTAGATTTATTTTAAGTGAATAAGTGAAGGGTATGTGTTTTGTGCAAAAGCGGTAGCAGTAGATTTTTCTGAGAAATTAACCAGGACTCAATGACAGAACAGATGTTTTCTGAACATAAACCTGCGCTTGTTTAATTATAACCTTTTCAGTGGTAGTTGCCTTCAAATAATGCTTACAACCTAACATTTGCTTTTAAGTGAAGAGGTGTTTTTAACTGAAGCTCTTTGTTTTAGCTTTTTCAGTGAAGAGGTGTTTTTGAAGTGAAGTTTAAGTTAAGCTGTGAATCATAATTTGTTTTTTCAAATTTGTTTTTAAATGAAGCTCTTTATATTAACTTTCAGTCGAGCGCTTACGAGCAACTCTTAATGTTAACTTCTGGCTGCATAACGGGATAGTAAATTTCCTGTGTTGTCACTTTGCAATCGACCTGGAGCTAGCTACGCTTAACGGAATAGCAAATTCTCAATGTCGTCCCTTTACTATCGAGCAAGACTTGGCTGCGCTTAACGGGATAGACAATTTCCTATATTGTTCACTTGCTATCGAGCAAGAGTTGGTTGAGACTGTGGGCAAATAGATAGACAATTTCCTATGTCGTTCACTTGGCAGCTGCTAGAAGTTGGCGGAACGCTTGTGGGTCTTTACGTCCGGGTTAATTCAAGCGGTTCGCAAAAAACAGCTGATTCGCACGTGGCTTTGCGCGGAAATTTCTCTGCTCCTGTTCGCTCTAGGGACTCGGCAAAAGTCTCAAAAAACGCGGCCAGTCTAGTAGATTAGACTCGAAAAAAAATTTTTTGCGTGGGGAGTGGGGGATGTCTGTGAGTGACGTCATAAGTGGAAGAATTTTAGGCCACCTTGGCCCACTTTGCCAGGCCCTGGGCGCCAACCCTTAGGTGGTAGTATTTCGCTGAAGTTTTTACTGCAAACTAGGCTACAATCCGAGTCTTTTGATACTTTGGGCGACCTGCTGGGGTTTCGAGTTTGAAAGTTGTGATGTAAGTTAGTAAAAATATTTGACTAATTAGATGATTAGTTAATTAATTAATTTGTTTGTTTCAGATCATAACTTTTGAACCAAAAACGTTAGAAAGTCGATCAAAGGCTCAAAAGACTCGGACTCGAGTCTAGTTTCCAAGAAAACTTCAGCGAAAAACTTTGGCCTAGCAGTTGGACCCTAGGCCGGGAAACATGTGCCAAAATTACCCTAAAACTACTTCACTTATGACGTCACTCACAAAAAATCTGCACTCCCCAACCAAAAAATTTTTTTCGAGTGTAATCTACTAGGCTGGCCGATCCGTTTGAGCCGTTAAACAGCTCTCTAGCGCAATCGGCGGAGGAGCTAGGGCGTTGGCAAGGCAACTGAAACTGCTGGTTTTAGGCCGAAATCAAAGTACGAATATATCGTAGGCCGGACGTCCAAGTGTTGTTAACTCCCAACCGTCGACTTCAACAGCATAGGAAATTGTCTATGCTTCTACACCACCAATGGGATGGTCCAACAACCAAACTAAACTTTTGAAAAGGCTCGAGTTTGCACTTATTCCACTGTCTTTGATTTGTTGCTAGTCTTATGATTTACTTTTTTTCAGGTACAGATTGGAAAATACATCACAGCATTTTTCCAAACCCATACGCAAACGTATCAATCCCATTTTCGCAAATTATTTTCTTATCATCATTTGATGATAAAGCAATTTTTTAACGGTTTCTGTAAGTAACTCATGCCCCTGCTTCTAATGACGTTCATTCGACGCAATTGCACTTTTTTGAGAACAAACAGTCTTCATAATCCTCAAATTTTATACTATTTTTAAATGACAGTTTTTTTACACCTTTGCATTTCTTACTCTCCTTCTCTCACAGATTTTATAAGAAGCATACAGTTTTGCCCGCAACCCACAAAACGATTCAATTATTTTTCAACCCGCCTCATCTTCGAACATTCCAGGAACTTTTTCGTTTTGTCCTGCTAAAAGTCCAGAGGGTTGGTTCTCTTAATTTCTCTATGTATCAAATTTTTCTGAAATTGAGTCTGAAACATCTTTGTAAAAATAATCAGTTGTAATCTCATTTATCAGACTATCTGTATCAGTCTTCAATAACTTACAAATTTCAGCATATTTCTGTTTCATATAATTATGATGAAAGTCGTACATCAAAGTTTTGCTCAAATCTAAAATCGCCATTCCAAGATAAACAGGCTTGTTGAAAAAAATCACTGTCGTTTTCATGTGAACACCAACAGGGTTTTCATCCAATATAGTTGTGGGCTGGCAATTTGGTTATGAAACCAACCTTTACGCAGGCTTTTCATTTGTTTCTAACGTGAATTCAAGAGTGAATATTTTCTATCGTCTTGCCGAATACAGAATTATTCATAAGTTTCTAGAAATCTTTTTCAAACTCATTTTCTGTATCAGCAGCTTTTGTTCGGAGTTTTGTATTCTTGTTAATATAAGCCTTCATCCAAGCCTCTTCGTAAAACGAGATACCTAGGTGATTCTTTGAGATTCAAACCCAAATCCAAATACTGTTGCAAAATTTCATGATGTAAAACGTATTTTGTTTTGTTACGTAAATTTGGAATCAACTTTTCAACTTTGTTTACCACCAACCATTCTGGTGCTAAAGGATGCTCATTGTGAAGTTCATGTAGCTCTTGCAGATACTCAAGGTCAACCTTAAGAATGCATTCCTTTTGGTCTGAAAATTGTCTCCAATTTTAATTTCACTTTCAGACATCCACTTGAAATCACGAGCGGGTAGGGGTTTCGACTTCGCCCAGACATACAAGTTGTTGGCTTCCAGATATTGAATAAATTTTGATTCTTCATCTAGATAGTATTTTAAACCCATGTGAACGTTGTTAGATTTCGAATATCGCGTTGAAATCATTGAGACTCCGCCTCGATGCCTTTTTCAAACATCAGCAACATGTTGAACACCAGTGTTTTTCAAACAAGCATTCCAAGCCAATCCAGGAGCTGTGTAATACCCACAAGGGCCAAGCTCGTAATTTTTCAAGCAATGTCTCGAAAATTCTCAAACATTTCAGCAAGAAGCAAAACATCTGTTTTTAAGTAAAGGTTATGATAATCTTTCATTGTTTGAATGCTAAAATGCTTCCAAACATTTTGAGCATGTTCATAGTCTTCGTTTGAAATATGACAGCCACTCAACTTTGAATATAATGCTTCTTTTGGTGGCAGTTGTTTTTCATCAAGTTTATCAAGACAATCAACGTAGTCATAGGAATAATCACCTTTTCTCATTAAATGCTCACATTGTTCATCACCAAATGTTTGTCTTGTGTGTTTGAACTGATTCTCATCTCGCTTTGTTTGAGCGCAAGCGCTAAGGATGTTTGCAAGTTTGTCAAGACTTGTTGACATAAACTTGAAACTGTCAATAAAACGAATTTTGTATTTGAATTTCTTTTTTCCATTTTCATCTTCATAAATACTTTTAGAGAAAGAAATGTATTTCTCTTCAATATTTGGTACACAGTCAATCTTTCCGCTTGCGTCATTCCCATTTCCCAAGCTTTTTTACAAACAAATGTGCATCATATCAAAAGAGATTGTGAAATACCACAGGCACAAACTTTGGTTTTCTAAACAAACTATTACATTCGTTGTCAACAGCACCTCTAAACTTTCCAGAGTACTCATAACGGTCTTTTACTTTTATATCACCTTCAATACCACTCGCACTAAAATCTTTTTCACAAATCCAACACTTTGTTGCTTTCTCAAAATCAAATTTGTCTTTCGCAGTCAAAACCAATATTTTCACTTCAGACGACCAAACTTGCTTATTGTCGTTCTGAACCTTTTCACAAATATTTCACCAATGTTTTTGTCATCTGTATGTTTTGTATACAAAACTGGTTCAAGCTTCTTTCCACTGCAAGCAATACAGTAACAAATCCCGCTTGGTTCATGTTTCTGATAGTGTTTTGTGTAACTTTGTTCTGGATTTAACTGACAAGTTTGAATCGGCTTCGTGAAGCATTCAAAATCAGCGTAAACTGCAACCGGACCCTCATTGAATGCTTTCGTTTTTGAACTCTAAAATTGAACTGTCTGTACCTTTTTTAGGCATCACAATTTTCACTATTTTATGCATTTGATAATATTCAAGATGTTTCTCCAACAGTTCTTTCTTTAAAAAATGATTAAAGCATCTCAAGAAGACAACTTTTTTCAAATATGACCAGAAGTTTGACTTGACAAAAGTCTTGACAAATCTTTGATTGAAACGTATTTCCTGTCACCGCAAACGGAGGCAGGCAGAGTCACCGCGATCGGCTTCGAGAAACAAAAGATTTACGACTGTTTTTCTATTTAACTCGGAAATTCTCAACGAAGAGATGTTTTGGTTTGGGTAACCAAGGAGGTTCACCGCAATCTCAGGGTAATTTTTCTCAAATTTGCCTATATCTTTCATGTTCACAGGAAACTCAATTCCGGGAAAATTGAGCGATTCTACTTGTTCTCTCAAATCTTTTGGTTACTCGTTCAGGGTGAGTTGTAACTGGATTCAACTCTCTTGCGACACGCCACTTGAAGCATTGGGCACCTTTATATTTCATGTTAACCAAAGCCTTTTTGTCCGCAAGAAACTTGGCAGCGGAATCCATGAACTTCCTCCCAAAGGTTTATATTCCACTGTGTGATTATCAAGACCCACAATCGATGAAAGGTCATTCCAGACCCGTTCATTTGTAAAAACCTCCACGTTTTCAAAAACCTGTTCACACATTTCAGTCCTAAGCGTGTCAAGGTTGGTTGATTCAAGAACAATTTCTGTTTTTGACTGAAAATTGTGCACTTCAACCATTTGATTATCTTCAATCGCTGCTGGAATACATTTTTCCAATCTTACTCTCAGAACAATTCTGACCTTTGTCTGTGGTTTACATTTTTCCAGAGCTTTTTGTTTGACAGCCCCCAAAAACGTCTTTGTGTCAAAGGTTTGTTTTTTAGGTGCTTTAATGGTGTGCTGTGTTGCAAAACCTTTCAAAGCAGATTTTTTGCTTTCTTCAAAATTCAATTTTTTCCGATACAAGTTCATGTCTTTTGCTTGAAGGCTTCCCAAGCATTGTTGATTGGTCTTTCAACAGGTTCTGGTACATGTCGTAACAACCCGTGGCTCAATTTTCCCAGCTTTTGCTCGAAGTTGTCATTTTTAGCGGAAAAGGCGGCGGTAGTGGTGGAACGTATTGTGTTGGTTGAAGCGTTTGAACATTAATTTCTGGATTGTCACTATCGAATAGATTTCCTCGACCCGCACTGCCCGCTCCACTCGCTGCGTGTGCTTGAACCTCAGCTCCCTTCTGTCGCCTGGCGGTGCTCCCTGCGCTCGCTTTGTTTATTTTCTGATAAATTCTTCTCGATTCGGTCTTATA
>Ga0210059_1011384_pt1 | contig 13612 bp, 13 predicted proteins | sample Ectturendosymbi2_FD_188042 | JGI IMG/M metagenome (GOLD analysis project Ga0210059, IMG submission 188042) | Ecteinascidia turbinata endosymbiont from Florida, USA - Sample 2 (SPAdes) (version 2) | ecosystem: Host-associated > Tunicates > Ascidians > Unclassified | place: Key West, Florida...
TCAACATCTATCTTCTTAGCCTGATTTACTATAGTATATGTAATATAATACGACTGTCTGTCATTCCATGTTCGTAATTAAATGCTCGTATGTGTGTATTTGCGTGTATTTGTAGTATACTACTGTACTACAAAGTGTATCTAATTGTAGTAAACTATTTTTATGTGTTTTAATGTAGTTTATTACTTCGTGAATACGTTGCTGCCGCGGACCAGTTTTTGTTACAGAATATCAAGAACACCTATAGAAGTAGCAAAAAATTCTCTTACGAAGATTATCTCCAAAAACAAATCAATCTCCATGGAATTTGCATCGCGGTCATAATCAAATCAAACTATCTTTATAATGGGTGTGCGTGGATCAAGAAAGAGTTATGGCAACCCGAAGAGGATTTCTTTTTTGTCGGGTTTTTCTCTTCGTCTGGAACTTTGCGGTCCATGACAATTAAACATCATGGCCATTTCTGCCCGACAAGAGTAACCTCTTTGCAATTGGCCATTAATCCCGTCACCTATACATCGGACTGCGTCAGCACGTCTAGCGGTCGACACAACCTTCACCATGGAAACATCAATCTCACGTACATAATGGGGCAGCTGACTAGATAACCTCTGTGTTTTTTCGGTGCCCCCGGCGTTTTTTTCTGTTTTATCGAGTATATCTAGCGAAATTAATTCAGTACCGCCAAATAAATCTATCTATCTATCTATCTATCTTTGTATAAGCAAATATCTTCAAACATGACCGATTAGAAATTGCATCCTATGTTTCACTGTTAGTTCGTGCACGTTAGGCAATGTGCTGACACTTGGTGGAAATTTTGAACTTTGCATGATTTCTCCTTTTTTCTGAACGAACTCCACATTGCTTCACTTTCAAAAGTTAGCGGTTAGCATATTTATATATTGGATCAAGATGGAAATCTCTTATTTCAGAAATTGCTTGAATTGAAATATTCTCAAATATTTTAGGTGCATGTCTAGCCGCTGGATTGTGCAAATTTTACCGTTTTAGCTTTTACAACGTGACATTTTGTTACTTAAACTTTAAACGAATGTTTAAAATTTGCAAACTAGTTTCTCTTACATTCACTAATTTTAGGGATATTTCATTTTTAGAATGTTTATAAGTCATTGTTACCATGCTTAAAAATTTGTTGTTTCTTTTGTCCAATTCGTCTGCTTTGGAAAAGTTCATAGTAATTTGAAACGGAAAATGTCCAACCATGTTAACGTTACCTGGTAGGAGGGGCAGGCAATCGTCGGTAAGGAGATTCCGATTTGCAACAGGGCGCACTCTTATTTAATATCCGGTTGATTATGAAGTACTAAGGTGCTCGAACTAAGGTGTATGTTTGAAACGAAATTCTGAAGGAAATACAGAAACAATTTTTAGGGACTTGTTGAGAACTATGATTTTGATAAAGTACAATATTGAAATTAACCATCTTCCGCTACCCGTCATGAATGAACCCAAAATGTCTGACATTAATATGATGCGATAAATGCTTGAAATCATTTCACAATGATTTCCTCCTGTCGATTCTGCTTTGTTGACTTGAATGTGGTTCAATCCTTAACCTTTCACAATGTAATGTGCATTAAGAGCTGAAATTGAAAAATTTTAAAACAAATTTTACATTCTGAGTTTATATTTATACGTTTCAAACATTCATGCACGTTTCTCAAAATTGCACAATTTGCTTCACAGTCTTTCACGGAAAATTTTATTTGCAAGGGTTTTTCAGGAAAGAACATCAGTAAAAACTAAAATAAAAGTTGCTTTGAACGTATAGACAACCATCATTTTGCCCAAATTTGTAGAAGCATTTTCCAACAACTGTTGACAAATTCTAACGAGGTATCAATTTTTTGGTTAAATTCAATCTTTTCTTACCATAAAATGGTAACCAATCATGTAAATGCATTTTTGAAAACGAGGAGAAATTTAGACATAGCGTATTTCCTTGAAAATCTTAAAAATACAAATCTTTCAATTTTTTTCAGTACTTTTCGAGTTGGATCACCATGTGAGAATTTCCGTCTAACTGTTGGAGGCTTCAGTGGCAATGCAGGGGTGGTTTTAATTTTATTGAGCTTTCTAACTCTCTTGTTGTTTTTAGTTTTGCATTGTGCATAAACGTTTTTATGGATTCTTGCATACGAGTTCCTTCATGCCATCACGTGTTTCAGCACATGAATGTTGATAAGTCAAAATGACAATCTACTCCTTTGGAAAAACGTTGCGGTACAACTAATTGAATTGATTTGTTTTTTTTTGTTATAAATTTTAGAAGATTCGGGGAGATCATTAATATACAAAAAAATAGCACAGGACCAAGAGTCGTACCCTGCGGCATACCGCAAGTGATTTGCATCTTATCAGATTGAACGCCATTTGCATAAACAAATTGCTGTGTATTTTGTAAATATAATGTTAAAAAATCCAAAACCAAACCACGAATTCCGCAGTGGTTGAGTTTGTCTGGTAATATATTGTGATTCGCAGTATGAAATGCTTTTTTTTTCAAATCAAGAAAAATGCCACATGTTTATTGTCCAGAGTCATTTAGACGTAATGTGTAGTTATGAAGTTCGTTTAAAGCCAGAAATTTGGAAAGTGCGGACCGAAAGCCAAATTGGTGTTTTGAATTTATGTTATAAGTACTGTATGTATGAAGATGACCAAGGTTTTATGCATCAGTTTTCCATATATTTTGGAAAAGTTGGATAAAATTGATATTGGTCTATAGTTGGAAGTGAAATCTTTAGCACCAGATTTAAAAACAGGACTAACCTTGGCCAGTTGCAATTCAACAGGAAAGACTTGGTTTTGAACGCAGTGATTAAATACATCTGCTACGTAACTATTTACGATATTTTCACTTAATTTTGCTAATCTGACAGGAATACCATAAGGATCAGTAGACATTTTGTCATTGAGAAAATTGACAAGCTTCAGTATTTATTCTGAACAAGTTTGAGTTATAAACATGGAAGAACAGATTTGCGGAGAAGGAGGTTAATAAATATCAGTTACAGTGGGGGGTATGTCTCTGGCAAGTGGTGGATCAACTGATGTAAAAATATATTTGATGCTTGGGCAACAGATTGCTCGGGGGAAGGAAGCACCAGGGACATTTTTGAATTGGAATGTCAACAGAGTTTTTACCAACTACATTACTGATTGTCTTCCAAGTTTCTCTTGGCGTATTGAGTTGTCAAATAGCTGGATTTTGAAACAATTGAGTTTAGCTTTCAAATAATGTTCGACAGTAAAGTTTGAGTGGTGACGACGACTTCCTGTTCAAGTCAGCTTTGCGTCACCAGCTTTTCCAAGCATGTGTTGCATGCCTGTGAAGTTTTGAGATGGATTTCTCATCAACGTTTGTAATCGCTGTCCTTCGAAAACTGCCTGTAGTGGCATGCAACATATGCAGCAGCGAGAGGCGGATGTCATCAAATAAGTGAATTTTTGCAAAGCATGCATATGGTCTTTGAACCCGTTGCAAAAACTCGATTGGACGTATAACGAAGCGAAGATAATTGTTGAATTATGTGATTTGTGATCGTTATGAAAAAGGACAAGGTGGCCATGTATTCCACAAACAATAGGCAAAGAACGAAACAAAGTATATAAACGTTGTAGATTTTGTTTTTTCAACGATGTATCGTAAACAATTTAGTGACATAAGATTTTAATAAGTTATGCGTTTTAGTTGTGCGACAAGTGGTAGGACAACTTAACATGATATAATATGTGCATCTTTCTCTTCAATATATTTGTATGAATTTAAATCCCGCACGTGTAAATGATAAGTGCGTTTTAGACATAATGGTTCTGTGACCAGATGTGAAGGTGATGCTGCGTGAAACCTATCACAAAAATGTCTCGTTGTGTTGTTTATATGCCATGTGATTTTTCATCCATTTGTTTGTTTGAGTTTCTGCAAGTTTGTATATAGTGCCTTTGTTTCAGTGGTATCATTCACTCTTACAAGTGCGCACATTGCCATCTGTGTACATAGGAATTATTTCATTGTTTGTTTTATGTCTTTATGTGATGTATGCTTTGTTGCTAATATGTGTCTGGTGTTCAAATTACTGTATTTTGTCATTTTATCTTCACTCTTTACTTGAAACCACTTCAATTCAGCATTGATGTATGGCAACAATTGGGGTGGGTAAGAAGTTGAACCATTAAAATTCTCGCTAAACGTGTGTCTCAAAAATGCAGCTCACACCAACCTAAGGATTCCCGAGACCTTAGATGTTTTCCAATTTAGTGGTTTTTTCCAATTTAGTGGTTTTTTCAATTTAGTGGTTGAATTGAACATTTCTGCATTTTGGTGTTTTGTTCTTTTTTTTTGCACTTTCATTTCTTCGTGATTTCTTCCCCAAGAAACATGAATAACCAAGCTTAAATCTTGTTCAACAAAATTGTGTTCATTAATTAACTATCAATGTATTCAGCAATAAACTTCCAATCACCAAGTCAGAAGACAATCTAAAGAAATATTGAAAGTGGCATGATAGTTCAAAAAAAGGATGATAAGCACAATATCGCACAAAGATTTTTGAAGCAGAATTAAGGATTCCAAATCTGTTATGTGCCGCTATTTGAAAAAAAGATATTGCTAAATGAATTCGATGGGTACTCAACCAGATAAGATAAATTGCAGCTAAGTTCTTCAAAATGGAGAAGTCTAAAGTTTGTTTACTCGAAATCTCAAAATATTTGTTTGCCTGCACTGCACTGTGCAGAAACTCGAAGCTTGTATCACAAAAGAATTAATCACAAAAACCTTTATTACGTTTCGACAACCATTTGCCAGTATTGCGTAAACAATTCCACTGCAATATGTAATGGTTTCTCACGACAAGGGCTTGTGAAAGTCAACTTTGCTACAGTTTTCTTTATAATGCACAACATTCTGTTCGAATCTCTAATGTTTAAGGTTGCAGCCTCAACCGTATTGCTAAATTTGCGCGCATGAATCCGTGACGGCTTCGTTGGGTTCATTGGCATGTTTTCATGTTGATAAAGTTACCGCCAGATAGTTTTCTAATTGTCAATTATGTTGTGATCGTCGGTGACCTTTGGTCTGTTCATGTTCGAACAATACACGATAAAATCGGTTGGTGACGATCAACACGGGCGGCGTGGAAACAACTGAGAGTTTTTGGTTTGACTGGTTCAAATGTCTAACTCTGTATTGCAACTGTGATTAACCGATTCATCCGTTATAAAATTTCATTAATTTTGTTTGAACCAGATTTGGCATTAGTAGACGTATGTAATGCAAATATTGGACACTGGGCAGCCTGTTTAGTGCTTCTCGTAAACAGTGTTGCAACTTTTTTATACCTAGACTTGTGGAATCGATGTTTTTTCTTCACATGTGCAAATCTATCATGCGATTATGAGAATGTATTTCACGATAGCCAGCAGGGCTACCTAAACTTTGAGTAATGTCAAAGCAAATGCCTCTTATTCATTGTATTGTTTCTGAATTATATCTTGAGAAATAAATATGCATTTTATGTACATGTATCTGTACAACTGGAAACGTTATTGTCCTTCACCTAAGTACTCGACTCCTATCGTGTGACTTGCGTTGTCACTTGCATAGTGCAAGAAGAACCGTTCTACTTCTAACCAGGTCAGGAATACGTTTCAGACACTGTTTCTTCTGATCTCACTACGGATGGCCAAAACGGTGTCAAATGGTAGCGCGCAGCATGCTTCAGCGTTTATATATTTTAAATACATTTTGTAGATATAAGAATTTTTTTGGGACACCAAGGGTGTTCTTATTTATTGGGCAGCTTGTCTAATAGTGTGAACCATCCTTTTCGACACGTTTCAAACGTTTTGTGAAGATACAGCGCTTTTAAAATGTGGTGGTTTATTGAAAGCTCGCATGGTTCAACCAACGAAAATACTGTAGACAGTTTTTGGCCAAAAAAAGGGTAAGCACTTTAATATGTTATGCAGTTATTGTCATAGCAAATTTCTTTGAATACCATTAAGTTTTAAGTTCTTTTTCGGTTTTCAGAAATTTTTACGAATTATTAAATTATAAAATCTCTACTTGAGCGCTAGAAGCGAACAGTGCAGTTCTGGCATTACTTTAAGTTCCTGACGTTTTTTCCGTCGCATACTCAGCAAATCCACCTGAAGCATACATAGCGAAAAAACGTGACTGAGCATAGAGAATTGACTCTGCCATTGGATCCACAACACTAGACACTTGACTCTCTTTCTCTTTTAATGGTTTGTCTTGTTCTTCAAAATAATTTGAGACTTTAAACTTATTTGCGAACACCTTTGTTTCACATAAACAGTGGAAAACTTTGCAGCAACGGTCAATAAGTTTTAAACCAATGAGATACCTTGAGCAACGCGTTAGAAAAATAAAAAGTTTTTTTCACATGTGCCACTCACTGCTTGCATATATTGCAACATATTTGTTTCTGTTTTTCATCTAGATTTAGTATTTCTAATGAAATTACGGTGTACATTGGATCAGCAACAATATTTTTAGCAAAGATCGAAGTAACTACTCCCCACAAATGAGATGAACAAGGAATGTATATGAACATTCTCATAGGAAATCGTTTTCACGTCGCACTACAGGTCCTCAGCCTAAATCTTATTCCAATAGAAGTAAATATGATTTCAAGACTGAAAATGGATAGTGTTATCGGGTGGATGATGCAGTTGTTTGAGCACGCGCCACCAAAGGTGGAAGGCTGGGTACGATTCCCGGTGGGGTCATACAGAAGTTTTAAAAACCGGTACTTGCTGCCTATGTAGCCTCGTGCTCGGCGTTGATGGATGGGTGCAACTGCAAGGAAAGAGTTTACAGTAAGTGCGGGGGTGCGACTGACTCGTCACCAGAGCAGTGTTTACTGCGAAAAGCAGCCGCGTGGCCCACGGCCCAAAGAAGCAGAGTTTGGCGCTGTAAACCACCCGTGACACTCTGAAAGGAGTACAGAAAACTAGTATAAACGAAACTGAATTGATGCGTGATGCTGCTTGAAATCGACTCCTATTTAAGCACCTGCCGATATGTTTCCTTGCTTACCTCACATGTAGAGAGTAGTTACTTGAATTCAAAGATGTGCAAGTTTGAATTATGGCAAAAAATGAAAGCAGAGCCCAGTCGGTTGACTCTTCGAAAACTTACAGAGAGCTTGAGATTGAATCTTTTTCATATTAATTGTTCTATTAGTAGATCTTTCCACAATTTGTACTTCTGAACGGATGGAGCTAGAGAGCCACTGAGTGTATCATAGGATCTTAAAGAGAGCACCGCACGTTTTTAGATAGATTGCGCCAACCTATAACGTCAATGTGACGTCATTTTCGAAAATATGTTTCGCGAAGGCTAAGAAAACCAGTTGCGTCCATTCAAGCAGCCATACATCTCAAACCAAGCACGTTGGAAACAAACTTTCTGTATCAAAAATGTTTGGAAAGACTTTACCTTTGTAATGACGATAAAAAGATGACACTTCTTTTGGTGGGGGGTCCAACGGGGCAAAAACCACGAATTTCGGGGTATTTTGAGGTTCAAGCCACGTTTCTGCCAGCCAGTACCCACCAATCCCATCAAACTTGCAGGAAAGGTGTATTTGGGTATTTTGCAACATCCCACCAATATTCAAGCCAAAATATTGACAGCCAAATTTTATTTGTGAAAAAAATCAAAATAACCACTAAGTGGCTGAACAATTTTTTGAGTCTGTTTTTGGCCATGAAGATTTCCAAGTTTAATCGTGAAATTAATCGCCGATTACGATTAAATTGACAATGTAATGGATTACGAATGCGATTACATTTCATTTTAGGTCAGTTCAATCGATTCCGAATACGAATACTCAAAAAACTGTAATCGATTACGATTGAAGATTACGGTTACCCCATGTCTGGTTGCGAACTGTGGTGTTCTTGATACGATTTCGCAACTAGGTAGCAGTCACTGGCATTCGAGATTTTGTAATAATTACGTAACATTTTGACCTTTCAACAGCTTTCATTTACAAAGGTTTTTACGTCACAGTAGGCGCTTCCTAGAACATTATGAAAAACAGCAGAAAACTATTAACTCATTTTTCTATTTTTCAGCGAAAACTTCGTATATGAAGTTCAAAGTAATGTTTTTTAAAAAATGCAAAAATTGTTCTATATACATACTTTAAGTCAATAAACCTACAGATGTGCTACTGCGAACGCTCTTCGCAAATGAAATATGTAAAAAGTGCAGTCTTTTTCTTCATCAAATTTTGTCCTTTTCTTCATCAAGCTTTCATTGGAAAACTTGACTGATGACAAACATTGCTACAAATTTTATTCTGTAACGAATTGTTTTTTAGAAGTTGATAAAATCGATCATGGATTAAATGTTGTTCGCAACCTGAGATCTTGTAAATGAAGCAAATTGATTAAAGACAACAGCTGTAAATTGGATCACGCCAAAACAGGAAGCTTATTGCAACGTAAGTGTATAACCTGTTTACAGGGACGTGCGAATGTTCCGTTGTTGTTTTCAGCGCACTCGCTTTTTCAAATTTGCATAAATCGTCCAAAAACGTTCCACTGCTAGATTTTACGAACTAAATGAAAACACTGCATACCTGCCTAAAATTTGTAAACAACTCTTCGAATAAGTTATGACTGTGTCCCTGTGAAAACGAGAAAACGATAGCAATTGCTGAAATTATAAAGTTCAGGTTGCTATTGTACTGGTTTGCGTTTTTTTCCAGATTGCAAATGTTCAAGTAACGATTTTCGTTGGTGTAACTTGTCCAACGAGTCCGGGCAGTAAATGTACACGTTAAAGGGTTTCATGGGGGAAATGCTTCTTTGGCGTCAATTGATTTAGGCAGACGGTAGCAGCTATCGTTGAGTAGAAAGTTCTAGTCGGGCATATGTAATGCAGTTGTCTTAGCCCAATTGCAAATCACAATGAGTAAAAAATAACTTACGATACAAATATATTGAACAAAGACTCATTTCCTTCATTCATGCACATGGCAGCATCAGTGAGAGAGACTCGTGCCGTGTACAAATCACTCCACAGCACGACTCATTGAAAACCCGAATAACTCCCAAGTTAGCTACCACATTCAAATGTCAAATTTACAAAAACAACACATTATTACGTTACAAAGCAATATGTTTGCAACCAAACTGTGTTGATCTATAACTTCATAGCTTTATGGTATATCTTGTTCTGGTTCCCAAAATCCTCTGTTGAATATGACGTTGTTCCGGTACACATCAGACCTCAAGCACATCCATCCCAACTACTAATGGTCTACTCTATATAATTCACTAGCAACCCCGTTAGGTGAGAATAATGTCGATCGGAAAGTACTTAGTTTGCTTTTGTTCTCTGGAACATTGAACACGGGGTATTTGCCTGGTCGTCTTAAGTCCCTGATGTCGTTATATCGCGCTAGAAGAACGCAACACAGTTTTGATTGTAACCAAAAAAAAGATTCTTTGCTTTTTTTTTGTCATACAACCGAGCAGGAATGCAGTGACTTAAACGTCCAGTAACAAGAGGCCTTCATTAACGTACTCCTGCAACACTCCCAAAAATGTTTTGCGGTGAACTCGGTCCAATGCTGTCTCGAGTTCGAGAAAGATGTGCAGGCGCCTATGCTTACTCCCAAAATTTTCACCAAACATTTTCTTGAGTGGGAAAATTTGGTCTATAGTGCTACGGCCGGGACATCATTTGTAAGACACTTGTCATACACTTTTTCAGGGAGGTTAACGAGGGAAGGGTTCCGGCACTTAGTGCATTCACTGCTGTCTCCCTTTTTACGTAAGGGGATGATCACCCCAGTTTGTCTATTTTTCGGTGCCATTCCAGAACACCAGGGCACGTCACACACACCAGAAAGGTAAAGAACAACATCTCGATTCAAGGTTTTGAACATCTCAGGTCGGATATGTTGTAGCCTGCATCCTTCCCAGCTTTCAGTTCTTTGACAACTTGAAAGACGTTGGCTGCAGTGGTGGTATTTTCAGCATCAAAATGTACCTCGTGTGTCTCGTGATTTGATAGCGACTGGGTTTGAAAAATCTCTCATGCGTGTGTCTTAAAGCTTGTATTTCATCAAAGTACAGTAAATACATTAGCGCCATCAAGCCTACACTCTATACTACCGCAATGTATATAGCCTCGTCTTCTTTCGTGAATTTCTTTTTTTTTCTCTGTACTGCGATGCATGTTAAAAATCTAGCGTTTTGCGTGTGGCAATGAAGACGTTACACAATACAGTAGACCTTTGAAATACTTTCTCGACCTGCAAAGGATGTCCTTCTAATTGCTGAGTAAGACATATTTTAGGTCTTTGATGGACCTAGCAGTACGAGATCTCTCGCAGCGAAGACCCAAACCGCTTGCCACAATATTTTTTTTGTTTTGGTTTTCGGTAATTGGAATCCAGTTTATGTCCGAAATACTCCCATTATCCCATTTTGGATATCTTCACCATTAGAAGTGCGAATTTTAACGTCTCAGCGTACCTCGAATGCAAGCATGACTCGGCTTTGTCCAGAAGCAATGTCGTGCAAACTACTTTATTTGCTTGAATAGCATCGTCCACTCCTTGGTTCAAACAAGGGGTTACTTTTCTGCCATTCTACGCCACCCGAGCCGTTTCCGTCCCCACACCCAACCTCAGATGGAGCTTCAGCAGCTTTGAATAGCCGCGAATTTTGTTTTCAACATTTCAAAAATGAAAACAAAGACTTCCAAAATGTCACAGTTCAAAACGTTGTGGCTATGTTAGCAAGAAGTTCAAGTGATGCAGATCGATAGCAGAAGGGCAGCTTTAAACTCAAACACTTTGATGCATTGATGTTTGCAGATGCCAGTTCAAGTTGAAAAACAGCTTGACCTGTGAAACTGATCGCATGTGAACCATTTGTTAACCCTTCATTACTTGAAAGCGAATTTTTGTGTGGTCCATTACAAGCGGTCAACTAATTGGGTGTTTGCACGCAAGGCAACGATTTCGGAGTATTGGGGTCACTTTGCATGAGTTGACGCTCTGAGAATAAATCAGAACTAAGTGCTTGCTTTTTTACCGATGAAGTCTGAACTACTTCTGAAGGAGGAAAGCCACTGTTCTTGAAAAAATTTTTAATGAGGCGTTGCATGCTCAACATGACTGTAGAACGAAATCAAGTTTACTGACCAAGCAGCCAAACCACATAAAAATGTTTTGGATGATGTGAAGAGTTTTTGATAACTTTGTAAGGGTTGGAATTTTATGCAGTAAGCCCTGCTTCTGCAACCATTCTGCTAATTGCACAAATAGTCGCATGAATTATTTTGCTGGAAATAGAAGGCTATAGTATCTGTAGTGTTAGTGATCTGCATGGTCCTTAGCGACAAATAAAAACTGGAATAAGTTGTGACAAATATGAACTGCCTCTTACTTTTTCAAACTTTTGTTTTGTTCACTTTATTAGCTAATGTCCACTTCTATAAAATATTCTGTCGATTCCAACTAAAATACAGTGCTCATGTTATTTTGTCGCTTGTCTTTCAGATTTATGAGTGATGAAATGCTGCCGTGACTTATTGTATATCAAACAATCAATGATGATGTTATCCACACAGATCTTAACCTTGTTTATCCCATTTGACAAATATGTGTTGATAAAACGGCGTTGCTGTGGATGGTGAGAATCCAGTAAAAATGAAATTGTTGTTTGGTAATTTTTCGTTGGTTAACTAATTCAATTCTCCCTTGTTGTTTTGCACTGCTTGTTGTAACCAATTAAGAAAACTCATAAGGTTTCAACCACTATTGGTGAGAGAACGTTCAACCTTTTTTCATGTTGCCCTCTCGTTTTAGTCGAAGTGAATTGAAACGGCGTGTTTTACGTTTATTCTCCAGTTTATGCTGTGGCTGCCTCTTGGTGATAAGTCAGGAAGTTGCTATGAAGTTTTTGAAACTTGCGTTAATTGTTTGACTAAAAATGTATTACGTAGAGAGCTGGACAGAATTAGATGACTCCGGCACTCGTACTCCTCGGGCGGAGCCCGAGTCTTCGATTACTTTTTGTATTGTGGAACGTGAGCTTTCTTGCTTTATATTTGTTCCACTACCCACTTTACTGATTAAGTTTGAAAACTCGGGTTCTTTCCACTGGGCCTTGTCAATGTTTCTATATTTTTGTTCCATATCCGGCCTTTCGCGTTCGTGCTGCAGGTGGCCTGATTCAGAAAATATCTTTCGCAGCAGACATTCTCCCGACTTTGTTCGCTAGCGCTTTACTCGGGATTATTCGTAAGAGCCCGAGCTTTTATCTGGAACCAAATACATTAAAAAATTTAATTCCTATCAGATTGAATGTGTTTTTGCAACAATATATTTGCATAGAGCATTAGATTTGAATTGCAATCTATGCACAGTTCCCATTCGAGCATAATTGCAAACGAAACGTAAAGTTTCCAGTAACTCGGGCTAATATCAATGAGCCTAGTAGTCACAGAGGACTAACTGGCGTTATCATTGATCTGTGACGTACGTTACGCGGGAATGGGCGAGTTCCCATGAAAACTCGTTCACTGTTACGTTATCTAAGTCACAGAGCAAGGATCAGGCCCGTCAGAATGAAAGCAAATGGAAATTTCAATGACGCAAATCTCAAACGGTTGCATTTTAAGTCGGTATCATCGGCAATCGCGGCGCATAGATCAGTTAGCTTTGCAAAGCATTTTTATTGCTCTTTTTTTCCCTTAAATTAGAAATGGAGGAAGATATAGTGCCAGGTATCAAGATTAAATTATTTGGGACAAGAAATGTTGAGGAAAATTGAGAAATTGTACGACCAGACATGCGTACTCCTGCACTGGAAACTGAAGTTGACATTTTTGCAATAATGGCGTCATTGCATTAAAAACTAAAGTTGGCATGGACTGCATGCGAAATACGTGATGAGACCGAGTGACGCTGTTTACACGGAGGTGCTCAATTTTTAGGTCAACTTAATATAAAACAAATGTCGCCCCAGTAATTGAAACAGTAGCAATTATTATACCAATATACGCAACGCGGCTGCACAGTTTTAAATAATATCTTGCAAAAGTAGTCAGCATTTCTCTAAATATCCCGCAAATAAAAGTCATCATAACTATCTTCAGAACCACATCAAATCCACTTCAACAAGGACGTTCTTCAAACCAACACAGCCGAACAATTTTCCTAAGCATCGGATTTCTTTTCGCAACAACATGCTATAAATTTCATCGCTGCTCTGCATGCGCAACAACACACTGCATGCGCCTTGAGCGCTGGATGCCCATCCCATTGTGACGAAACTGTGGAATGAGAGCGAAACCGGAAAGTTCTCAACCCTGGCTATCTGAAAGCATTGTGACGCAGCCATGAGTCTAACCACATGCGTGGCGCTGATTTCTGGAGACGGAAGCTCCGCCTTAAAACGTTGAGTAAGGTCCGTAACTGTTCGCGTTGCGAACCGACATGGGGCGATTACAGCACAAATGAAATCGATTACGATTACGATTACTTGCCACCTGCTCGATTACGATTACGAATAATCAAAATCCTAATGT
>Ga0210059_1011385_pt1 | contig 13611 bp, 8 predicted proteins | sample Ectturendosymbi2_FD_188042 | JGI IMG/M metagenome (GOLD analysis project Ga0210059, IMG submission 188042) | Ecteinascidia turbinata endosymbiont from Florida, USA - Sample 2 (SPAdes) (version 2) | ecosystem: Host-associated > Tunicates > Ascidians > Unclassified | place: Key West, Florida...
CCCGTGGGCCGCATGTGGCCCGCCACGGCGTTTCCAGTGACCGCGGAATCATTCAGGAAAAATCTTCAAATCTGAAATTTGTTGAAAAGCGTGTGAGGTTACATTTGTCTCACTGAATTGCTTTCGCTGGATAAAGTGGATTTCCACAAGAAAAATGGATACTGCCTTTTCAGTGTACCATTTTGTTTTATTTATTTATTTTGCGATCAAATTAGAAGGTACGATTCGCCACTAACCTCCGCTGTGGCACCTGACTAGATAACCTCTGTGTTTTTTCGGTGCCCCGGCGTTCGTTGTCTTGAAGAGTACATCTGGCGCAATGAACTCAGTACCAACAAATAAATCTGTATGTCTATCCGCTTAATGCAGCCATCTCAAAGTGGCCCGCGAACCAAATTAATTGCCAATCCCTGCAATGGGTAATTTTAGTTAGAACAAGCAAAACATCTTTTAATAAAAATGTGCAATAATAACGATGTTAGAGACTGCAGAGAACTTCTGGAAGGTAGTCAGCAAAATGTGTGAGAGTACATTTTCTATGATGAAAAGTATGAGAGTGCAAATCTGAAAACATAAATCGAATGGGAGGCGAAACACTGCACGATAGTGTCAGAGAAGTCTCGGCCACAAGCATCCCACTGATAAAAGATTTGTAATAAATTGATATTTTGATATTGTTTCAATGACCAACTCACTTGTCTTCCCTTTTTTAGTTTTAACTGTTGTGAATCGGTTGTTTTGCACATCATTTTATTGGAAGAGGTCCGCATGTAGTCACAGTTTTGTAAAATGGCCCGTAGATCAGAAGTAGTTGGACCGCGTTGTTCTAGCTCAAATGCTCAAATTAAGAAATAAAGTCGTCAGGATACGTTATACTCAATGTTGGTGAGCGAAATATTCCAACAGACATTGCGGTATGCCCTGCCAAAAGCAGCCACGTAGCCAAGGGGAAATTCTCCCCTATACTTCCAAAATGTTGCATCAAATGTTTTCAGGTTAAACAAACCTTTGTTAAACCAAAGAAAGAATCCAGTGCAAATCAATAAAAACAGCGTAAGGAACCTATCCTACTTCAGTTTTTAGTCAAAGCTGATCAAAGCAGTATGCTTTGCCAATCATTCATGATTTCCAAGCGTTGCGTATAGTGTAAGTGTTAGGGAATTCATATCATGGCTGACCATTACGTCAGGCAAGGTCTGTGTGGAAATTGGCGATTATGAAATACAAACTTTTATCGCTTGTAATAACTGCTAACGGCAAGCAAAAATGTAAAAGCACGGAATAGCGCTTTACGTTAATGTCTTTGGCGCACCAGCTTGCTGTATCCCAGGTAATTGTGATGTAAGCTTCATTTCAAGGCCACTGCAAAAATTTCTCTCTGATAAATCTGGCGTGCTACAAATGTAACTATCCTTGTTGGCAGTGTTCGCTGTAGACTTATGTGAAATTCGTAGATTTATGTTTTTTTACAGTTTTAAAACTCAAAGTGTGAATATGGCGGTGACACATAGTATATGCCTTGAAGCTCTAACTTTGACTTGACAATTCAGTTTCTAATTTCAGTCTTCTTTGCTACGCCGTAATCACGGGTCGCGTACTTTTTGGGGTCGTCGTTTTGGTGCCGAGCTGTTTTGGCGCAAGTGTAGAGACTGACAAGTGTGTGTAATGAAAATAGATAAAACCATGAATAAAATTTTTATTTACATCGCAGTTGTAAGCTAGGCTTTGCAAATATTCAAGTGGTGCCCATGAGTCAAAATGTTTTGCAATGTTTAGAATTTACATTCGTTTTGTAATTCGCATCTTCAGAACAGTAGCAATGGGTCACTTTTGCTGCATTTATCAAAAACGTATAGATAACCATTGTGGGAAAACTTTCGTTTATCTCTCTTGCTAAGAAGATTCACAGTCATTTATGTTATTGGGTGTACGCGAAAATGAAAGGAAAATTTTTAATGTTAAGAAAAACACTTCGTTAAAGTCCTGAAATACAGAAATACGCTCAATCTCTTCTCAAGACAAACGCACAACGCTTTTTACCTTCTTTAAAAAACAGTTGCCTTCTTGAAAAACCTCCGAGCAATATGGAAAACACACATTTCCAGAGACAACGACGTGTGCGTAATAGTAATCAAGCAGATAAACGCCAGCGCCAAAATAGTTCATCGCCAAAACGACTGAGCGCCAATGACCGGCCCCAAATAGTCGTCACCAAAACGGCGGCGTTAAATACAGTCCTATACCGGTAATCACTGTGTAGCAACAATAGCAATGATTCTAGATATGCATTGTGACATTTCAATCGCAAATGTCATCCGGACAACAGCCACCTGGACAACTGCCACCCAGGACAACTGCCGCACGGACATCTGCCACTTAGGACAATCACCACCCAGGACAACTGCCACCCGGACAACTGCCACCTAGAATAACTGCCACCTAGGATAACTGCCACCTAGGATAACGGCCACCTAGGATAACGGCCACCTAGGATAACGGCCACCTAGGATAACGGCCACCTCGGATAACGGCCACCCGGACAACTGCCACCCCAGAGGTGTAGCGGGGCGGGAACACAGTCCAACGCTTTTTCATATTTTCGTTTGCAGTGCGATGAAGATGAATACTTCATTAAAAACTGATTAAAAATGTGTTTGAAGTGCTGTTAAACTGGCTAGCTTTTTAGGTGCGTTCCAACACATTTATTTAGCACTGTTCCCATTCGGGGGATGTTACCCCAATTTTTTTGTTTCTTCCCAAATTTTGTTGTGTCCAGAAAAATTTGTTTTAAACATATGATAATAAACAAAAATCTTGCCCCCTAAAATGCATTTCACCCCAAACCTTAAAAACTGGCTACGGGCCTGAATATGCTACCCGGATAACTGCATCTAGGATGATGCGTTTTGCACATCACATACAAGCTATCAAATTCAGTTGGATATATCGCGTTGGGGCAGGCACAGGAGTTCTTGCGGCACAGCGGTTGGGAACTTTTATGCTACGATATTATTGCTTCAGCATAGTGCTGCAAAAGTGACTTGCAACGTTGCTGTTGCAGCCATGTAACTCACAAATCAAAAGCTAAGATAAAAGAACGCACATAACTTGAAACACATAATTTGAAACGGAGGAAAACACGTTTTATGAGTGCGTAGAATGAATGCTATGCGATAATGTGCATAAGAGAGTTTGCCGCAAAAAATTTGAATAGGTTCATAAAAATTCAGTTTTGCATTGACTTAAGAATGATTATGAAGATGTACTGATATCGGCACGAAACTATTAAAAGTTTCCAAAAGTATTAAAAGTTTAAGTGAAGATTCTTTGAAGTCGTCAGAAGATGAAGAAACTTATGTTATACACAAGAACCTTGTGACGTTCAAATGGCTGTAATGGCAATAAACGTAAAGAAGTCAAAATGCCTTAAGTGACAGAAGTTTATTTCGCAAAAGTTTTGCTTTTCTAATATGCTGAAAGAAATCGTGGGCCAGTGAGAGTTTTTTCAAGGCGGTTTTGCAGTTGACTGCATCGCAGTTGAACTACCGAGGCAAGCACAAGAGAAAGGTAGCAATTCGGGGAATTAACTAACAGGAAAGCATCCAGCAGCAACAGAGATCCATCACTGACTTCACTCTACTACTACTAGGTTGCACTATGATTATATAGGGATAAGTGAACTACGATAATTCGCTTGTGGTGACTATCACAGTGACTTGTTACTCATGGGCACCATCTAGCGGTGATCATTTATTCACATGTGGCACCATCTCCAGGCCGCCACAGCGGTCATGACCATTAACAGCATTGTGTTGAGATAACTTTCCCCCTTTCGCTCTCCAACATGTTAAGACTCAGACACAAAATATGATGATCAGGACAAAACGGTCAAAAACTGGGACTACAGTATAACAAATTATATCAGCTTGACTAAATTGACTGACTACCACAAGTGTTTCAACATTTACAGAAACAAGCAAGCCCAGTCATGACGCTGCCATTATTTTATGTACTGTAATATCATTGTATATGCTTTCGTGGGATTGGCGTGTTTTTGATCAACCCTTGCGCATTTGCAGCACTAGCATGTTTAAATGACTTTTGGCAGATATGCGTTCTTATGAACACAATATAATGTTACAAACAAACTTGAGAGACTTCGCGAAGCCAATGATTGTTTCCGTAATGCAAGGCTGCCCAACCCGCGGGCCGCATGCGGCCCCGGAGGTTGTTTCAAGTGGCTCGCGATGTAATAAGTTCGTAATCAGACTTTTTAAATTTTTAGTTTTTTTTTATAGGCTCAAGTATATTTGCCATCAAAACACACCATAATTGTACCTGTTATTTCTGTTATGGGCCTACCACCCAAAAACTTGTATAACAAACGCTTCGAAAATATGTCAATTTTTTAGATTTGGTTTACATCCATACAAGCTGGCAATACTGCATGCAACTATAGGACTCATTATCACCTCGTGTTATCGCATAAAAGTTATCAAAATCAAGGGATTTGTTCCGTCACAATAGCTTATTGTTACGTCACAAAAAACGTTTGTGGCCCACAATAAGTTTCCTAATGTGAAAGTGGCCCGCAACACTAAACCGGTTGGGCAGGCCTGGCGTAATGCATGTAAGCTTTCCAAACAACTTTGAACTTGTTTTGCAAATTCATCGTTCGAGAAATCTCTGTACCGACGTTAAGTGCGATTGCACAACGGATGCGAGAAAAACTTAAAGAGCGCTCGCCCTTGCCTTTAAAAACCCAAAATGCAGCAAACGATTGTTTGTGCGGTGCACGCTTCGTGCTTAAGCATCGTTGTGCTTCCATTGAGCGGGTGCTTAGTCTGAAATCATTTCTTTGGTTCGCTTCATGGACAGATTTAGAAGTTAAGAGTCCTTAGGTATCTGTTAAAACTATTTCGGAGAAAAACAAAAATAAATTGCTAACCCTGCAATATGAATTTGGCAAAAATACAAAATTGGAACGAAACGCTGCCAACTTTGACTGAGAAATTGGAGTTTAAATTCAAAGCTTAGGCTCTCTCTTGCATGTATATCAAAATCTTCATAGAATTTACAACTTCAGGAAGATTTCGCTTACAACGGAACGAAATTCTGCCCAATTTTTCTTGGGATTTCAGACTTCCGAAAATTTTCTGTAAATACCAAAAAAAGACAAAGTTCTTGTAAAATTGTCCTTTGAACTACAGCAAAACACTTAGCGCAGTCATCTCATATTGACGCATTTCCGGAAAATCATATTGTGCTCTTTTGCCTGTTCCTTCATGGGTAAGTGTCATAGAAACATGACAAACGACTGGATAATAAAAAATGCGTTCGAAAGTTTGTCAGAATTGTAATTTTAAAAATCATAACTAATCAGTATCACTGAAAGGCCGCTGTAAGGAGTTATAGCTACACCTCCAGCCTCAAGCTCTTTAGCAGAAACTGCTAAGGGTTGTTAACGACTGAACTCTTTTTGTCAGGATAGATAAAAATAATTGGTAGCTTGTATTTTACTGCCTAACTCAGTGTCAGACCTTATCTCAAAATTATGTGTATCATTCCAACAACTTCACAAAAATCTGAAGACAAGAGACAACCTATGGAAAAACCTATTCTATCATACCTCTTACCCAGCAGACCATTACTTGAGTTTAAAGCTTCTCTACAGCAACTGCTGAAAACATCTTGATCAGGAAGCAAGCATCAGTTAGCTGAAAATTAATCGCTCTTCAGAATGAAGCGAAAGACAACAAATTGAACGCATGACACCTATGTGGCAGTGATTGTTCCGGACCAGCAGAATCAGTGAAATACTGTATCTGCAACGTGACAGCACCTAAGATTGAAACAGAGAAGAGCGTGCACGAACTGATTGATCGATGGCCAACGTGCTGCTGGGGAGGAAAATCTAGGGCATCAAACTGCAGCGCAAAGCTGGAATATTTATCTTGAGTAGATCATACACTGTAGCGTATAAAAGGCAAACAGTTTAGCAAACACTTGTACTTCTCCATCACACTGCATAAGCATGGAGTACAGAGATATTCGAACATGATTGCCAGCTCACGTCTTTATAAATACAACATGTTGGTAGAAATCAAACCATGTTCGCGAAAATTAAAATCGGGCGGCACATTATCAAGTTATGTTGTGGTTTATAGGGGGAAAATTTTGATTTCTTGCAAAAATTTCTCCTGTGCTCACTTTTGCGTTGATTTTGCAGCTCTCACAATTTTATTTGGAAAATTGATGTGCAATGCGCATACGTTTCAGTCTTTAAATAAGGTTTATATCAAAATTTTGCATAAGGTTTTTACGAGTGCACGGTCAGCGTACGCCGCTCTTGAATGATTGCACTGCACATGGCAGCGCAAGTGAATGCTATGTAGCGTTGTTGATAACAACATTGCGCTACGGTGTTTCATGGAATGCAACTCTTGCGCAACATTTTTAGGTGAATACGCATTCCACAGGCATAAAAATACGGAGTTTTTGTATTGCCAGGTTACCAGCAGCTCAGAAAAGAGCCGCTTTAAACTAACTGCTTCTGTAGTAGAAGAAATTTCCAAAAGATGGGCAAACATTTCTAGAGGAGAGAAATGGAAAAAGCAATGTATTGTTGAAAAACTAGGAAGAAATTAATCCTCGTGATAAATTGTATGCAATGATTTACTGGTTTGGATTGAAAATATATCTGAACGCCTTGAGACATCACCTGCAAAACTGTTAGTCAGAAGACTCTTTTGAATTACAGTGCACTGGTATTTCAAATTTATTTGAAACACTTTTGTCGAAGGTCCGCAGAGTTGATCCGCAGAGTTGACATGAGTAGATATTAAAATTTGATTCTTTTGAGTAAAGTGCACCACAGTTAACACGCAATGACTCCTGTAAAAGCTATGCGAGTTGATTAGGGTGGAATTTGCACCAACTTGAGGCGGATTTTATTATAAACTCAGCCATTGCTAAAGATAAATGAAATGAAATCTGCTGAGAAAGATGATACTGAAGCTCAGAGAATAAATAGAATTTTCAGGTATGCAGAATGTTATAAAGAGGCTTGTCAAAGAATCTCAAACATCTTTGTTCAACAAGCGACTTGAACAGAAGCATGTCTACTGTTTTCCAAATTGTCTGGGCTGTGTTTTAGCAAATCCTAGATGGAGCTGAACAAACGAAAGTTTTCCGAGAATGATCGCATCTCTGGCATTTTCATTTTAATAAATAGCCTACTGCGTATAAAATCAAATAAACAGTGCGGAAAGCAAGACAAGGAAATCTGTCGTAAAAGATGACTTCTGTGGTTACATGCCAGTTTAAACATTGTGTGCTTATTTTCTATTTTGCGTCTGACCGTATCGCGTAATAACATAAAATACTTTTCCCAATCAACAGAGTAAGGCCAGATGGGAAAGAAGCGAGATATCAGTGTTGCGCTCTTTGCAACCCCAACTTCTCCTTCACGAACAAAAAAGAAAAGTTTTTTGCAAATTTATTAGTTGTCTGTTTTGCGAGTTACAAATAGGGTCTGCTTGACGTACGCGCCATATGGGCCACTTCTTATAGTTAGAGCTTGCCGTGGCCGAGGTGCCACGTTTTTCTGCGTCATTTTCAGGTTGTACAAATTTACAAATTGCAACCCAACTCGAAGGTCCCAAAATAAAGCCACTGCTTATCAAGAACTGCGTTATCATGCGATACCTTTCAAAGTTTCAACCTTGCAAGTGACACCCCGTTGAGCGTTTGAGAATATTTTTAAAGAAATTGTTGGACATTTTCCTTGTAGAATATCTGCAAACAATTATTTGACCAATGGCATCATGGAATATGCTAATATTTTTTTGTCAGAGGCTATCAGTCGATCACATGGTAAATATTAATTTGCAATCAAACTTAAGGAACAATTTTGTTGGAAATCCAGCAACTTCGCAGCGTCAAAAATTTTAAATTGCCCGGGGCCAATAGTTTAATGTTAATCTATAGCTGATTTTAATCTGTGGCTGAATCTTAATCTGTGGCTGATTATAAGAAAAACAAATGACTGCACAGATTATCTCCCGTTCTGTAATTTGTGGTCTTCTCTTGTTGTCTGTCATGCTTTACTTTCAGCGTTTTTACAAAACATTTTCAATGATACAAACTCATAATGTTGGATTGATTGCCTTAATCTTGCTCCTTTATCGGAAAAACAACGTATTTAGAACAATCCGAAGCGGCTGAGATACTAAGAATGAATAGTTCTGAAAAGGTTATATCACTATTGATGATGTCAGGTCAAGTTAAATGTTTTTCCGGGCATTTAAAAAATAATGAAGCTTTTGAAAGTAACGAAACGATCATTTTCAAGCAGCTTATCAGACTAAGTTCTAGCCAAAATGAAAACACCAGCGAACTTTTCGTTCAATGCTTGCCTCTCCGATTCGGATTTAATCAAACAAAATCTTTCCCAACAACCTGCAAGTTACAGATCTACCCAAATCTCTTACAAACTGACGCGAAAAGTCCACCAGAGTAGAAAAAGAATCTTGTGTGTCATTCATTGCCACAAAAACGTTTAGACTTCTACTTTTTATTTCAATAAAATAAAAAATCCTTTGCTCATTCTAAAGATATTGATTTCTTTAATAAGTTATACTCTCCTGCACAGACAACCTGCTGTAAGTTCTAAGATACAGAAATGACAAACGTCTCCCGCACCCTATCACAGCCTGTGCATAATCGATTACTTCTGGCTTTTTACCAACCGGAAGTTTATGTTTTCTCCTGCAGTCAAAATCGTGTTTATGAAGCGTGAAGAAGTCGATCAACTTGCAAGAGTTTACACTAGGCTATTGACATTGTGCTCTCTTTGCAACTGCTAGACCCCATTTTCTCGAGTTACAAAAGGTGCTTTGGCATTGAGAAAATACCAAATCACCCTCGCTCCGTTGTCCGCTATGAGAAACAAATTAAAGGAATCTTTGCACAGTTGCACTTTATCGTGCATCCTTCGATCGCCAGTCACGAATTATAGCCATATCTATGTCTTCAAATTTTACTCCCAGCTGGATACATGCAAAGCACTGGGCTCTTGGAGAAAAAGCCTAAAGCATTAAAGACATTCGAACCGCTTTTGCTATTCCCTGGCTAGAAGATGTAGGAAACCGAGCCTGAAAGGTGATGAGAAGTTTTTTAACCAATCACCGAAAAATAAGAATTGTAGTTTGTCTCATAGTTTTGGATGTGGGATTAAAATACAACTTTGCCTGTAAATGGCAGTACGTATTTTTCCAATTGCTTCACAATGAACTTGTTTCCATTCATGGGCTCAGCAAGTCATGCCAAAATTGAATTAGGCTGAGTGTTGCATTGCGATTTCAACTTTACTATTTTTCTGGTTGTGGTGATGGAGAGTATTGGCCATTTTGTTTATCAGTCAAACACATCGTGTCTAAAAATCAAGAAATAATATAAATAAACTTAATGAAGGTCGAGGTTCACAAATTATCACTATAGTGTAATTCCAAAGTTTCCAAATTTTCAATTAGTGTAATAAGTTACAGTAGTTATCAAGTGATTACAATTCCTATACTGTGTAAAGGTGAAATTAATAAACTTTTAAAACAAAATATTTTCCTGAAAATATCTATTTTTAATAAAATCATTTTTGTTTGTTAAAACCTGCTCTGTTGCCAGACACCGTGTTAAGAAATCAATATGAATTCTAAAACAGTCCAACAACGAAGGTTGGGCAGCTGCTGTTATGTTAAACATCGGATTGTTAGACTTAATATAATTTATCCGATACGTCAAAAGTCATAGTTCGAAAAATATTTTCAATAAACCGTATGCCCAGTACCTTAAACCTCCAACGCAATCATAATGTGGTAATTTATTTGCAAAATGGAATTATATGTTTTGAAACTACTGCAAGCTCCAACCAGGGTTGTAACGAGGTTGGATGGAGCTCGGGGCAAGAAGCAAGTTTGGCACCCCCAAGTTCGAATTGAGGTCTTTTTGGAAGCAAATGCACTATATTGAAGAAAGTACTCATGAGATTGTTGGGATTTTTCGACGCCCTGCGCAGTGATTCGGTGTCCCCGTAGTGATTCGGCGCCTGGGGAATTGTGCCCCTTGCTCTCCATCATTACGCCCCTGGCTCCAACACAGTGGGGGTTTTTACAAAATGAATTTATGTACAAAATGAAAATTTTAACTTTTGAAACATGCAGTTCTGTTACTATATGACTTAGATCAACAAAGGGTTATTAAACTTACAAGAACAAGAAGGTTGAAGGCTGTTCATATTTTCTCAAAATGTATATTAATAATGCCATTTCATTTGGTGCATGCTTTTTTGCAAAATCCTAAAAATTCAAGATAAGTTTTTTAGCTGTGACTTGACGCAGTTCGATATTCCACTCTCTTACTATCATCAGTTCCATTTGTTGCTTCTAACGTCGCACGAGCATCTTCGATAGAAATTGGTGCGCTTGATGTTATTTCAGTCAGTGATGTGACAACTTCATGATCATCTTCACCATCTGAACAAAACAATTCGCCAAACCGCAATAGTAGTAGTAGTTTGCAGCTCACAACCCAAACACTTTTGCTACTAATAGGAGCTAAATCATTGGGAATGAGGCTGAAGCAGTGGTTTGTGGCTTTAAGCACGCTAGTCGTTCATGTACGATAACATCCGACGTAATGTTTAAATCTAGGATTGATCAGCGCGAAATTGTAAAGAGGGCATTATTTTTGAAACACCTAATCTTCGAGGCTAGCTCGAGAAAATTTGTTGCGACGTTTTTACCAGAGTTTAGTAGCACAGTTTGTTTTAGTTTTTTTTTAATAAAATTGAGGAGTAATAACTTCTACCACGGTTTTGTGCGGTAAGATAAGATTTTCAGCAATTGGCAAAAACTGTGATCTTATGTTTTCAGTCAAAACGCTTGTTCGTGAAACGGAAGTTTCTACGATTTCTTTTTTGGTTGACCATCTGTTCTATTATCGCGATTCAGCTAATAAAAATATTCGAAGAATTGAAAAGATTGATACTCAGCCTGAAACAGGCGCAGGACAAGTATTGGTTGTTGGGTGGGAAATGATAAAATGATGGGCCACAATTAGCGAAAGATAAAAAAGGCTATCACTATCTACGATATGGAGAACCAACTGCAATTTGAATCTTGCACCACCGCCCAAACTATTGCGACAACTCTGACCCACAATATATCGCAGGTATCGACTGTTTTCCAACGTAAACAAGGGGGCAAACGCACTTTCGACATATGTCGACTAGCAGTTGGCCAAAATGACAACTCATGGTACATTTATTTCAGATCAAAGTTTGCTTGAAAACTGGGTCAGAGAAAAATTAGCGTTTGAATTAACAAATTTTCTATTTCTGCAACGTGAGCAGCTGTATTATACGAAAGAAGGCGTCTGGTGATCATATCTCAAAAAATTTTTCGAAAGCAAATAATAGTTGCAATAGCGCAACAAAATTACCGTTTACACGTACCAATTTCTAATTCAATTTCCTTGCTGTCTTTCCAGTGATTCTCGTCAGAGAGACCTCTCCTTTGAGATGAACCGCTTGCTTTATCTGCTTTTGTGACATTTTCTGATTGTTGGTGGTCATCGGAACTAGGATGTTTGCTCATCGGACACTGCGAATCTGTTCTATGTGATGTTTTCAGCTGTCCTTTTGTCGATGTTTCGTTAATTTTAGAAAAAGCTGCTGACTTGTGCCATTTCCATCGTTTGGGAGAAAATTCAGCGGATGATGTTAGATTAATATTTTTGTAAAACCTTTTCTGTTTCCGTCTTTTAAGGAACCTGGACTGACTTGAGTTTTGCGCCACATGTTTTCGATCAATTTCGGATTTTTCTCGTCGCAAAACCAACTTCAAGTCAGATTTCTCCACGGGATGGAAGTGGTTTCTCGTGGTGACATTCGTTGCAATTACACCTTCTTTGTGCGTGCAGTTCTTTTTCGCCTCCATTATGATCGCTCGCTGATTGGATGATGGAAGAGACCGTCGCGACTGACGTTTTCTACAGGCAATTTTCAGGGTAGAAGCGCTAGAAAAACCGTTGTTGCATTCGTCATCAGAACTGCTGCTCGTTGACCACCGGCATGTCATTTGCGTATCTCTGCAAATAATTCTTGAATTTAATGTGGTTTTCCAAAATATGGTGTGGTAACTGCGAGTGCGTACAGCAAACAGAATTCCGGCGCGCTTCGACTTGAAAAAGTACTTTTCGGATCACCATGGCCATAGTCTATCTAGAAAACCTTGGTATACTGACGTTTCAGGAAATATTCGAGCTTTTATAATTTAAATTTAAACGAACAATGGCTACCTCGGAAACAGTCCCCCTGTCTTGTGCTGGATTCGATTGCGCAGTCGACAGCTGATTGGAGTCAAATCGTCTTCAGAGCTCAGTGAAGTATTTTCTGATTCCCCATCACTGTCATTCGAAGTAGAGCGTTTTCGATCCTGAGCGAAATGTGAAAGCGTCCAATTTTTTAAAGAATGCTGCTTTTACGATAAATCCCTGGCAGATTGATAGGCTGACTTACAGTTCGTGGTGCAAACGACAAGGGTTGTAGCTTGAAGTGACTCTCAGTGAGTGGGATCTCTGAAGCTTTTACATGAGTCACAACGTTGTTTTTGATCATTGCTTCCACCTATAAAAATTGAAAGAAATTGCCTTCACTCCATAAAGAAGAATGCTTTTTCGAAATATATCATCTAGTTCAACGAGTCGTGGAAACATTTTGGCTTACAGAACAAAATCTAAGATACGTCTGAGGTAAAAAATCTTTGTAGTGAAATTTTGCTTGATTATTCAAAGGAAATAGTGATGCATCTAACATATTTTTATAAGAAGACTCACTTTATAGGCGTAAATGCGATGCTGTTCGTCATGCTTGAGTGTATTGTTCATAGCAGAGATATTGCTGATATCTTCGACTTCCACTGATGGTAAAGAACTATATCCATTCACATGCAACAAAAGTTTTAAAAGAGAACTTACGTTTGTCAATTTGTACTTGATAAACTTCACAAAAGACAATGTTGAGGAGAGTACTTTTAAAAATTAGACAAAAAGCACTGAATGAAGAAACCATTTCACAGACATAATTCATAAGACTGAAACAGAAACACGGACTTTCAAAAACTATGGTATATCTTCATGTTGCACCCAATTTTCGACCGATGAGTTGTTCGAATGTTACTTTAAAGTAATTCCCATCTCCTACAAAAATCAGTTCCACCACGTCGATATTTATCTAATTTTTAGTAAAGCCGCAACAGTGCTTTATATAGCGAGAAACTGTGCATAGACTCATGCATTCACGCATATGTTTCAGGCGGGCGCACACGCTTAAATACAGTGTGCTCGCGAGTGCACACCACATAAAATCAAACGCACAGAGCAAAAATGTTGCTAAGCTTATTGTTAAGTGGCTGCAGGAAGTGGCGCCTGTCGATTGACTATTGACTGTACCATAGCTTCTCAAACCGCTCAGCCAAAAGCGGCAAAAACGCAGAGAAAATTCAAATGGTGGAAATTCAAGTGACCCCACACCAAAGCAGGGCTTTTGTACATGGT
>Ga0210059_1011387_pt1 | contig 13610 bp, 9 predicted proteins | sample Ectturendosymbi2_FD_188042 | JGI IMG/M metagenome (GOLD analysis project Ga0210059, IMG submission 188042) | Ecteinascidia turbinata endosymbiont from Florida, USA - Sample 2 (SPAdes) (version 2) | ecosystem: Host-associated > Tunicates > Ascidians > Unclassified | place: Key West, Florida...
AATAACGTCTGTATAATAGTCGTTCCTTTAACAGTTGCTCAATGTTCGGCTTGTTTCATGGTTTGTACTACCTACTGTTGTTCAGCTCAGAACACGTCCTTCTCTCACGACGGTCAAAACAGACTGAACGAACCTGAACCTAAATGGAGGGCTGAAACCTAAATGGAGGGATAACCGTCGCCCTGCTTTCCCTATTTACGTGCAGTTAGTGTTGAACCTAAACGAAACGAAAATCTTCGCCCTGCCTTCCCTATTTCCCTACATTTAGTGCTGGTTCTTAACGTAGGGAAATTCTTCGCCCCGCCTTCCCTATTTCCCTACATTTAGTGCTGAACCTTAACGTACGGAAAGTCTTCGCCTTGCTTTCCCTATTTCCCTGCATTTGGTGCTGAAACTGATGGAAGGAAAATCTTCGCCCCGTCTTCTCTGTTTCCTTACATTTAGTGTAGACACTAAACGTAGGGAAGAAAATTTTGTGGGGAAACACTTCCCCAATTCCCTACGTCCCTTTTTCCCTACAATTAGGGTTGCCCACAGTTTGTTGCCATTTTCCTGTAGGCCTCAAAGGTATTAATTAAGAAACTTAGACCCGCCCCTTTCGCTCGACCCGCTCAGTTTATCACAATAAGATTGTATTCACTCAATGTTTTATTAATATAACTTTAAGCACTGCGATATTTATCACAACAGGGGTTTATAATGTGCAACAACAGGGATCATAGCCTACATGCATGCATAAAAATGTGTAGTCAGCGTTACTGTAGTGTAAACAACAGGAGTAAATGCGAATTCAATTATTTTCATGGAGGACAGAGAGCAACCCAAATTGTCAATAACACCATAGCCACTAAACCATAATTCTCTAAAGAGTAATAGCCTATGGTCATTTGATATGCCCAATCAGACTAAACTCGCTTGGAATACCCATTGTCGAGTTTAGCTGAGTGCTTAGCCTGGAATGCCCACGACTAACGGAACCTAGCAAGGATACAGGTATATATAAATTTTGTCTCGCATTTTCATTGGTCGATTCTATTTCGTGACCCTAGCTGTCATGCGTTAGGCTAGTTGAGTTGATTTTATTTGGCGATAATTAATATTCAGCAAGGAAAACACAAATTAGTACAAGGACGCCAGGGCATTGAAGGAACTGGAAACTGGGAAATCATAAAATTGTAAAAAGGAAAAAAAATATATGCAAATGCCAAGAGGTGAAGCTAGAAAAACACTAATTGCAAAAGTGTCTCGTTTTATAGGACTCTTCAATGACAGTAAAAGAAGGGAACCATTAGCAATCCACATGCTTCAAGTGTTTCTGCCACTACTGCTCCAGAAACCATAAGTCAAACAAAAAAAACAGAACACGCCAAATACTTGAACAAAAAAATGGAATGGTGGAAATACCTAAAGCTATAAGAACTGATCACAGAGTGTGAAGCTATTCAAACAAGACTTAAAAAATCATTCAAAACCAAAAAGCAATCAGACCAGAAAGCCTTCTGTAGACTAAGAAGGACAGGTAAAACAGGCGTTTAGATTTGCGGATAATGCCAATGAATTTGATGGAAAACATGACATCACTATAGACATCAAAAAGAAACTGAAAGAAAAGCACTCAAAAGCAGCGGAACTAAAACTATTTGGCTTAATTGATGAGCCTGAAACCAAAACAGAGAGGGTCATCTTTGAAAGCATTACTCAAGATGATATCGCATCCAATGCCAAAAACTCATCAGGGTCAGGATGATCCTCAAGCAGCATATCAGTATCAGTTTAGTTAGGAACAACCATAAACAAACATCAAATCATACAAAACAGAAAACAAACCACATTAGAACAGCATTCATTTTGTTCACAGTATATCTGAATAACCATACGGTTTTTTAGTCAGATGCCCTGATGAATAAGGAAGAAAAAAATAGAGGAAAAGAAAACAAGTCCTGACTGAATAGCACATTTTCATAATGACGATCCAGGCTAGGTAGTGTAGCATGTCATGTATTGCCAGAGCATATCTGGAAAACAACATCTGCCTTTTCATAATACAAAATTATTTATTTGTAGCGTTTGGGAAGTAATCACATGTTTGCTTTGCTGATTTTTAATGTTGATATCATTGCTCTTTTTGAAGTTTATGTTTTAATTTAGTAAGAAATAGGTGATCATTTGGTATTGAACAAATTGTTGGATCTAAGGAAGACCATATTCCTATTCCTATATATGTAAATGACTTTTGAGCTATTTTTAATCTAGTCCAAGGAATGGCATATTCAATACTTGATTGTTGTCTTGTATGATAAGAATAAATATCTTCAATTTTTGTGAAAAGGTCCATGTTTTTCTAAAAGGTCTATGTATACTCAACATTCACCAAAGGATTATGCTCCAGATGGACCCATTTCCATACCAGACATGAGTGAATTATTTGAACCACTGGAAAACGCCATCAGAAATCAGTTGATTCCTGCTCTCATAGGACGAGAGGTAAGTGATGCAGAAAGACAAGTTCATCCTCTCAGGCATGGTGTGCTAAGTCTGAGAAATCCTCAAGAAACCACCAAGACAGAACACATTAACTCCATCCTGATCACTGCTAAACTAACAGAAAAAATCTTCAATCAAAAACTCAGTCTTGATTGCAACCTCTCAGACCAATAATCAACAAGACACGTGAAAAACAAAATACGACAAGAGAAGAATGAAAAATGCAAAAATGTCCATGATGAACATAGGTACTGACCCCTGTGTCACAACAACTCATAAAAGGAGCGATGGAAAATAGGGCATCTTCTTCTCTTGGCTGTCAGCCTTGCCAATCAAAGCTATTGGATATGCACTAAACAAACAAGAATTCACAGATGCTCTCTGCATGAGATATGGATGGAAGGTGAAAGGCATGCCCACCCACTATGCTTGTAGTGAGGCAAACTCTGTGGATCACAGTCTCATATGCAAAATGGGTAGCTACACTTCAATGAGGCACAACTCAGTGACAGAATCTCAGGCACAGATAGTGAAAGAGGTCTGTAGAGATGTTCAGATCAGAACCACACTTCTGCCAATCACCAAAAACGACTATGAAAGAAAAATCAATACTGCTGACAATGCAAAGTTGGATATATCTGCGAGAGGACTGTGGAATAGCTGTGAGAAAACTTTCTTTGACATAAGGATCACACATTGTACCTCACAGTCATATCCTGGGAAGTCCCTAGCAGAGATCTATCAACAACATGAAGAGAGAAGAAGGATAAGTGCAACCAAAGAGTAATTGACATTGAGAAGTCTTCATTTAATCCCCTTGTCTTTACAACAAGTGGAGGGATGGCACCAGAATGCAACAGAGTCAACAAAAGACTGGCAGAAAAACTAGCTGAAAAACGCAGGGAGCCGTATGCATCTGTTGTGACATACAGAAGGACAAAGCTCATATTTGCCCTTTTGAGGAGCACCCTTGCTGCAGTATGAGGATTTCAATGCAAATGAAGTGATGTCCACCTCTAGGACCTCACGGACATTGACTTCAGTTTAATTCCCAGGCCCACAATCATGTAAAGCTGAAGTACGGTGTCAATGACATGACATCAGTAATATTTGTGAAATAATTGGCTGGATAACATAAATCGTGACATTTTGTGAAACTCCACCTTTTTTATAGAACTAAATACTTCGCTCATTCACTAAACATATTCTGTTTTTCATGTAGCAAACACTTATTGGATTAATGTTTCTTGCTAATATCATTGACATAATCTGTCCATACCCTTGTCTCTTCAACATCATTTGGTGATGCCATGCTTTGTTTGGACTCATCCATGGAACTCGGCCCATTGTGGTCGTGGGTGGATTGTTATTTTTTCACGATTTGTATATATAAACATTGTTATTCTGCCTCTGTTACTTGTTTTTGTAATGAAATGTTGTGCTTATGATCGCATTGGTCTCTGCCTGGCGACCCTTTTTGACGTTCGCTTCCTTCACATATGTTCTTGCTGCAACTGCTTTCTGTACATGCCTCAAACCTTCACCCATTGTTTGTCCATCTTCATCTGTTTTACATTGATCTATATTGTGCATGAACTATAAAACAATTGTTTTATATACTTCTTTAATGTGTTTGGTTCTCAGCCCTTTGTGTGTTCTTTTTATAAATGCTTTTTATAAACCCGAAGAGGATTTCTTTTTTGTCGGGTTTTTCTTTTCCTCTTCGTCTGGAACCTTGCGGTCCATGACAATTAAACATCATGGCCATTTGTGCCCGACAAGAGTAACCTCTTCACAATCGACCATTAGTCCCGCAACCTATACATTGGACTGCGGCAGCACATCTAGCGGTCGACACAACCTTCACCATGGAAACATCAATCTCACGTAATTTATGGGGCGCCTGACTAGATAACCTCTGTGTTTTGTCAGCGCCCTGGCATTTTTTCTGTTTTAGCGAGTACATTTAGCGCAATTAATTCAGTACCGCCAAATAAACCTCTCTCTCTCTTTTGTCACCATGTTTCTCCTTCTCTCACCTACATGCATGGTTCACCTACTCATCTGCACATACCTCCACTCTTCACTCATTGCTTGCCTGCCTATTATGTGTTATGTTTCTGTTTTCTATCATATGGTTTGTATGATCATAAAAGGCTGTGGCTTCAGGTCCGCCAGCAGACCTTGATATTTAAAAACTTATTCATGTGCTGTCTGTAACGTGATATTAATGTATCACAAGTGTGCAGTAGACTGCTCTAGGCTTGTTAATGTACTATAACCCAACCCCTAAACCCATCCTACAAACATAACCCCTAAACCTAAACCTAATCCCTAAAGCTAACCCCTAAACATCACCCCCAAATTTAAACCCTAAATCTAAACCGTAAATCTGAACAGAAAAAATGTTACAGGGAAATCCTGGTGATAAAATATGGAAGACTTGCCAATGCATATTTTAGAGTTCCCATACGCTGTTGAAAAGTTTTATATTGTGAAATCAGTTTTCAATACCTTGAAAAAGTATTGAATTAGGCCAAAATGTACATGAAGAATTGAAAAAGTGTGGAAATTCTAAATTTAGCCATTTGTTTATTCAAATCTTGTTCTTTACCACTGATGACAGTTTTGCAGATGCTTTATGTATTTTGTTGTATGAATAAAATTTTGGTAAAATGAAGATTAGTGGTAGTATTAAAGTTTTTCGTTTAATGTTGAAAAGATTTTGAAAAGGTATGCAAATTTGATAATGTATGGGAACCCTGATATTTGCTGTAAATTCCCACTCACTAGTTTTTGTGGCACAATAGCTAAGGTAGGAGTTGGCTACACTGGATTTGCTGCAATTCTTTTCATTATTATGCATTCACAGCGTAACAAAATTTCAAGTAAATGTGTGAACTTGAATGTTTTGTTAATTCTGTAGACTGCCAGTGTTTTATGTTTAGGTTTTGTGTTTCCTGTTCAGCTTTGCATTCATGAAAATTTTAAAAAGTAAATAAATAGTTTGGATTGTGATTTGCACCATCATTCCACAGAGCAAGCAGGCTGGAATGTCACTTAGCAGTAGTGAAGAGTCAGAGGTAAGCAGTTGTGTGTGTGTTCTCCATTGAGTTCAAAAATGATGAACTAATCTTTGTTTAATGGCTTCTGAAATGATGAACTAATCTTTGTTTAATGGCAACTTGCTGCATGTGAGACGGTGATGCATTTGGCTTTTACTTTGACAATCACACGTCATGACATGCTACGTCACAGATTACTGACCAAGTAGCGTCTCATGCACTTGGTCGCATTTACTGTATCTCAGTGATTGTTGTTTCGCGTCTGCCACAGGACGACTGGGAGGAGCCTCAGCTGAAATATGAGCGAATGGCAAATGATGTTACTGAGATTCTTAAGAGAGATGCTGCTTCTTGTATCGCTCTTCACTCAAAGGTACCACACGCATTCTGTTACACAGTGTTTGTGCCTTATCGCATCAAGCAGACGTTGTAGGTACTCTTTTAAATTTGCGCCGCTCAAAGGTGCGCTTTACAGGAAGCATCGTTACTTCGTCTTCAAATTCTATAATTGTTTTGACAGTTTGTTGCTCTGGGCACATACTGGGGTTCTGTTCATATTCTTGACCATCAAGGAAATAAGATTACCGGCAAGAAGCTGCCGACGGTGAGTGTTACCTCCAGTGGTGCAACTGACGGGGGGCAGAGGGTTGCCTTGCCCCTTGGCAAGCTGAATGTAAAAACCAGGACCCCACATAGCTAATTTCGATTTTTGGTATTAAGATTTTCAGTAGGTTGTTATTTTTTGCGTTTTTCGGAATATTTTCTGGTGATTTCGGGTTTTAGCTTAGCCATCCACATCCATATTCACGATCATTTCTCTCAGTTTGTTTTAGTGTTGGCCACTGGGACCCCTGCAGTGGCCAGTGGGCCCCCTTTCGGCTAATTTTCCTCCTGGCTCAAACCTCTAGTTACGCCACTGGTTCCTTCCATTCAATGCGTTAAATGTCGCGTTGAGTAAAGTGCTTCGTGAGTTAAAACTGAAGAAATGTTTGTCGTATTTCGGTTGTGGTGTTGTTTTCCATGCGTGAGTAGAAAGTGGTCCGGAGGGGGTCTGTTTCATTCCCCCCCGACACTGCATTGATGACGAGGCACCACTTGGGAAGCTTCTGCGTCGGAGATTCCACAATGTTCTTTGGAAATTGGAACCAAGGGCAATGTGGCGGTTTGAGTGTTTGTGAATACAATAGCAGCGATTAAATCATTGACATTTTAAAACCTGGTGAAAATTATGTTGCGACTCTACTGTTGTTTTTGTTCTTCTAGCACAACGTTGTTGTGACGGGCATATCCCTGGATGAGACAGGAGACTATGTCGCCACATGTTCGGACGATGGCCTCGTGTATGTGAGCGGATTGTATACGAGTGATGACAACCAGCACATTAGTCTCGATCGCCCTGTGAAGGTAGTTACACCAGAGCTTCTTTAAATTTTACCCTTTGGCGTTAGTCATTGATACTTCAGCCTCATCTAATCTCAAAATCAAATACAAAAGAATAACAATTCATTTAACCATTGTCTTGCTTAATGGGAAGGATGCAAGTGTTTTTTGGAAAGTGGTATTTTAATTCGAGTCTTTGTTGAAGACAACGGACATCGCCTTCACATTCCAGTTTGTTCCGAGATTTTGTCTTGTCCATTTTGTTTTGATTATAGCGTTTATAGTGAAACGATAATAAGTTTAGGAATGATAACAACAATACATTTAATACTTTTCAACGATATGCCGCTGCCATACTCGCCCCCCCCCCTTGCGAACCTTGCACGTCCCCAGTTAATGAACCCAGGACTTAGATTGTGACGCAGAAGATAAAATTAAGTTATTGTTTTATGTCGTGGGGTTGCAAGGAGCTGCTCAGAAAATCCGATAACACGTGAAAGCTGCTTTATTCTGCAGTGAAGAACATTTCTTCCCATTATTTCTCATCAGCGATATCTCGTGTAAAGATGTTCGGTTCGAAACCACTGATCAACAAAATAATAAGCTCGACAGTTTACTATACACTCCAAGCCCGTCAGAGATCAGTGAGAATTTCCCATTTTTCCTGGTAAAAATCTCATAAACTTAGGAAAGAGCTTTAAAAGTTGAGAAACCCCAACAGTCCTTGTTTTTGTCGGATTTCGTTTTTCGGAGTTGTTGAAAAGCAGCTTGAACTAAGTGTTCTTGGGATGATAAGCTTTAGATCGATGATAAGGTCGTTATTATAAAAGTAATATTTCTGTAAATGCAGTTGATGAGTTTGAGAAACTTTGATTTTGCAGACGTGTCAATGGTTTCCTGTAAGATTCCGACATCACTGCGTTATTAACACCTTCTTACTTGGCTGATAGCATTTAGTCTCTGACCTCTAAAGCTTCAAATATTCGAATTCACTTGTATGCAGTCTGTCGCAATGAACCCGAACTACAGCCGCTCGTCATCCAAGCAATTCATTCTTGGCACAGACTCACTGATCTTGTGCGAGCGAACTTGGCTTCGTAGCACTCGGCAGCAGATACTCCACAGTGGTGAAGGTCTCGTGAGAGCGATCCAGTGGAGAGGCACACTCGTTGCTTGGGCGAATGACTTGGTGAGACTTTCCTCTTCACTAACGTTTGTGTCGATCTCTACCATGGACTGTCGATCGTCGGCCGCCTGTTTGAATTGTTCCTGCGCCTGTTGCAAAGTTGAGAGCTAATCGGATTTTCCTTATTAGGATTGCTACGTTTAAGAGCGTTCCTCCCCCTGCTGTGCAGGACTCTTATATAAACTTGATGCGAACTCATAAAAAAACTTCAAGGAAATTTCATGTGAAAGCACATCTGGACGCCTCAGGTACCGCCATCATCAAACTCACGTGTCACGCAATGTCATTGAGAATACCATCATTTTGCCGATGTTTTGTTCGATAGACTCCAGTTTGCTGTCACTTTACCAACTCCGAAGAAACTGCTTTTACGCTTTTCTGAGGCTGTGGACCCCAATTTGCCAAATTACTATGCAAACAATATTTTTCAGTTATTTATGTGTAATTGTTGTCCAATGTAAGAGTCTCTTTAGTTCCGCCCTGCAGCGGAGAAAGTGTCAACTATCAACCGGTGGACAAATATCTTTGTTTTTTTCATATTGTGAATAATAAACACAAAAGCAATTTTTCGAAACATATTTCCGATTTTCATGGTGTTATTACGAAACAAAGCGGAATTGTTGCAGGGAGTCAAAATCTTCGATATGAAGCAACGTCGAGTTCTCACTTTCATTCCCCGTTCCGCTTCACCAGGCAAAAGCGTTCGTCCGGAACTGTTTCCTGCGCACCTAGTTTGGCAAAACGACCAGACGTTGTTAGTTGGGTGGTCGAATGATATCAAAGTAAGTGTTTGGTTGGAATCTGTGCCAGTTTTTAACATCAGTTAAGTTATGTGATGGTTCTGTAATGCTGAAGGCCATGGTTATGACTAGTGTTTCCAATTCGGGGCAAAATTTTAAAACCCGGGTTTCGGGTAGCTGAGAAAAGAAACCCGGTTTTTTTCGGGTTTGAAACGAACGCGATTTTGAGCGGTGAAAAGTCAATATCATTGTGAAATTACTAATGTTGGTCCCTGCGCAAATTAGCGATTTATTAATTAAGTTAAGCACAGTTTTTCAATGATGTTTATGATACTGACGCATGACAGTCACAGCACACTTTCATCATTCAGTCTGTTTCTGAGTTTGGCGACAAATACTCCCGTGGCTGAAGAAGCCCTCTCTGGTTCCATTGACTTGGATTGATTGTAATTAAGGCATGGAACAGTTTTTTAAGGTCATTTTTGACCTATTCTTTGTAGCCTCAAAAAGACTCATTTCCTTTTTCACGATTTGTGATCGGATCTCTTCCTGTGCCAGAATAGTTTTATGGTTTCACCCCTCATCGATTTTGTGCTTTGGTTTCAAATGGTTGATCAAACAGTCGGTGCTTGAACCACCTCCTTTTGTATAACAGAGCACAAATTGCACTTTGGTGTTTGTTGAGCCTTGTTGTATAAGAAATGGCTCTAAGCTTCTGATTTTCTTTGATTACTAACGTCTGTAAACTGAATGTGTGTGATTAAAAATCTACTTAAAGTCGCTTCTAATGGAAAGTCAAATGTTTTATGGAAAGTTATTGCAAACTGAAAAGGAACGAAAGAATCACAGCTTGTATATGAACTAACAGACAACAGCTTATAAATGAACAAACTAGTAGCTATGGCATACCTTTGAAGAACTGCCTCACGTGGCAGCTATTTTTTAATTAGGTTAGTGGAAAGACAAAAGTTCGCGTAGACACCTATTATGAGCAAAATGACGCCACGATCCGCCTAAATAGGTCAACTGAACGAAAGTATAAGCGGACCAACAACGAACGTACGATGGTCACCGAGCAAAACCCGCACCTCGTACCTCATGATGATAGTTGAAAGCTCAAACGTGCTAATTTGGCCGTTGCACGCGCAAATCTGCAACTTCAGTGTTACCAGAATCACTAATATTTGAATGCAACAGCAATTCCAGGTTTTTTAAAATACCCGGGTGAAGTAGTTGAAAAAAACCGGGTTTCAGGAAGTAGAAAATAGCCAAAAAACCCGGGTTTCGGGTTTGGGAAAACCCGGGCTGGAAACACTAGTTATGACGACATGATGGTCAATTGTGACCCAATCGATTGTTGTTCGCGCTTTGGGCGATGATACTCGCTCCAATCTGATTAAAAAAGATGAAGTTTTCAGCAAAAATATCTGGAAATGGTGTTCGACTAACTTTAAACTTCACACAATCGTTTCATTTGCACAGATATGTTCCATTCGCGATAAACCAGTGAAAGAGTTGCGTGAACCATCGAAGTTATGTCGGATAAGTGAGTTCTGTGATGCTCTTCATGTTGCTTTCGTTCTTACTTTTCCCAGCTGTTTGCTTCCTCTCCTTAAAACTTCTACAAATCACTTGTTCACTCCCAACCCCATCGCAAATATTGTTGCAACCTCTCCGTTGACGTTGCGCTGAAATACGCGATTCACCACGAACGGGATGTGCGTGAAGAACAACACCATAAAATACGTGGCGCGAACAAGCAATAATAGAGTGATCGTGGCATGTGAACTCTATTGTTGCTTGCTGCCACGGTGCGAAGCTTTGCGCACTTGACGCTCGGTCTTTCCGATTGCAACACTATGAAATATGTTATGCTCTACTGCGCACACGCTCAGCACCTGCCTTCATGTTGGGATGTGTTGTCAAGCGTGACGAGTGAAAATAAAATATTGAAAACATGGAGCAGAAAACGAGTAAGAACAGTTTTTATTTTATTGACTGTACTCGGTTTTTATTTCCTGTACTCGGTAATTGGTTTATTGACTGTACTCGGTTTTTATTACTGTACTCGGCACTCGCAGATCTGTTTGTTGATCATGCGCTGGGGAGGAATGATAAAAGCGTTTTGGGTTGGTGAGAAATTCTCTCAAATTCTCTAACACGTCACGTGTATAAATGTTGTTCTGCCAAGAGCAGGAAAGGACATGGAGTGATGAGGTTTTGCAGTTGTGCTTCAAGTTCTCTGGTATCGACACACACTGTATATTATGCTGGAAGTGAATGGGTCCTTCGTGAAGTATTTGCCATCCCCTCAAAAAAGTTCTTGGTCTGTGTCTTTCTTCATAAACAGAAGTAGAAAACAACAAGGTGATATTTAAATTTTGATCGAAAACTTGGTACTCCTAAAAGTTTGTGGGAACTTCACCTGTAAATACTTGCCTCTCTTTCGTTCCACGAACTAAACCTCAATCCAGGTGCGATGAAACAGTTCACAGGAGCTCCAACAAAACTACAGCATGAAGCAGTAACTCTCGTTTGCTGTCAACGCATGCACTCATATGCTCAGGGGGGTTAGAACCAGGGGGGCAAAAGGACGATTGCAAACAACGGGGGAGCGCCGTCTGATGGACATCACACCATATTTCAATCTGAAGTTTTGTGTAGAAAAGTATACCCTATGTACGTTTTCCAAACTGAGATATACATATCCGCTGTCATGACAATGATAGAATGAGTAAAAATCAGCAACGTTATTGTTTTAACAATGCTTGGAAATCCACGAATGGTTTCTAGCAATATCTTCAACAATATCTTGCGAAAAAACGGATAGATTTTTAATTTGTGGATTACAGTGGTCGCTTATATTTTCCATATCAGTACAAACCCCGTGTTACCACTGTACACCACCTACATTACCACTGTAAACCACCTACATGGTTCTGCTGGAAACCACTTGAAGTCAGCGCTTCTCAACCGGTGGGACGCGAAATCTTCCGAGATAACGCAATAATTACGCGCAGTCATGAGTTCTGAAACAAATTTTTCTTGAAGTGGGCCCAAAATCAAAGTCTCGGCGAAAAGTGGGTCGCGACATCAAAAAGGTTGAGAAGCACTGAATGGGATATCGGTTTATTTTGTTGAGAGGACCAGGTTGCCAATGTACATTCGAATGATACTAAGAGTGTGTTCGTCCTGCATCTCTGTATTATGTTTTAACTAAGTTAATTAGATTCAACAACAAGCTCTTATTTTAAAAACTTCATTTTTGAGCCAGAAGTACGATGTTTGGATATTTCCTAAAACGTAGACTTTGTTCATTTTGGCAAAACAATATTTACGCTCTCTGATGTAATTAAGGCATTCCAACCGTAGACTTGATACCATATAACCCAGTGGTTCCCAAAGTGGGCGGTACCGCCCCCCTGGGGGCGGTGAAAAACTCTAGGGGGGCGGTGAAGTAGAAATGGGCGATTGGGGAGTGATAGGAGACCAAGTCAACAATTACATTTCTGTTGTCTTACTAGCTTTGAGTGACCAAATGTCATAAAAAACAGTATGATCAACAAACATGTATGCATGTAATTTGTAAACAAAAACTTCACGTTTTGGAAACAAAACAGAGGTGAAATGCTAGGAGATATATTGATGAACTGCGGTTTCCATCACTAAAGGTAAGCTGCACAGTAAAACTGTTCTCCTCTATAATGAAATGATTATGATTGGAATTTTCGTCAGCTGTATTTCTTGGCACGGGTAAACTGCTACTTAACAATGCCCGTTTCGTTACAGTGACTATCACCGGTCAGGTTTGAGAATGCACGCTTGGACTTAGACTCAGTCTGTAACCAAAAGCGCGAGCTAATTTTGGATGGAGTGGTTTAATGAGCACCAATACAATAATAAACTTGTACGAGTTCAAGTCGAAAGTAGAAATGCAATTTATATTTTTTACAGATAGTGTTAGGTGCCAACAAGAATAAGTTACCTGAAGGGAATCGAAAAGATTCCGGAAAACAGAAGTGTGTTTCAGGACGCACTTTAGCTTGAGCAGCGCCAAGGAAAGCCAGGGAGAGAGAGATGGAAGAGCCAGTGGACGACTGCAAGTGTCACGGCTAAGTTCAAAAACTTTTAAAATATGCAGATTAAATTCAATCCTGCAGTGCTCCGAACTCAAAATTTACTAAAAATGTGGCAGAGTATTAATGGATTGATTGATCAAAGGACACCAAAGGGTTTAGAAGTGTTCTGCTAAGTTTAGGCAACGTGGTGCACTCGGATAATGATGAAGAGAGTTTGTACGCCTATTGCTGCACACAGAAGGTGACTGTCAAAGGGTGTCATAGATACAGTATCTTGGCTGTCACAGTCCACAGATATCTTCACGAAGTTCAAGGAAGTTAATTTTCAATTGCAGGGGAATGTGTTTGCCTCATTATAGCCAAATCAGCAATCTTCACCTTCTTGTCCAAGTTTAATGCTGTTCAAACGAAATCAAGCCCTTCATGAACTCTAACAGTTTCCAAATCATTAACTCTTACAGTTTCCGACTGCTAAATGAGCTAATTTAATAAATTAAATTTTATAGTGAAATGCATCTTTGCACTCATTCTTGTTTTAATCATTTTCAAACATCCCAAATATAGAATACGAAAAATTGTGTTGGTATGTGTGTTAGGGATGGTGGGGGGATGTGTGTTAGGGATGGTGGGGGGATGTGTGTTAGGGATGGTGGGGGGATGTGTGTTAGGGATGGTG
>Ga0210059_1011388_pt1 | contig 13609 bp, 9 predicted proteins | sample Ectturendosymbi2_FD_188042 | JGI IMG/M metagenome (GOLD analysis project Ga0210059, IMG submission 188042) | Ecteinascidia turbinata endosymbiont from Florida, USA - Sample 2 (SPAdes) (version 2) | ecosystem: Host-associated > Tunicates > Ascidians > Unclassified | place: Key West, Florida...
TTTATAGTCACGTTCGTAGAACAACCTAGCTATGATTACCTTGATATTTGTGAAGATAAGTGGCTCAACAAAATCAGCGCTAGCATCAACAAGCACAGAATTATTTTGCCTCGCATTAAATGATAGACTCGCCCTTGTTTAGACGTTGCTCTTGTCATCGCTTTTGTTTTGGCGCACCATTTTTTCTTCTCTCATTTATTGCTCTTTTCTTCCGCTGTGTGTTTTAACTTATTGTTTTAACTTATTGTTACTAGTTGGTCTTGTTTTGTTTGTGCTTACTCTAAACGCTTATTTACAGTACTATCAACGTTAGCTCAATATGTTTTATACGCAACGTTTGTCTTTGTTTCGTAATAATCACTGCTTTGCGTACTTCCTCTCGTTTTTACTTTTAATTTACTTGGACTGAAGACGCCGTATGGCGAAATCGATTTCCATTAATTAACATCAATGCGTGCTGATTTTTGTTACTTGTGCAGTGTGCACAGACAGTGCTTAAGTATACGTAGGCTATAGCAATCATGAGTAAAGAAAAGGGATTGAATCAATGAATGTCAAACCAATTCTGTAACTTTGATGACATGATGCACATTAGAGCAGACTTATATCGCTGGTAGGCTAACAGACAAGGCTCAGCATTTGATTTTTTCTAGTCGAGTCAGAGGTTGCAGCCACAATGCTGCGAAGGATTGCCTTTCTTAGCCAACCAAAGAAGGAGTCGAACCGACAACCACCAACATAACAGCAATTGAGATTACTCATTTGACTAGGTTCACTCTTCTATTCCTGCTACTAATTCAACGTTATATGTGTATGTGGCGTAAACACGTCGCCACATGGGTTTATGCTAATAACAGTGGCAGTAATTTGTATCTAAAATGATTCGATTTTCATATTTGCAGTATATTTTGTAATATAATTTTTGTATTGGATCTCAATCTTAAAAACGTAAATCACTTTCTGGAAAAGACTCAAAGGTGTTAGGCAACTGTATAAGGCTCACTGGTGGTAAGTAACAGTGGAAGGCTCACTGCCATGAACACGACATGTAAATACTAGGCTACAAATAACCACAATAAGGTGTCGATATAATGTGCCCTGCTGATCCCTCAGTGAAAGCATAGTATCGGGTCTACATCTGTACAAGTTGGCTACACTAGTTCCTTAAAATGTAGCATAGCATGAGTAGACAGCCAAAACAGAAAATTTGCGTCAATCTTGATCATCACTGAAGCACAAAATGCTCCTTTCTTTGTGTTCAAACGAATTTGGTCTGTCCATTAGAGATTTTGTAAAAATGACTCTGTCTCGAATCGAGTCACCATTTGTTTCAACGTAACTCGAGTCGAGTCATTGACTCGAGTCACGCTGTCACTGGCATCGAATGCAATGAGAAATTTAGTTATAAACTGTAATATATCACATCAGAAAGAAAATTTCCAGGTGCAGCATACAGCACAAGTAAATCAGTAGCACTAGGCTACACATATATAAATAGGCTAATGATGAACTGTTGTCACAACTGTTACTACTAAGTAGTAGATATCAATATTCTGTAACGATTATCCGTCAAGAAAAAAGACTAGATCAAAGAATGTTACACGCATTCCTTAACTTTGATGACATGATGCATACGAACAGGACTGTGGAGCCGGAGCACAAGCAATTTTGGATGGCCGGATCTGGAGCCAAAAAATTTTAGATGGAGCCGGAGCCTGAAATTTGTGTTCCCATTCAGGTTCAACAGATATAGTTCGTGGGGCAAGCGAGTTGTACAAATAATGCAATTGTTTTTAGTTATTAATGGACCAAATCAATCTGGAGCCGGAGCCAAATAATTTTGATGCGTGGAGCTAGAGCCCGAAATTTGAGTTCCGGCTCCATAGCCCTGCATAAGAGAGCAGGCTTGTAGGTTACCTTGCATCACTGGATAATATGTGAATGCGCCAAATTTAGACAAACGATGCAAATAAAATGGGGAAGCATTTGCCTGAACCGTTTCATGTTACTAATGGGATTAGACAAGGGGCGTATAAGTCCACACTTGTTTGCTGTGTATTTGGATGATTTATTCATTGAACTAAACAACATTAAAAGCTGGGTGTTATATTGGTAAAGTCCTATTGAATTTCTTGGTGAACCTGTTGGTGTTTGCTGATGATATTTGTGTGTTTTGTCCAAATGTTCGTGGATTGCAAAGTAGGCTATAGTATTTATTTTAGTATTTTATTGACAAACAGCCAATGAAGGCAGGCCAAGGCCTGAAGAAATCATTGGCAACGCAAAGACTAACACAGAAGAAAAATGACACACATACACACAAATAAAACAGTAAGGTCATATTAAAAGGGTGTATTTCTGGACAAAAACAGACACGTCTGTCTAAACAAGCGCAATGACGGACTTTTGGACAGTTTAGGGTGTCCGAAGAGAACTATTTCGACCAATTCAGCTGGATTCAATGCAGCAAACTCAGAGTAGGAAAACACATTTTCCTCGGGGAGAATCTTAGAGACATTTGTAAACAACATTCGGCGTGACGCACAGGTGGAAGGCCACTCAAGAAACATGTGAACTTCAGTCTTAATAGCACCACATTGACAGATCTGATTGTAGCGGCCATCTATGTTCTATTTACTATGTCCTAGACGAAGCATGCACAAGATAGCAGTTGCGTTGGTATTGCAGCCATGTCAATGCCAAGCACTAGTTTTTTTGGTAAGGAATAAATCAGATCAGTAGGCTATACTAGATTAGAGATAGAACCGACAGAAATCTTGTGTCTGCTGTCTACACCGCATCAGCAGCTTCTGTCCGTACCGTGACAACATTTATTGTACTTTTCGTTGGCCACGTCCGCACTGCAATCCCCAAACTTTAGTTTTACCCCCCAACAGCAATCGCCATTTGTGTCTCTTCACCCGAAGCACTGTGCTCCTCATATCATCTTTCTCGGGGTATAAGATTTGCAAATAAATTTGGCAGTGTCTGTTTTTTCGCATAGGGTCTAAATTGCCTCATTAGTCGAAAGAATTGCTGGAGCTTTTTTGCCTTTGGCCGAACTTGATTGGTTGAAGTGGTCACATGAAAAGTTCGAAACACATGACTTGCCTAGAATACTGTGACGTCAGACCGATGGACAAGTTTTGTCATGGCTTTAGGCTAGTGCTGGTATGTGTTAAGGTTAAGTTTACCCTTAACACGTTATCAGCACTGTCTCATGAAAAATCTTGATATGGCAAAGATAAGTGGAATAAACTTGTCTCAGCAAGAAGTAACAGCAAGAGTGAATCCACAAATTGATTGGAATATCGAAGAACTACAAAAGGGAGAAAACAGAGTTTTGACAGAAGAAGAAATGGAGCTTATAAATGAATTTTTGCAAGTTTAAGCAAGAATTAATGATTGTGTCATGAATGTGTGTCATGTATAAGTAAAAGTGTATATAATGTTATATTACAAACCAAAAAACAAGACAAGGTGGTAGATTTCACAAACAGTGCTATTGTCACAAAAAGTGCCAATGCCACAAAAAGTGCCAATGCCACAAAAAGCGCCAATGCCACAAATAGTGCCAATGCCCCAGATAGTGCCATTGTCACAAAAAAGAGGCAATGTCACGCATCATGCAATTGTCGCAAAAAGGGGCAAGGGCACGAATCATGCCATTGTCACAAGAAAAAACAAACAAAGAAATTTTTGTATAAATACCCTGACAATTAGGAGTAGTCATGTTCAGTTAAAAGTTCGAACTTGATTTGAAGTGGACGTACAATAGCCACTGAGGGTCTTGTAAAACTCAAAGTTAAATAGCAAACAGCTTCTAGTAAGCAATGTATTCTGAATTGACAGTAAGCTTTTGACCTGCAAAACTGTAAGTACTCTGATTCTTGGTTTGTTTCATTAATACTTTGTCATTTTTTAGTGTTGTAAATCATATGTTGTAACAGAGTTCTGTCATAACATTTTATATTTTGGACTTGTAATAATTTCCAGAAAATATTAAAAATAGGGACAAAGCCCTGGCCAAATTTTTCATGATTTTGGACTTAGGATAATTTTGATAATTAAGGGGTTTTGTTTATGTGTTCGTTTATGTTAAACCGTTGGTCATAAGAGTTCATGCTCATTTATGTTTGTGATCATACCGTAATAAAATGTTGATGTGTCAATTGGGCAAGGGTCCTGTCATTAGCAGCTAGGGTTAATGACATTGACCTCAGCTTTTTGGTGTGTTGGGATCTCTAGTAGGACCAGCCTCGAGAACCTACGATTATATAACTTATGCGATATTAGTGCTAATTCTTAACCCTTAAGCACTATGGTAGCATGTTTTCGTCCAAGTCTTTCGTGGACATATGTGATTGAGCTAGTGTTTATGAACCACGATAAGACTCTGGCCGTAAAATATGTTTCACCTACTTGTCTGTGTTGCGTGTAATGTAGGCTAAACTTTTATCATAAACCATATCCCTAAACCCAAAACCTGAAACTCTAAACCGTATTCCTCAACCCTAATCCGCTGTCTCTTTGCATATCCTACTTGGCATGCGGCCACGTCAACCAAAGGCACAGCTTCTGCCTCATAGGCAAAACAAATACTATAGTGTTTGTACTATAAATCTTCAAAATGTTTTTAATCGTTTGAAATTGTCATACGACTGCTTACTGCTGAGTGCAAAGCCATAGCAAGCTTGCTGTCACAAATTATCAAACTAGCATATTTGTTTTTGCGGGTGCACTAACTGACAAAAAAATACCTTGAAATCACTGTTTCCACCAACATCCCCTGCTTGTATTGTGTCGAAGTTATATAAACTTTTGTGTGTTCCATATCTGTTGCAACTGAGCATTGGTTATGTGATGCATTAGATGTTTCATCTACTATCACAAATCTAGTCAGCATGGCAAGGTCACGGTGTGTCAATTTAAACCTCATTCACCATAACGCATTCAAATACTGTTTCTCGATTCAATGGAGAGAACGAGACCAAAAACCCACCCTACCTACTTGCTGCTCCAGAAAAAAACAGCCATATGAGTGATACCTACAGAGGTGTACATGCATTAGGCAAGAGTGCATACCATAACATATACGCACTGTTGCGGCTCTGTGTTTAATTTTGTGGTCTTCGGGACATCGCAACTAAATTCAATTTTAAATGTGTGGGTTTTTTTGCAAGAACTTTTGTTTTTAGTTCAAGGTCTTAGTAGTGTGCCGCTTTTATGCAAAGGTTTGTCAAAAGAAACACCAATAGCCTATCCATTTCTTATTATTATGATGAGTTGTTTTGTCGCAGACGCGTAGGCCATATCACGAGCAAAATCGAATAATAGCCTACTTTGCATGTGTTCTGCGCATTTGGATGCTCTGTTTTTTGTCCTTTTTTGCTTGAACCATTGCTTATTATTAGCAATATTTTTTTGTTGGGTCGTTACTATTTTTCTGAGGTTTTGCGGCCGACGCCCCTCGCTGGATCCAATAACCTAGCTCAGAGTACCCGTCCACGAGAGACTCGGTGCAAAACAAGTTATGCTAAACGCTTTATGGTATTATAACGTTTATATTTACTTTTACTAGACAGGGTCCTCGAGGCTGATCCTATGGAAGACTACTACACAAAGGCAAATAGTCAATGTCACCAACCCTAGCTGCTAGTGATAGGACCGTTATACCCATTTATGCGGGGATACATGTTTATTGACCATCAAGGTACGAACACACGACCAAAAATATATGAAGATGAACGCATGAACATGATCCTAACCTAATGACCCCCCATTGTCTGGGATTTTTCTAAGTCCAAAATCATGAAAAATTTGACAGGACTCTGTTTCCTTTTTGACTCAAAAATATCCTAAATTTCGTTTAAGTCCAAAATCCTGAAAAATTTTGACAGGACTCTATTCCCTAGTCAAATCTGACATGCCAGAATTTGGTTAAAGTCCAAAGTTTAAATAAAATTTTGACAGAACTTCGTTACTACACAAAGTTACGGAGCTCTCTGACAGAGTCTAACTATAATATCAGTATACAACCTTAACTAAATTCAACCTTTAACAAACCATACTGAAACATTCGTGCTTGGAAGGCCAGCATAATTTCAGACTAAAGCTCCCTTGAGCGTACTATACGACAAGTCCGTAACTATGGGGACGCAGGGGGGTAACGCCCCTGAAAAACTTTTCGCCCCCCTTGGAAAAATGCGTTGTGTATAGTTTAAAACTGTTGGACATAGTTCAAAAAATTTGGGCCCCTCTCGGAAAACACTTCACCCCCGCAGTGCCTCAAGCTGGTTACGGGCCTGCTATACGACCATGGCAGAGCGCAGATATAAAGCTTTAGCACAAGAACTGAGCACGTTTGCTAACCTTTCTTCATTGCCAGCTACAATATACTTGGATTATCATAATTATATATTACCATTTTCTTCTAGTTCTCCTTACTAGTTTTTATGACCTTCTACGTGCTTTTAAGCACGCTACTTATACTCTTAATTTCCTTGAAGGTCTCTCTCCAGGGCCCTTATCACGCATTTCCAAGTGCGCTACGTACCGTCAGGCACGCTACATACCGTTAGGCATGCTACATACCGTTAGGCATGCTACGTGCTGCGAAGCACGCCACGCGCCGTTCGCCGCGCTTCCCACTAGTAATTCCAATTCCGAATTTCTGTCTTTTTATTTTATTTCTTTCTCTGCTTCCTTTCCCTTTTTTTCGTGGCAAAGGGCAATTCTGTATGGGGTGTATCCCCCTTCTACATCGAGGACATCTTTTTTTCGGCCGTTTGTTATCTTTTTTATATAACCTTCCACTTTTAGCTTCAACATTCAACACAGTGACTCCCTCATTCCCATTATCGTTTACTTGTCTATGCGCAAGTCTTGTGTTATTTATCGGTTTTACATTACTATCTTTTTCGACAGGTTCTCTGATTTTTAAGATTCTCCAAATGTTGGTTATCTCATCATGCCATTCTTTTACCGGTTTCTCGCATAATGTTGAATACGTACTAATGTCCATTTTACCTCCTATAAACGCTTTTATTTCATCCCGTAATGCATCATTGTTCTCTACATCGTCCCAAGTGAAATGCACTTCATGCATTATTTCTAATATTTGATCCACAGGACCAACCTCCCAGGACCATCGCATATTTTGCAATAACGATTTAAACTTGAAGAATTGTTGCCGTGCGGTACATTTGTATCTTCTCATCAACCACGCATAAAATTCTTCTAACGGGTTGGGATACTGATCAGGCCTTTGAGCCGTATGAACCAGCAAAATTTTTATTTTAGCAAGAGCATCTGCATGGTGCTCCAGGTTTTTACACATTATTTGTAACATTGCCTTTTTATCCGTAATTGTTAGGGTGTTTGTTATATCTCGGGTTATTATTACCCATTCTATCTCTTTTCCAGGCATTAATGGCATTATCCTTTCTTTTAAGGTGTCCAGTTCCCTAATCGTCAGGTCATGTTTTATTTCGCTTGGTTGCGTATTTACTTGTGAACATTCACTTGCTTTGTCGTCGGTAGCCGATTCGTTACTTTCTTCGGCGACTGCCCTTGTTTCGAGATTTTCTTCGTCAATATTTACTTTGGGTCTTTTTATCTTTTCACGTAACCAGGTCTCTTTTTGTCCCGGATGTTCCGTAGTTTCGCTATGAACTTCTTCTTTTTCCAACTTCTTCGATTTCTTTTTACCATCGTCATTTTTCAGTTTTTTAAACACCTTCATGTTTTTATTCACCTAAAGTTTTCCTTATTCAGATAGAATATACATTTATGATGCACACCACCATGGGAAAATTAAGTTCTTGTTTGACTAGTATGCACATTCATAAAGCATTCTACAATTAATGACTCTTTTTTTATGATATTCTTATACCACCACCCGCAATAACTATGTTTTACTTGTGAGATACGCATGACATAAGGATCGTGGTGCCAAAGTCATTACAGCTTTCGCTCATGAACTTGCTTATGACGCCACTAATTATGGCGCTAGACGATATATATGTTTTTCAATGGTTGTTCATGACTTATTCTTATGATCAATAATGACCTAATGAACTTATTACGTGTTATGACTTCATATAGCAAGGGATTTTGCCACTAGTTCCTCTTGCACTTCCCTTTCAATAGTAACTTGTTAATGCGATCAGGTAAATGACTGATTCGTTATGACTTAACGACTATTATATCCATTTACATATGAATATCTTACTATAATTCTGTTTTTTACCTATGTCGGTATCCCTTTTCTTTTGCTTTGACTCAATAATCATGACATTGAATACGATTTTGTCTTCATTATATTTTACTCATCAATGAACCACGATAAAACTTCGCCTATGAACATGTTCTTATCATGTTGTTTTATTTTTACATTTGGTGACATTTGGTGATAATTTTGCTGTTCTATAATAGCTTAGTCATGACTCTTCTTGTGTATAGGTAGTCTGTTCTTTTCCCTGCTCTTCACTTATTACAGCGGGTTGTAACCAACTCTCTCATTCTCAGTCTTATTTTCCGTGACACCGTTATACGCGAGTGCCCCAGCCGTATTGCGTTCATCACCCCCTGGCTCGTGATGTGGCTGGTGCGTGTCTTCGTTAGATTCATCAAACTGATCTCTTGGGCATGGTCTTCTGGCCTGATAACTTCCTCTGCCTCTGTTTAGGGATTCCCTATACCAGCTTGGTGCACCCCTAATCGGATTCCGACCATCTCTGTGTTGGCTCCAGCCTTCTCTGCCTCGATTCCAGGTTGGTGGTGGTCGCTTTGGACAATCACGCTTGAAATGTCCTTCTTCATGGCAATAGAAACACTTCAAAGCAGCCTTTTCTTGACTAGCTTCTCTGGCGGCATGGTTTATTTCCATTGCCTGCAAAGCGGACACTACTTGGTCCAACTTCTTGTCAAAACTTTTCATATTCAGTTCCTCTGTTTTCACTTCAGGAATGATTTCTTGAGTCCCTGCCACCAGTATGTTTACTTCTCGTCTTGCCTGATTACTTTCCATTAAACTCATCACTTCCAAAGTCTTTAATAATAGTCCACTTTCTGGTTCTTTTTCTTCTTCGCGTATTCGGTCTCTCTCGCGCACAGGAACTAATTCTTTCTTCTCCGTTGACCTTTGTAGTCCCATCCACATTTTCAGTTCTGTCAGCTGTGCCTTGAGTTTTTACTCTTCCTTTTCCCAATCCGTTTCCTCTTCCTTAGTCATGGTTTGAGTGGCCGCTTTTTTCAAATTTATTCTGAGTTTTATCAATCCAAGTCTCAATTCATCCTCAGTTTCTTGCAATAGTTCCATCGTATACTGCATTTTAACCCTTTTTTCCGTTATAATGGTCACCAATCTTGTTAATTCTTCCAATAATTTTTCTCCTTTTCTTACGTATTTTCCCAAACTACTAGGATCTTGTCTCTCATTAGCTGCTCGGTACCACTCATGATCTTGCAAGTGACATTCTTCTTTGTCTTCGTTTTCCTGTGGAGACCTTCTCAGAGTATTCTCATTCTTCGAATTTTCTTCCTCCATTATTAACCAGTTGATTTATATTACAGAGAAATACTTTATACTTTCCCTAATACCTTATTCAAATAGAATGTACGTTTCACTACATTTAATATCTCTTTTCGTATTCACTCATTTTGTTTCTGTCTTTCATCAGCATCCTTCAACGTGTACAGAAACTTCTCGTATTTTGCCTGACTTTCTTCGTACGTAGGCAATTTCACGTCATAAGATCGCTTTGTTTTAATTCGTAATCGTTGCGGTCTTGCTGGCTTATTCCGTTTCAGTGACAACGACTTGGTATTTTCCGTTGGGTTATTTTCTTTACTTTTGTCCCTTGATTTCTCGTTTTCAGACATCTTACACTTTTATTCTTATTCAATTGCAACTTGTTATTCCTCTGCAAGGTTAGTATATATTTCGCTTATTGTTCAAGTGGTAACTTTTGCAAAGTTTTGGATATAAGTGTCATTGTACTTTACTATCTGGAATGACCCCAAAACCTATGATACACTATTAAACCACTGGTTTACAGTCCTTGTTTTTATTTAAAAAGTTTTAAAATTTTGGCCTGAGTATGCCAATGCTCCACTCCCCCTTCCAAAAGAAATGGTTTTATTTATTCGACTTGTTAACTCATGAGCAGCAGTGCTTCAGGGGGTACATAAAGTCTCCGCGGTTCCTTTTCGGCAACCGGCAGCCACATAGCAAAGGCCGATTTAGCCCTTTAGGCCGACTGCAGCTTCACCCTCTTCTGCTACGGAAACCTGCTACTGCCCTTGTTTTAACAGGCCGGTCATTTCAAAAGGTATGGTTTTGTTAGTTTCTGTATCATTTCTATGTCTACTACTGGGGGCTGCCGTTTTTCTTGGTATACCCTATATCCGCGTTTAAGAATTGCTTCTAGTATTATCACCAATATTATAATTGCTCCTGCCGTTAACACGATTTTTAAAGGATTCTTCAGCCAGTTTTCAAGGAAACCTGTTACTGCGCTTCCTGCATCCTCGACTGCGTCTAGTGGATGTTTTATCACTTTCTCAAAGGCTTCCTTCATCCTTTCCCCGCTTTCATGGAGCGATAAGTTAGTTATTTCTGGGACATAATGTATGACAATCGGTTTAGGTCTTGTGATGTTGATCTTTCTCGATAAGTTTCGCATTTCCTCTAAATGTTTTTGCACATCTTTTTCTAAAGTCCTTTCAGCTTCTTGCATGTCTGATTGATTTTCCTCGGCCTGCCAGCGCGAACAGGTCTCGTTTATGATTATGTCGTAATTAATTTGTTTTTCGGCGCCTCGGAGGTTTACTAATTGTTTTTCTTCACTTTGCAGATACATTCGTGTAACTTCCATGTATATCCTATCCCTTGCTGTAAAAATGGTTTGGATTTACCAAGAGCTGAAACAATCGTCTTGAAAAGATACGTTTGTGCATCACTTTGCTTTCTATTTGCCGTAGCGGTCTGTAAATGAGCTTCGGACATTGCTACTAATGCTTTATTGTTCTCGCCAATCTGGCTTTGTATTATTTCATTTTCTAGGGCTTGCGTCTTTATGGTTCGCAGAAGAAGTTGAACGGTAGCCGCGTCTTCTTCAGACAGCTCTTCTACCTTAGCGTTCAAATCCTGGATTTGTCTACTGAGCTTTCCAATAACGTTATCGGCTTGCCTAAAACGTTTATTATTGGCTTTTGCTCTTGTGTTCATTTCATCATTTAATTCTTGCTCAACTCCTTGAATTCCTTCATATCCTGCATAGTCGACTGCCCCTTGTACGGCGAAGGCAGTGACAATGGCAATTGCTGCGGCAAACACTTGTCTGGTTTCCCTGGTATGTTCTGGTGGAAAGAACACAGCTGCTTGTGTAACATCAGGCAACAAAGATCTGTTCTGGTACGGGTCATAGAAACTCTCATCATATCTAGTCTTGGTTTCTATGTCTACAAGAGTTTGGTTACATTTTTGATTTATACGTTTCTTCTCACAATTTTGCCCCCAAATCGCCGGGAAATCTCGCAAAGGATGAAAAAATGCTGCCCCATTTGTCCTGGGCTTTGACGTATTTCTTAAAACTGTCCTATTTTCTCCTCCTCCTCCTAACAGGAGTGGATTAGTATCTTCCAGGGTAGAATAAACTACCATTAGTGGATTATTGGGTGCCTGTCTCTGAGGCGGTGTGTTAACTTTGTGCTTTAAAGGTTTATCTAGATGTACCCAAAAATATACAGGTCCTACACTTAATGGTCTTGGTGTTCCTGGCGTAAAGACATCCCCAATCCATGGGTGGTGACGTAGAGTGCCCGTTTCTGGTTTTAACGCCTACCCATAGCGTCCAGTCATCCAAAATCGCGTCCACCCATTTGCAGTGGGCGCTTTAAGTTCTACATAACAATGACACTGTGGAACATACTGTTGATAGTTCTGCAGATACGTTCCTTCTGCTCCAAAACGAGCCGGCGCATGGGTAGTAGTGTTTACACCTACTAGTCCGAAATGTGGATGAGCATAGACATGATCTACTGTAGAATTCGCTGCTAAGCCTGCTATATATCCTAAGTGCACCTTTTGTGGCAACAATGGATGCTTAAGTGGACAATATCCCTGACTCAATAGTGTTGGTTGAGCAGCATCACCCGCATGACTTCCCTTTATATATACTTTTCGTAAAGACTGCAGTTTGGGTGGATATTTCAATGATTCTAGTGCGTTTATCTGCCATTGCAGACATGTCTTTTCTGTTCGGCTTGTAACATATGATTCTTCCGCGCAATAACGTTGCACTGGTAGCTTTGGCGGGCTGTTACACGTGGTTGACGAAGAAGGACAGCCACATTTATTTGTGTATGCGGCACCTTTTCTGGTTAGGAACACGACGCTTATTATCATCGTCATCCTCCAACCTCGCCCCCATGAGCGTCCAGTTTTTACGGCCGATGTGTCCCGCTGGACTCAGTAACCTAGCTCAGTGCCCTTGTCCACGAGAGACTCGGTGTAAAACAAGTTATACTAAACGCTTTGATTAATTTAACGTTTGTCTTAGCTTTCGAAACAAAACAGGGTCCTCGAGGCTGGTCCCCTAAAGGCTATCTACACAAAAGCAAACAGCCAATATCACCAACCCTAGCTGCCGGTGACAGGACCGTTATACTTATTTAAACATAATTACATATTTATTACACTTCAGACATAGAAGTTACTGCACACGCAAGACATCGAACCTACTACAAGTATGACCACATGAAACATACATACGTGAAAAAGCATTACACTGTGACCCCCCCTTTATGTCGGGATTTTTCTAAGTACAAAATCATGAAAAATTTGGCCAGGACTTTGTCCCTATTTTCAATATTTTACAGAAATTTCTACAAGTTCAAAGTAAGAAATATTATGACAGAACTCTGTTATAAAGCAATCTTTACAGTAAAATCTAATCCAAACATCAAAGTACTTACAGTTTTGCAGGCCAGAAACTAACTGTCAATACAGAATACATTGCTTACTAGAAGCTGCTTGCTATTTAACTTTTAGCTCTACAAGACCGTCTCCGGCTATTGTACGTCCTTCGCCAGTCAAGTTCGAGCTACTGAATGAATCCTAGTTCGAAATCGGGCCTAGTCATTAACACATTGTTTTTATACAGGTCCCTTGGTTGCAACGCAACCAAGTTGGTGGCAACGCAACCAAGTTGGCGGCAATGCACCCAAGTTGGTGGCAACGCACCCAAGTTGGTCACAAAGTACCCAACGCTTAGTCATTCATTACGTAATGCTTTGCTTGCGCCTTTTTGCTTACGCAATACTTGCGCAATACCTTTACCATGTCTTGTAGTTGCAACCTTTGGATGCATGGCTTTTCTAGTCTTTACCTAGGTTTCTTACTATTATTTCTTCTGCCCCTTCATACGAAATATCAACATAAAATCTCACCACACATACAAAACACTATAAAACCCAATTTGACATGAAATAACTATTCGAGCAAGTATTTCTCTTCTTGTCAACTTGTCAGGGGAGTATTTTTCCTTCCAAACGTTGTTGTCTTTCATGTGTTAACATGTTGGGGTTATTTTTAACCACAACA
>Ga0210059_1011389_pt1 | contig 13609 bp, 7 predicted proteins | sample Ectturendosymbi2_FD_188042 | JGI IMG/M metagenome (GOLD analysis project Ga0210059, IMG submission 188042) | Ecteinascidia turbinata endosymbiont from Florida, USA - Sample 2 (SPAdes) (version 2) | ecosystem: Host-associated > Tunicates > Ascidians > Unclassified | place: Key West, Florida...
GGGCTCGGGTCAGGTTCAGGCTTCAAAATGAGGCCCTTTCACAACTCTGTGTGGGTGTGTATGCGGGGGCCAGCAAGGAGAGATTGAAAGGATACGTCCTCCACCCACGAACAATAAAAATATATTGAAATCATTTTGTGAAGTAGGCTACGCTAACTTTAGGCCAAATGTTTTTTCTGCTGGTAAGAGGATATCAATGGAGATTTTGGTAGTGGTGGGCCTGCATGCAGTGATGCCCAGTTGCATTAAAAAGATTTGTAGCTTTTTCAAAAAACGGAAATGTGCAAGAAAAATATTTATCGTCTTTGTAACGTTAAGCGACTTGAACAAAACATTAAATCGCGCTGTAGCCCACACGTCTTATAAAATGGATCAAAGTTGAAGTGTTCTGCTGTAAGAGTGATATGCACGTGCGACCAATGCGATTCAGCATTTTGTGCACTCCAACTGACAGCTCTGATAAAACCCAATCGATGTGTTCTGCTATATTGTTGTACTTGCTTACCTCCAAGTACGATATTAATGGAAACAAAGTGAACTACAGTACCGCGTCCTGCAACAAATTTAAGTATATTAATATGTAAATCATCTGCAAGGACAAAGCGTGATTAGTGTTGCTCTCAAAATACATCTAAAAAATAATATTGGGAATCTGTATATACAAAACATCACTTCTGCATCGACCCGATGACTATATTGGCTTCACACCAAGCTGCCGCCCCACATTTTACAACAAAATTGCGCCCATGGGTAGAAGGGCATTCAAAGAATATATTTTGATCGATCTTGACAAAACAACATTGAAAAATTCGATGATAGTGGCCATCGATATTCAATTTACTGTGGCCCAAGTGAAGCATGCTTAAGGTTGAAGTTGCGTGAGTGTTACAAACGTGCAAATGCCAAACGTTTCTTATCTTGTGGAACAAGTTACATACTGTTAAGCGGAACTGGCAAGAACCTAAAGCAAAAAACGCAGTGGACAGTGACTTACAAAGTTTTAAGCCTTTGTGAAAAAATGAATAATGTAGAGATTGTGTTTTACATGAAGGTACCTGTGCATTGAGAGGAAACCGTGACGAAAAATCGGAAAGATTTTTGAAAAATTTTGGAGCAAGAACAGAGATGAAAGAAGGGTCCGAAAAGAGTGTTACGAAATACGATAAGAATGTGAAACTGACGACGAAGATGTAATGGCGTGAGACCTACATCATTCAAGATATTTTCATGAGATGTGACCCTGAGGCAAACAAGGATAAGCTCTACAGCAGAGGCTTGAGCGCTTTCTAGAAGATTGGTGTCTGCATTTGAACAGTTATCATAGAGAATATCTTCATAATCAAGGACGGGCAAAATATACGTACGATGAAGCACTAGAAGTGAATATCTGGGTGAAAAGGGTCCGCTTCTGATCTTCACGGTGCGCCGACGTGTCTGCCGCTCTACTGAAAACTGGTCGTTCGGTTGTCATCTCCTGGATGTGATTTTCTACCTGTTGCTTCACTCTGCTTTAAGGAATAGCAAAGGTTTTCTCTGCCTGCTGCTGGCTTTTTTTTCAAGTTGGGTGCATTCGTTGCTGTATTAAATATATTCATTCATTGTATTAATCGTGTGCCGGTAATGGCTGAGACTGCCTGCGGGTTGCGCATGAAGAGTGCGCTTCAGGCTATTTATTTAACTAACACTGCTAGACCTTGATGATTTGCTGCAATCAGTGTGCAAGTGTCGGGATACTGAAGAAGGCGGTTTAATTTACCGTGTGGTCGAAGCTTAAAAGAGCCTGGAATTTGCTTATTTTCAAATCGAACAACTGCAATCATCTGTCTCAAGTTTTCAAACCCACTTGTAAACATTGGAAGCTACTCATCAAAATGATGTAGTGCACATTTATTTAACTCCGGTCAAAAGAGTACAGTGTTCCTTTACGTGGTATTCCATGTACACGGAGATTTGAAACTTCAGATCATTTGGAGACAGCCTTAACGTGATTTTGTTACCAGCAAGCTACGTCAACGTCCCGAACAAATAAATAAAATTAAATTCTTTAACATTCATCGCTTGTCAAGCGCAAGGGACGATGCGAAAGCCAACCAAAGTTCCACTACAAGGCAACCCCAGTTGTAGTAAAAGTTTAGAAAAAGAAAGACAAGTTCTCTTATGAAACTTGCTGGAGTTGCTAGACAATATGAAGTAAATATTATCCACCACCTTTCGCTTGCGATGCAGAAACAAAGAGCTAACTTGATAAAACAAGCCGCTAAGCAGGTAAAAAGTTGTGGTGCGTTGTTGTTGCTGACCATATCTCTACAGCACGTTGATGAAGAAGTGATGTCAAGACATTCTAAGACATTGCCGCAATGTGTTTAGTTTATGCTGTGTGCGTGTATTGTAGTATTTTGCGTCCAGGTCTAACAGTAAATTTGATGATTTAACTGCCGTAGCGTATGATCATGACTTCGATATAATCTGTGTCACAGTAAGATGGCTTTAAGATGGCTTAACTTTACTGTCGGTAATATTGGTGCATCTTGTTTTCCAACTAACTGGAGCGACTTTACCGAAACACTCATGGTGGCGGCGTAACGGCATACGTGAACTGAAAAGTGATTTGTTTTGCACTCGTAGGTTTGAATCTAGAACAATCTGGTATTGAAATTATGTGACTTGATTTTGAATTCAATCAAACGAACGGTTTGCTGCTCGCAGTGTGTTATCAACCACCAAACAGTGTTGCTACTGATGAACTACATTTCGCGTCGTGTTGTTCTAATGAAATCAATGATTTCTTAAGTGGCCCTTCGTTCAACATTATTTTTGCTGGTGACTTTAATGATCACTCTGCGGATAAACCTTTTTAACAACAAATTGATTTATTTCGTATTTTTAACAGGTTTAACTTTCAACAAGTTGGGAATCGCCCGCTGGAAATGCGCTGAATGAAATTTTGGTGGATGTACCCTGGGAAGATATCATCATAGCTGCGTCTTCTACTGTAGATATTGCTTTTATTAATATTAACTGGCAGTTAAACAAAGTGCTCGTAGCTGCATTCCATTCAAAGCAATTCAATTAGGCAGGACAGCATTTACAGGCATAAACATTGGATCACCCAAACTTTAAAGAAAAAGATATGCAAAAGGCGTAGATTGTTTGCAAAATGGCGTACGTCCCGTGACGATAATCACCGACTTTTTTACAACCATCTTCGTAACAAGATTTGAAGAGCAATCAAAGAACGTAAAATCAATACAACCAATTTATGCTCGGTAAACTTGATACCATATCAAAATTTCGGCCAGACATTTAGAAAGCAGTCAAATATTTACTTGGCAAACCTTCTCATCCAAATGCTCCAATGAATTGCTGTGATATTATTTATTATGATATGGCATCAAAAGCTAAGCTCTTCAATAAGTGTTTTACATCAATCTGACGCAGATGTTGTCCAAACCGCTCCCGGATTTTCAATTTTTATACTGATTTACACATTCTTCTTCTCTCCATTGAGCCGCCTGACGTTAGGCGTGTGCTAACCTGTCTCAATCTGAACAAATGAAAAGGATATTATAACCTTCCTAATCGTGTTCTCAAAAATAGTGCACAATCTTTGGCTGCTCCATTAAGTTTTCTTTTCAACTTTATCCTAGCAATCTCCCACTTTCCCAAAGCTTGGTAAACGGTTTCAGTGATTCCTCTTCACAAATCAGGATCTCTGAATAATGTAAAAAATCAAACTTATTTCTATCCTTCTGTATCAAAAGTTATTGAAAAATCATCCATAGTCACCTTTACATGTATCTTGAATCTGAAAACTTGCTTTTTGAGAGCAATTCTGGATTTCGCTAAAGTCATTCCACAACTTCTAATTTACTGGAAATTACAAACGTCTTGTTGCTAAAGGTAATAGCTGCTCATCCCGGGTTGTGTTTCTAGATGCTTTAAAGGCTTTTGACCAAGTTATTCACTCCGCTCTTCTTTCGCAACTGCTCCAGGTTGTTGTCGCTGGCTCTCTTCTTAACCTAACCTCATGCACAAGGGCGTAACGAGGGTTGGCAAGGATGGCACAATTCTACGGGCGCCGAATCACTACGGGGCGATGAATCGCTGCGGGGGGCGCCGAAAAGTCCCAACAATGTTGCAAGTACTTTCTTATACGGCACATTTGCTTCCGAAAGATCGTAGGTTCCAACACGGGGACACCAAACTTGTTTCTTGCCCCGGACGCGCCATCTAACCTCGCTACGCCTCTGCTCATGCAGTCATACTTATCAGGCAGGTCGTAGTTTGTGCATCCAGGTGGCTTTCGTTCTGATCTTTCACATACTAATTGTAGCATGACTGAGGGTTCCGTGCTTGGTCCATTACTCGTTGTCTATGTTAACAAGTAACGACATTGGTACAAATACTATTTCTTCCATTTCATTATTTGTGGATTATATTATACTATTATGTTTTTCTAAAAATCCTAATATTTTGCACACCATCACGTCATTTGGAGTTGTGGTCTGGTTTGTGACGTTTTACTTTCAATACTGCAAAAACTCAAGTTCTTACTCAGTGCCGGATTTTGATGTGTGGAGGCCAGTGTGCGCAAAGCCATGTGGATACCCCTTGTGTCATGTAAATACTTTTTAGACTTTTAACTGACAAGAGGAATGAAAATTACACACACACTGAGACGGAATCACGTAGTGTTCCAAGCAGACCTGGAAATTTACGAGCTTTGGCGTTGGCAAAGTCACTGATGACATTGTCGAAGTTAATTTGTCGGAAGATGTCATGTTAATGCTCATTAGTGTCAGATCATTCAGGTGTTCTTGCGTCATTGTTGTGCGCAACCTGCCTTTGATTAATGTCAATTTGCTAAATGACCTTTCTCCGTTGCAGCTGCTGATTAGGAGTACAAGCTATAATCGCAGAGCCGTCTCTACTTTAGGAATACCTTTGTCTATTTTCAACTTGTACAAAAATTGCTCGTAAGGAATGTCCTCAGGCTTATTAATATTGAACAGTTTGGCATTTACAGCAAACTGGGCGAATTCATTCCCAAGAGACCAGTCTAAATCGTCTTTGTATGCGGTGACAAGTTTTTCAGATGCTGCTTTGATTTGAACAGCGTTCAGAGAATCGAGTTAACCCAAAAACACAGAGAACTTACTCATGGTTTCGCAGTGTGTCGTTGCTCAAGTGACAGGCTATTGCCTTTACAGACTTAGCAGTTGGCAAATTTCTAACACGAGTTAGAAGTTAAACAAACCAAAGTCTAAACTACGCATTTATGTGAGGCCCTTATTTGTGGATTTGTGGAGTCCCGGGTGCGACCGCACACAACACATTATAGGGTGTTGCGCGGGAGAGCAGAGTGAAATTTTGTCCGCTCCCGCCCCGTAGGAATTTTAGTAATCTTGCCCGCTCTCGTCCCGCAGACTTCTAACCCACGCCCGTCCCGTGCACCCTCCCAGCCCGCCCCAACCCGCACTGTTTCCGTCCCGAACCAGTACCTGTCACTATGTGTCTGAAGGCCACTAAAACCTCATGCAACGCGTTAAATCCTTTGTGGCAATTTATTCAATGGTCCATTTCAAAGCCAACGGAAGCTCTTAAAGCAACACTATAACCAATAGACTAAACTGTGACACCTTTCAGTGAACCTTGAGCGCTTCTTTCTCAGCTCTAAGTGCACTGTTAAAAAAGAGTTTGTCGTTTACTGACAAACTCTTTGCATTTGCTCTTCTGCTATTTATGACATGCCCAGCCATAATAACAACTTGTTCACTAGTAGAGCTAGTTGCCGCATCATGCAAAACGTGTTTCTTGCAAGATCACTGAGAGCTGGAAACTCCAATCTGTCTCGCCCCCGCTGGAGAATGTCGTTACACCGTTGTACCACGAACTCTGTAGCATTTAATTTCTTACTCTGTCGCTTTCACATGCATTGGGTTCAGTGGCGGCTCATGACTGTGATTCATTGCGGTGCTGCAGCTTCTAACAAAGATTTCCCACTGGCTTAGAGTCAACTTTCTCTTAATTACAATAAGACTAACTTTATGTTATGAAAAATATACAATTCTACTTAATTCAAAGTTATTATAAATAACCATAGCATTTCCCCCAAAGATAACCTACAATACCTAAGTGTTCTTATTGGAGATAAGCCAAGCTGGAAACCTCATGTGAAAAGGTGAAAATTCAACCATCAAGGGCTTGTGGAATTCTATCCAAACATTACACAACACACTCATGGGCGTCGGAAGGATTTTTCCAGGGGGGGCACCAGGGTATTTTTCCAAAATTTTTCTGTGGGGGCCAAAATTGGTAAAAGTTGATTTTTCCCTCTAGAAACTAAGAAAATAACCTTTTTTTACTAACATTTTCACAATGCGGGGAGCCAAGGCCTCCCTGCCCCCCATTCCGACGCCCATGAACACAATCTGTATTGAAAGTTGTCTATAACTCATTATTCCATCCCTACCTTACTTACTCAATCCTAAATTGGGGAGGTTCTTCAAATGCAACCGTTCATCCTCTCATTAAACTCCAAATTAAAGCTATAAAACTGACAAGGCCAACTAATCTGGAAAAATCTTTTCAGCACTTAGACATCTTATGCCTTCCCAAAATTTATACCAGCTATGTCCAACCCAAATGGCTTACTGAGTCAAAAAGTATGTCAGTACCTTGACCAGGGCCGAACATTGAATGACATTATATTGAGGGCCGCACATTGAATAGCTTACTTTGATTTTAGCAAACTAAATTTAGCTTAAACAAATATACTGAAAGTGTTTGAATCATAACTGCAATGGTAACAGACGTGATACAAAGGCACTGAAGACCACCTGCAACAAAAATGTCAAATTCAAGGTTATCAAAACAAAGACAAGTTGTCAGTATGTAGGACACTTTTGCTACAGCAAAAAACCTAAACAGGGCCGAGCAAAAACGCTTGGCTGGGCCGCGGGTTGGACATAGCTGCTTTATATCTTATCAGTAGTAGGCAAGTTTATGCACTGTTATTACAACAAGTTGGTTCCAAAACATTTTGACAACTATTTTATTTCAATCAGCTCTATTTATTCTGACTTCACAAGATTATCCGCTTCTTCTGCTTCTAACAACCAGTGTTTACCAAGAGTTAACTCTTCTTTCAGGAAAATGTTCCTTTACATTTGTTGGCCCAAATTCTGGTCTTCAATACTAGACTCTATTAAGTCTTCTGCCACTTTTACCTTCAAATGGAAACTTAAGAAACACATCGTACACGAAAAAGATACATAAGTATCTATTTTAGCAGCATTTCACTTATCAAGAACATAATGCTGAGAATTTCAGCAATTTGGACAATTTGGATAATGTAATTTTGTTTGTTATCTATGTATCTTTACTTTTTTGTTTCTTGTTCTTTCCTGTGCACATCCCATTTTTTCCGCATAAAACTTCGTTACATCATTTTTTTGTTTTGTTCTTCTTTTGTACCTCATTAATTACTATTTTTACTTTTTTAATGCCATGCGTTGTTTAAACATTTTTTGACCGCACCAAATTTCCTCAATTAAATTTGATCCGCTCCTTTGTGTACATAGGCATGCTTTTCTCATCTGTAAATTTACTTCCCATGTTTTGCATTCATTCGTTTGTGTTTCTAAATGTGCTTGTTTTTATTTCCAACTGTTATTTTTCAACACTTACCAAAAATTGATAAATGGGGTTGGTTGACTAGATGCCCACCATGGTCCCTCACCAATCCTGTGTGACATAGTGACACTCTTTGTTTGCATTGATAAGTTATTTTGCCATTGTTTTGTTCATGCAAATGTTTACTGAAAAATGGTTTCCTTTTTGCATGGTGGCTCTTTGTATTGTTTCTGTCTATTAGTTGAGTCACATGAAATAATAAATAAATAAATAAATTTATAAAGACTAAACAGCATCACGTTTTCCACGGCGGCGCGAACTGTTATGACGTATGACATCTCTTTCCACGAACCATTTGCGAGACTTCTGTATATTGCTACAGACCACGTTCATAACAGACTACGTTCACAACAGACGACGTTCATATTACACCGCATTCATGAGACTAGTTCCTAGCAGACCACGTACACAACCAACCGCAGAGCCAGTGGCGGAAAAAAGGTAATTGCCCCGATTCCCCGTTGCAATGGGTCCCCCGCCAGTGGCGTAGCCAGCCCAAAATTTTGGGAGAGGCCAAATATTTTTCCTTTTAAGCGAGCAACAGTATTTGGTGTGGGAAACCGCCTCTCGAAGCACAAAACGACAAGATATGCTCTAAATTTGGGGGGGCATGGCCCCTTTGGCCCGCCTGGCTACCCCGCAATGAAAATATGTTAATTGGTTCTTCGAAAAAAATTTCCTTATGTAAGACTCTTTTGCTGCTTTTTTTCCTATTATTTATTTCATACATGAGTCAGGTATATCTGGAACGGAGTTCCAGTTAACCCAGTCACGAGTATCTCCCGTGACGTAAGCACTTGTGCATAACTTCGTTTGCACAAAGCTAAAAAAATTAAACTACATTCTGACTGAGTAGATCCTACTCCGCAACGGAAATTATTGGTAAGTTCCAGCCTACAGGCAAAATAATATATTCACGAAGTAGCCATAGGTATTAGGTACAGTAAATAGCAACATCTGTTTGGTCATAAACGAAAAATCTGCAGACTTGAAGCGTTCAACCCGTGCTTCGCATAATTTCAACGTCTTGTCTAGATATAGACGCATTCACTACGATAAGCTGCTTAAAACAACTGTTGGTGTGTAGTCCGTAGGTATTCGTTCAGCGTAGCGTATGTGCGGAGCGAGGAACAGTGTGCAAGGAACTACAGGGCTACTCAATTATTTTAAGAAAGGGTCCAGTTACAAATGTCAAATTTTTTCGAGGTCCGGTCACTCCCATAAAATCATGCAAAGGTGACAAGTCTTGGATTTTTTTAACATAAAAACGTAATACAGTATGAGAATTTAATACGATTATACTTTATATAGATATACAAAATCCGGTAAATGGATACAGATATTAACAAACGCTGTCAGCGTACGTTGTTTATTGTTCTGCTGGTGGGAGCAATGGCATTTTGTGCTTCTTGGCAGTTACCTAAATTTTTGTTCCAAGGTAGTGACAGTGAATAGAATGTAATGGTGAAGGTTTTATTCGTGATGCACAGGGCCGGCCTTAAGTCGATGCAACCGATGCAGCCGCATTGGGCCCCGCGCCTCTGGGGCCCCGCGCCATGGTGTTTGGGTAAATTGTTCATTTTTGCCAGATACACCTTGCGCTTGAGAATTCAGTAGAATTGCCAGATAAATTTCATTGTCAACAAAGAACGCTCTCGTCAGAACTAACGAATTTCCTCTCGAACGTTTGCAAACGTGCTCAATTCTCATGTTAGTGCTTTACTGTATATCTGCACTCTACCACGATCGTAACACGGTTGACTGAACACGATGACGTCACAAAATCACTGCTCAGAGGAGTCCCGCGTCCAGGTCTTGCATTGGGCCCCACACCAGCTAGGGCCGGCGCTGGTGATGCAGACGCGAAACTTGTTCTTTATGAGCTTCTTTTTTGACAGTGCGGACTGTCAGCCGTCAGTGGCGTAAGTAGATGTTTAGGCCAGGAGGAAGAACATAGCTGAAAAAGGTCCACTGCCCACTATAGGGGGGTTGCTAGCAACACTCAGATAAACCCTGAGAAATGACGGTGAATCCGGATGTGGATGGCTATACTAAAACCCTAAATCACCAACAAATACTCCGAAAAACGCAACAAAAACTACTGAAAACCAAACGAATACTAAAACTGAAGTTTAAGCCAAGTGGGGGCCCGAGTTTTACATTTACTGTAGCTGGCAGGAGGGGACAATTCGCCCCTCCGGCAGCAGCAGGTAGACCCAAACACCGTAAAAATTTCCACTAACTATTTGCGAGGAGTGGAAAAAATTTTTGGAGATATCTTCCTTTGACAAGAAGTTCTCAGGTGTGCCATCAAAATATATTTCTTTCACTGCTACATTCGATTGGAATTCAATTAATTCCAGTTGAGTTTTGGCTGCGTCCACACCAGTGGTGTCAAGCTGCCGGAGCCCCGCTCCGCCACTTTCATCAGTGAATGCAGTCAGTGATGGGTCGTTGCCTACAAATATAAGCGAAGATGCCCAGCAGAGCTCCGGTACCGTAAAAATTTCTGCTGTACTTCATCTTCGGTGCATACATGTGCATGTGTCTTTTTGCTTCAGTTGAGAATTCGGTAATGTCTGTAACTAAAAAGGGTTTTGAGGAAAGAGCAGGAATTGTTTTCGAAAAGAAAGTCGCCAAACTGTTCGACAGTGTTGGTAATCAATTTTTCAAGAAGTTGAATATATCTGGAATCTTGCTTTTATTTTCACCAAATGCCTCGGAAAATGACTAAGTTCATTTATTTTGAATGACTTGCTTGAAGATATTAAACTTTTTTTGGAAAGGGTGAGTAGTAGTGATCAAATCAAGAGTAGTATCTTTTTGTCCTTGAAGTTTTACATTCAAGTCGTTGAGATGTTACACGGTCAGCCAAAAATTTAACAGTTTCCTTTCTTTATCATTTCCTAAACAATCTGAAAATACCTAAGCTTTTCACATTTTGCTGACTTCCCGCAAAAAAAGAAATTTTTTTTTAAAGGACCAAAATCTCTGCAAAAGTCTTCCCTTAATCAAGCATCTTTCATAACTGTGCACAAATAAATTTGTTTAATTGTATTGTTTTCGGAAAGAAAACGTTTCATTGCTATATTCTAGCCTTGAATCCACTATTTTCACCAGGATAGACATTGTAGTGACGAGCTATTGTTGAACAATTATGACGAAACAATTACTTTGAACCAAAATAGAGTAGCTTGCCCAATTCAGTCAGGTGTGCACTGCAATTTAGCTGAACAACAACAGCTTGATCGACAATGCCACAGTTGACGAGGAGTAAATGCTTTGGAAGTACGACCAAAAGCACAAAATTTTGGGATAAAAACTTCTGGGTATATAATACACCATTGAGAGGCTGACGAGGTCCGGCCGTCGCCATCCAAAGGTCCGAATTCGGACCGCGGTCCGCCATTTGAGTAGCCATGTGCTATAGCCTGCCATAGCAAGGGATATGACGAGATCGATTGTAGCATCAGGGGCTCAAAAGCGCAAGGTGGCTACAGTGAAAGAACAGAAAAATCTGATGGTATTGGCTAAAATGCCCCGGATGAGGCTTTTCCTCAGCAAGACTATCTGCACCTGAGAACTTCCTCGACTTTTCTTTGATTTCCTGTCCCGAAACCACACTGGAATAATGGCCTCTATTAGCTTGGTCATGGTGGTGCAATACAATTGTTGTAACCGAGATTTTGTTATTGATCACAAATGCGGAATGTGTTAAGATCTGGCGAGTTTCCAGACCAATCTGACATACTTAATTTTTGTTTCCTGAAATTAGTCTTCGCTTTTTTAGATGAAAGACACGGGCAAGGTCCTGTTGGAATTTTCCTTCACCATCAAGAAATATGCCCTTCTGGAATGAATTTTCTTGCAATGACATAGTCTTCTACAGTGCAATGTTTATTTTCTGCACATTCTAATTTTTTTTCAATTTTTGAGTAAGAAGCTGCTTTTTTAGCGGTTTCTTAGCCTTTCTGCCAGCCTCCAGTATAGGCGGCTTCGTACTGTACTTGAGCTTATGTGAACTCCATCGTGCAGCAAATCCTTCTGTAAATAAAAACTTGTCTTTATTGCAAACCTTTTGCAATTATTTGTAATGGCTGTTTTGGTATAGTTTCAGTGTTCCGAAAGCGTAACAGTGCGACTCCCTTCCTAGTTGTGATATCTGCCATTAACAGTCACAGGAATACCAACATGCACGACTCTCAGCCAGGGGTGGGTATTGGAATTTAGGAACCCGAGACAAAATCGCATAAATGAGCCCAAAAAAATTGGACAATTGTAATGTTTCATTTGTGCAATATGTGGTCTTAAAAAAGGGGCCTCTGGCCCCTATATTTGTTCCCGTTATATCCAAAACTGGCCCCTATATTTTCCACATATACAAAAACTTTTTTTGCTGAAAGCATGTTAAATTGTACATTTTGTCCAGAAATTTGCTTCTGCATGAAAGCCCATTTCATAATGTAAATTGTTTGAAGTCAATTGACTTTACAATGCATTGCTTTCTATCTACACAGTGAAGATGCTGAAGTGCCCATGGGCGTCCGCAGTAATTTTTCCTGGGTGGGACAACATCGACATTTTGCTTATCCTTTTTCAGGTTTCTGACGATGTAATACAAATGGACGTTCACAAAATGCTTTTTCCTTTATACACCACAAAGAAAATGCCCCATGTTACGGCAACAGTCACAGAAATGCGCTTCTTTGGCAGCAATAGCTAGTTATATTACGATAATTTACACAATAGGCTATCTCCAGATTTTAAAAGCAGGGCACTTTTTTTCAAAAAAGCATTGCTATGGTCTTTAGCGAAACCACAAATTATGACTTTATTTTACGTAACAAGACTTGTCAGCGTCATTTCGAAACAAGAGCTGCAAGCGTCTGGAAACTCACTCTGAAACCAGAACTAAACCTTAACGATTAAGACTTATTCCCACAAGCCTGTGGATAGATGTATTCCAAAAAGTCGCGTAATTTTATACTGTGTGAAAAGAAGCCTACACAAGCGTAGTTTGTTTTAAGCTATTCACTCAGGCACAATGGACACACTCACAGTCTCACACTAGCAATGGGTTTTTCAAACTTGTGGAAGCATTGCTGCAGATTCACTTCTTTTCACACTGCAATATAAAATTACGCGCCTTAGCGCTATCAACAGTCACTGTCTCGCTGCGTTACCTGCCAAGATGTCTGCGTTCAGCCATTCAAACAGTCACATGCGGCAAAACGCCTTACCGTAACTTGAAGTGAAACTGAAGGTTTGAGACCATGCTGTTGATACGCAATAGAGACCAACAGTAGAAAAATCCGCTCGCAAGTTTCGCAACCTGCCTTTGCAGGCAAATGAGCGGCCATGAGTGAAATACAAGTTCATCACTGCATGACACAGGGGCGGATCCAGTCGGTGCGGTTAGGGAAGGGGGCGATTTCAAGCATATTTGGTGGTCAAGTCCCATACTATCGAGAAAGTTGCTTTCAGAATTGTATAAAATTATGGTGAATAAACTTACTGTCGTAGATTTTAGGGAGGCAATCACCCCCCTAGATTCGTCTCTGACGGGACACAAGAACAGCGAAAGTAGTTCATGTGCAGTGTGAGTGCCATACCGTAAAATAAACTGTCATTGCAAGAAATGAATCAATTAATCGGAACTTGGCTGCTGAATTCAGGTTTTTTAGAGATTTTTGATTCATAATTTTAATTTACAGGGAGACAAATCCTGTTATGCCCCCCATGCGGGCGCCCATGGAGAAGTCCCTTTAGCACATTTGCACATAATTTTTGCTTTATTTTGAAAAACCTATGACTTACTTCAGAGCTTATTGAATGTGGCTCTAGAGTGATTCATCAGGTTTTAAACAAAATAATGCAAACACTAAGTTAGAAACTCTCAAAGAGGGACCCCACG
>Ga0210059_1011390_pt1 | contig 13608 bp, 5 predicted proteins | sample Ectturendosymbi2_FD_188042 | JGI IMG/M metagenome (GOLD analysis project Ga0210059, IMG submission 188042) | Ecteinascidia turbinata endosymbiont from Florida, USA - Sample 2 (SPAdes) (version 2) | ecosystem: Host-associated > Tunicates > Ascidians > Unclassified | place: Key West, Florida...
GAAAGTTATGAAAATGAATATAGCATTTGGTTGATTTTGACCGCTTTTGAAGTTTTTCTTGTTTGAGTGACGTTTCGCCGACTGACCTTGAAATGTTTTTATTCTGCTGGGATTCCAAGTTCCGGTTCCCTATTTTTATTTGATTTTCGAAATCTGCGAGACTTGTTGATGTGAAATAAAGTGATCACTTATTTCTGGCTCATCATTGGTATTTGCGTTTTTTCGAGAGAAACACTGCGTCTTGTTTTCGGTGCTGCGTATTCTGCCAGAAATGAGGATGGTGTTAGGTTAGGGTTATCTTACCTAAGTTCGTGTTAGGTTAGGATTAAGTTGAGGTTAGGTTTAGGTTTTAGGTTTACCTTTGCGTGTTTACTATGTTTCTACAAAGCCTACTGCATTCTCCTCGTGCATTACTGTCACATTACAAGAGATTGTTGAATAAAGTTTCAAATTAGAACATACATCGATGGATGGTTCTGTAGCCACTGCCGTGAATTTATGTATCTGAAGTTGATGTGTGTGTTCATTTTATAGTCTTTTCCCAGATAGAAGCTCATGATACCTTTCACCAAAGTTTATGTACATGGTTTTCAAAGATGTATTACAGGCTTGCCATCACAATGTTGGACAAATATAACAAGAAGTGATAGTGTTTGCTCTACACATGATGATAATGGGCATGGCAAAACAACTAGGTAGGTTGATTGCTATCTTGGTGTATTTTATTATCTGACTGTATTATGTTCTGTTCTGTGTTATGAATATAATACTGGTATATTACAGCACTTTTCAACACCTATTAGTATTATATCTGTTTTCTGTATTCTGATTTTTCCAATTTGAATTGTTTTCTTACATTTTCATTTAAATTAAGGCAGTGTCTATATTACCGTCAAAATGCCGATGGCAACGGCTTGGCTGGAGCTATTGTACCGCCAGTCCGAAGCTTGGCAGAAACGAAGTAAAAACAAAAGATAAACCCTAAAGCTAAACCCTAACTCCAAACCCTAATGCTAATCATAAACCCAAACACTAATCTGTAACAGTAACCCTAACCCTTAACGCTAACCCCTAATGTTAACCCCTAATCCTAACGCAAACCCTCAACTGTAACGCTAAGAACCCTAACCCCTAACCGAACCCTAAAGGTAACACCTAATGAAAAATTAAAGTAGCAATAAAAAGAAAAGTCACCAAGGTGAGATTCGAACGGAAAACCAATGGCATATTAGACATAAAGCATAGCACTACACTATGAGCAGCACACTGATTGCATGACAAACTGACCTTTTCATTCGAATTGTGTCAGATTGGTGGTACAATCACTTTAGCCGATCTGTTGCCACCAGAAAATCAGCAGTAAAATAGATACTTAAATGTGTACATAAGCTTCAACAAACTTTTCTGCTAGTTTAATTTAAGGCAGAGGCTACAGGTCAACCTATGGACCTTCACATTTGAACCCTTATTCGTCTGCCATTTGCAATGTGACAATAACACATGACAAGAGTGCAGTAGGCTTGGTAGAAAACCTTAAACCTAAAATTTTAAAAAGTAAACCTAAATTTTTAAACCTAAACCAACCATCAGCCTAATCCCTAAATAAACGTAACCAGTAAACCTAAAGCCCAAACATGAACAGTAATCCTAAACTGTAAATCTGAAGAGAAAAGTTCGGAAACTTTTGAAAAAAGTAAAGTGGTCTCATGAATTGAAACGTGCAATCACCACTACCAAAACATAAGTCGACAAGGTGAGAGCTGAACTACAAATCATTGGCAAAGCAGATGCAAATGCTACCGCTACACTACCACGACAGTACCGCTTAAGTGACAAATACAGCATTTTATTCGAACTGCGTCATGCGAGGTGGATCTGTAGCCACTTCTTTAATTTAAAATGAATGTTTGTTTCATTTTTTATTAATGTCACTAATTTTACTGACTTGGTTTACATGATGTTTTTACATATGAAAGGTAGTTGCTTATATTCAGTGAGATGAGTTGTAGCATATTGTCAATGTATTATCTTATAATATTTCTATCTTTGAAAAAAGATTGGTTTACCAAACCTTGTTGTGAATCATACCACTATGCCCCCACCTTAACCTGTACAGGCCCACTAATATTTAACAATAGTTGAAATGTTTGTAATATACAACAAAATGTTCTTAAAACCGAACTTCCCAGCTAAAGATAATCAGTCACTTAAAGTTATATTCTCTTTAATTTCGCAAGCAGAAATTTTTCTATGTTGATAAAGAACTGAGCAACAAGCATACGAAAAGGACATGCTGCTTCATAGAACACATGTGACTTACACTATTTACACTATTTTTAAATACCATAGCAATATCTTTCAACTTAGAAAGCCACCTTTCATTATTGCAGTATGCACATTGCTGTGTACTTCTAATGTAAAGAACATGGTGACTAATACATTGCAAACTAATTTCCATCACATTTTCAATGATTCATTCATTCATTTTCATATTCACTTTTCTTCTATGAAGACTTACGGATGTACTGTAGGAGCCATAAGAGGATTCGACATACCTCACAGTTTTCAGCAATCTCAGATAGTTCTACTGGCTCTACCACACCAAGACCAAGCAAGGTCAGAGATGTAATAACACAAACTGGTGCTTGGTTGACCTCTGCAGCGCTTTATGATGGGTGTAGCCAACAGGACTTGCCTCGCCAATCTTCCTGGGACATTCTGGTCACACGCCTGAATCAACATAGCTGAGACCTGTTTATTAACTCGTTGGCGTCTGGGTGGTTTTTGCGATTTTCGCAAAAAAACAGCAGTTTTCGGTTGCCTTACCAACGCCCTAGCTCCTCCGCCGATTGCACCAGAGAGCTGTTCAACGGCTCAAACGGATCGGCCAGTCTAGTAGATTGCACTCGAAAAAAAATTTTTTGGTTGGGGGGTGCGGATTGTTTGTGAGTGACGTCATAAGTGAAGTAGGAGCTAGGGCCTTTGGTAAGGCAACTGAAAACTGCTGTTTTTTAGGTCGAAATCAATGTACAAATATACCGTAGGTCGGCTCTATATGTGTTAAGAGAATTCCCCTTTCTGCCACTTGCACTTAAGGTAGCACTCCTTCAGTCATTACTCAAGATTCATGATCATGGTTAAAGATCAGAACAAAGCCCTGTTTGGAAACTCACAGCTGTGCAGTGTTTGAAAGCTCTTGTTGTATGACCACAGCATGGTAAAGCTCACACAGAACTGCATTTTCTTTACCAAAGCATGTATCAATCTCTTTGTTGCACATTATGTCACTCAGGAATACTACCCCTAAGGTACTTGAACTTCACCACCTGCTGCAGTGTATTGCCACTTACTTGTTTTGCACACTGCCGTGGATTTCTGGATAGACATAGTACCTTGGTCGTAGTGCTAAGTTTATTCAAACTTGCTTGCACAGAGCTGAAAACTGATTTAAGTGGTGGCTAAAGAGCCTGCTTGGTGGATGCAAACAGCACCAAATCTTCTGCAAAAAGCAAATAGCTGTCCTGCAGCTTGTAATCCAACAGTGACACTGTTGTTGACTTGGCTGTGACTGTCTATCCACTTCATAATAGACTACAAACAGCAGTGATGACAGGGCATACCCTTGTTGTAGTCCAACTCCCATGGTGAATGGTTGTGATTTATATTGGCTGACAAAGACACAAACTTCTGGCCAAAAGTGCATGACTTGATTGGCCATTAACTGTATTCCTGCAGCACTCTGCATAGCTTTTCTTGATGGACCTGGTCATATACTTTCTTTAGTCAACAAAACATTCGTAGACATCTTTAGCATACTCCCAATACTTCTTGAAAATTTGCTGCAGAAGGAAAACTGTCCCTGCAGTACTATGTTCATTACGAAAACTGCATTGGGTATACCCCAGCTTTGGTTCAATAATTTTCTGGCATCTTTTTTCAAAGTACATGGCATATACTTTTCCATGAGTTTTCCAAAGAACGCCTTAATTGAACACTTTGAATATTTTAGGTCAGCATTCATCACAATCTGCAGCTTTCCCAGCCTTCTACAGGTATACTAAATTGTAATTAAAAATTATGCTTGTTAAAGAGAAAAAAATGTTGTTTCAAAGTATACACATTAAACAGTACAATACATGACTGATTTTATGTGTGACATAACAACCACACATAATTTCAGTTGTAGTTTGAAACACATCAGAAATATTACTGTTTAAGGAACATCAACAATGGATTTTTTTATGGGAACATGTTTTAGTGTTGACTCCTGTAGTAATATGTATTTAACACTTTGAGAGCCGGCGTATGATTCGTACTACGATTTCAGCCTTATAAACTGCAGTTTTCTGTTGCCTTACCAACGCCCTAGCTCCTCTGCTGATTGCGCTAGAGAGCTGTTCAAGGGCTCAAACGGATCAGCCAGTCTAGTAGATTGCACTCGAAAAAAATTTTTTTGGTTGGGGAGTGCGGATTTTTTGTGAGTGACGTCATAAGTGAAGTAGTTTTGGGTATTGTGGCTCATGTTGCCTGGCCTAGAGCCTAACCGCTAGGTCAAAGTGTTTCGCTGAAGTTTTCATTGGAAACTAGGCTTGAGTTCGAGTCTTTTGAGCCTTTGATCGACTTTCTAGCGTTTCTTGTTCAAAAGTTTTGATCTAAAATAAATTAATTAATTAGCTAATTAGTCAAATATTTTTACTAGTTCAGATCATAACTTTTGAACCTGAAACCCCAGCAGGTCATCCAAAGTATCAAAAGACTCGGATTATAGCCTAGTTTCCAGTAAAAACTTCAGCGAAATACTACGCCTAACGGTTGGCACCTAAGGCCAGGCAAAGTAGGCCAAGGTGGCCTAAAAGCCCTCCACTTATGACGTCACTCACAAAAAAGCCGCATCCCCCAAGCAAAAAATTTTTTTTCGAGTGCAGACCAGAAGACTTGCCGCTTCGGCCAGGTCCGTAACCCTTACAGGAGCAGAGATATTCCCGCGCAACACCATGTGCGTTTAGGTGTTTTTTCCTGAAAATCCCCGAAAGCGGCCGGACGCCAAAGTGTTAAGTGTATGTTCTGTTTTAGAGGCTTCTGTTAGATTTTATTTTTGATATGTTTGTTTTTTCTATGCACCAAGGAACATATTCATAGTAGATATTATTTTTTTGCATGAATTCATGATAAGGAGCTTAACACTTTGGCTGCCGGTCTACAAATATATCGTACATAGAAATCGGGTGAAAACCCAGGACAGGGTGGTCCAAGACTGCGAGCATGAAGGTCCACATTACGGTTTGAGGAAAAATTTGTGGGTCGCAAAGAAAGGAACACCATTGCAATTAAAGGACTCGTTTGCTGTTCTAACAGACCTAACTTTTGCTGCACGCCTAACAGAATTTTTGATCCTAGGGTAATTGTTAAGTTTTCTGTTTATTTGTTTGCGACTCAAAATAGAGATTTTCTGCTAGAAAAAAGGTACACAACACACCAACAAACTAACAAAACATTTTTTTCTTGATTTTGGTTACAAAGTCAATGTCTGCTTTAATTTCTGTAGTCAGCAGACGCAAGCAAGAATCCAAGTTTCATCAGTCATTCTATTTCAGGTGTCGCTTTTCAATCATGTCATAACTGAGAAAGCACCTTCGCAAATTAGGAACATGGAGCACATCTTCAGTGCAAAGTCTGTTAAGGGAGCAATTGTCTGGTTGCCCCTGACCCTGGTTACGAGCACATCTTCAGTACAAAATCTCTTAGGCGGGAGCAATTTCCTGGTTGCGGGCCTGGTTAGCCTTCAAATTTCTTTCCTAGAATTTGGTATTTCCTATATGTTTTCTAGTGTTTGGTGGTGTAATGCCTCTTTAAATAAAAACTCTTTCGGAACGAATATCACATGCAACCTCACAAGACACTGTGGTCTGCCATTGTTATTGGCAAAGAAATACCTTTCCTCCCAGTTAGAATTGAACTTTCTGTTTTCCCCTGACATTTCTCTTTTGACACTCATTTTTTGTTAAATTGCTATATTTGACTAAAAATTACTTCGTTACTTCTGCAATGTACATCTATCTAACTCGAAAATTATTTGCAGAGTTCATGCTGGCAAAAAGATAAAAAATAAGCGCATGCTTTGTGGCCACAGATTACTGCAGTGTTAGCCTAGCCTAGAGTATAGGTATTGTAAGTTGTAACGTCGTAAGTTATGAAAAGATATTGCTACCCCCTAATAGTAATATATTGACCTGCACTTCAATGTGTGACTTGCAAGGGCTGTGTGGCTAATACAATGTATTTATGACTTTGTGTAATATAAGGCATACAGACAGCTTTCGCGGGCCGCACAAAAGCTGTCCGCAGGCCACATGCGGCCCGCGTGCCAGTGTTTGGACCACGTTCACCTAGGATATTTCTGTTGACTTACCAACTGCATAGCTCCTGAGCCGATTGTGCTAGAAAGCTGTTCAAACCCTCAAATAACTCAGCAAGTCTTCGAGTCTGCAATGAAAGAAATTTTTTGGTTATGGATTTAATTTTTTTGTGAGTGACATCTTAAGTAAGGTAGGTTTTTGGCCATTTTTGGCTGCTGTTACCTGACCTAGGCCCAACCACTAAATAAGTATTTAGCTGAGGTTTTCATTGAAAACTAGGCTAGAATCTGTGTCTGTTGAGATCTTGATCGGCTTTCTAACGTTTCTGGTTCAACAGTAACGATCTAAAGTAAACAAACAAAGTAATTATCTAATTATGGGATTAATTACTTTGTTTATTTTAGATCACAACTTTTGACCTGAAACCCTAGCAAGTCGATCAAAGTATCAAAAGACTCAGATTTAAGCCTAGTTTCCAATCAAAACTTGAGCGACATACTACTATCTAGAAGTTTGGGCCCATGGCCAGTGAAGCGGGCCAAAAAGGCTTAAAACAACTCCACTTATGACGTCACTCACAAAAACACTGAAACCAAAAAAAAGTTTTTTTATTGCAGACATGAAGACTTGCCGAATCTTTTGTGAGTTTGAATAGCTCTCTAGCACAATTATCGGTGAAGATAATCCTGCACAAAAAACATTCCAAACTGCTGGCTTTTAGCCTTAGCCTACCAAAAGCCAAGGTGTTAACTAATATTAAATGTCTTCGGACATTTGAGGCAGCAGTACATGCAGTTCTCTACAAGAACAATGAAAAATTATTGGCAATCATTGTGTATTTCTACATTTTTTGTAATTCATGTTCTGTTTGGATTTGTTGTTTATGTTATATTTGCAAAAGTTAGCAACAAGTTTACTTGGAACCACAGTAGATGCTGTTAGGACAGTACAATTTTTGTGTCATTATTGTGGGTAGCTATAATTTCTCAGGGGTGGAGTATACTTCTCCCACTCTGAAGATGGATAATTGTTCAACAACCACTGATTGACTTGGACAAGAACAACCTGGACATTCACCCCAATTAAAGTAAATTTGGGGTGAATGTCCAGGTTGCTCTTGTGCAAGTCAATTAGGGTGAATGTCCCCAGTAAAATTGGGGTGAATGTCCAGGTTGCTCTTGTGCAAGGTTTAAAGTAAAATATAAGCTTCAGCTTGCTATCACCCATTGGTATCCAAATGATACAAGAAAGATGTTTGCATCAGTAAAATTGCTGTGTGGAATCATACTCCTCAATACTTTAATTTTGGTATTGCATTTTTTACTGTGAACTTCATTGCTTTACAGGAATGGAAAAAATTCATACTCTCCTGTCATTGGATTAGAAATTCATGCACAAATTAATTCCAAATCCAAAATCTTCTCAGGATCTCAAAATGCGTTCATGGCACCACCTAACTCGCTGGTCTCTAACTTTGATTTATCCCATCCTGGTACCCTTCCTGTAAGTAAATTGTATTAATTGATAAAATGGTGGTGAAGAAAGTCTATCATGTCAATGTCTAAAACATGCATGCGTTATTCTGGACATAATCAAGAAATTGTTCTAAAATTTTTATCTTTGAATGTTTTGTGTGTGTCATTCTCACGCAAGCACAACTTTGAAAGATTTTTGTGGGACACTTATAAACAAAAGCTTATTTGTGATACTTGCATTCAGTTACTAGTGATGAACTTGAAACTTTGTGGAAGAAGATATTTGTGTCAACAACAGAAGGCAATCATTATTCTTTGACAGATTCACAGTTTTAAGTTGAAATTTGTTTTGCGTGGTAGTAAAGCATAGCAGAATCCTGCCAAAGACAGCTGGAAAATTTGTGGTCAGCTATTCAGTATGGTTTTATAAATATCCTGGACATGTTGTTACTGTAATTACACATGTGAGAACTTCTCTGTGAAGATCAATGGTTTTGGCATTTCTTACTTCTAATGCAAGTCTGTAGATTGAACATGTTGCATTTCAGCAAGAATCTGCAAACTTTTGTTACTACTTTTTGCTTCTCCTTATACAGTTCTTTGTTCGAAAACAAGCTTTTAAATAACAATAACATTCTACTTTGGTAGTTTTTTGAACCACAATGATATTGCTGAGAAAACTTGGTCATGCTTTTGCATTAAGTATCCATTAAATTAGAGGTGGTTACCTTCTGATACAAGTATACTTACAACCTGAATGATATAACTTCACGCTTACACAAAAGTCAGCTATCTACATCAGGTGGTTCACAAATGAATGTAACATTAGTAAAAAGTTTACACCCACAATTTGTCACAACATGCCTCACTTTGTCTACGCCCATATAAATGTGTCTTTGCAACTCGTTACCTTCCCACTCAATATTTTTAAATCATTGGTCTAGCTTTAGATTTCTTAAACTGGTTTTTATATTTGATTTATTAGCTTATGAATCCATAGCATGTATTAGCCGGATGTAGACTGTATTACTTCAATTTAGCGATAAATTTCTCTGTGTCGCTTCCAAGTATGCAGATTCAACAAAACAGGTTGTTCTGGCATTTGAAGTTCTTCATCTCCTGTTGGTGTGAATTGTAATGCACAGTAATCCAGATGTTATAAGCAAACCTTCAATTCAACATCAGGCAAATTAGCATGTTCTGTAGCAAAAATGCAAACATCCTTTTTCAAGGAACTTGTAGGGTTTGGAATGCACTGTGATGACAACTAGATTTATTCTTGTTTTGTTTTTAACTGCTGCCACTAACTGATAAGATGTGTAATACAATGAAACAGAAAGAAAATTTTACATAGGGCATATGAATGCCACGCACAATCAGCATCAGTTTGTTGTGTATAGTTTGCACCCAATTGAGCTTAAGTCAAACAGAGATGTATGGTTTTGACAGAATATGATGTTCGAGCATAAATGTAGCGACATTTACCTAAAAATTTGCTGTATAGAAAGAACTTTGTAACTTCGGATCATAAATAAATGCTTTTCCCCCTCAAAAGTAGTGACAAATACTTCGCAGCTCGTGCTGTAGTTGCATCACATGTAACAGTTTTAAGTCCGTTTTCAAACTGATAAAACTAATGCTTCAGTGTAGATTGAAAATAAATTTTGGCCTTTTCGTTTATTTACACTATGTCAATAGCCAACTTTCGTTAGGTTCCTATGCAATCTATAGACTGTATAATACTTTTTTCTGGTTGACATGCCATACATTGCCTAGCTCTCAGCTGCTTAACCTTTGCTTGCTGAAATTTCTGTGCAGGTGTAACTAAAGCACACCAAGGCAAGCAATTTAACCTTTTGGCAAATTACGTTGTTGCACATGGCATTGGTTTGATATTATCATGTAATTTTATTGCTGTAGTGTAGAACCAAACCACCTTTGGAATTTGAATGTTCTTTAAAAACTTTTTTTCAAGGCTTTTGTTGTTCAGCTATTTTCATTAGGTTCATTGTATCTAACACAAAAAAATCGCAAAACTACCCAAATCAGCAGGTGGGTTTGCATGCGGAATGTAGGCCAGATACTCCAATTGGATTTGTTAAGCAAGTTGGTATGAGCCATACGCAATTGTCCTCTGTAAACAACTGTGGCAATGAAAGAGTGTTTCTAATGACTATGTGGTTCCAAACATTTCTGAAATTAAATTTACTTGTATTTGTATTTTAAAGATTGACATTTCAATTGTTGTGGCTGACAAACCTTTAAAAATTTTGTGACGTCAGGATGTTTTTTGCCCCTCTGCCCTTGTTACGAACCATGACAAAAACTTACTGTCCAGAAGCACAGCGGTACTTGTGAACAATGCTATAGGCTAGGCTAACTGCATGGTTAACGTTGTGAGCTGCAGCTTGTGTCAGGTTTTATAACCAACAAGGTTTTAGCTGATGTTTTATTCTTAACAGCTACATGTTCAGTTGAAATTTTACTGCAATATGACATCATTAGGAAGGTTTTTATTTTCCAAGTTTCAAAGCGTAGTTAGCCAGATACATGTAGCAATTCGCCCAAAAGTTGACTTACCAAACATGCAATTACATTCTTAAAGAAAAAAGCAAGGCTGCTAAGTGCTGACCAGTGCGTTTTGAAAACTTGTGTTTATCTTTTTTAAGTATTTCAAAAGATTAAGTTTTTGACAATATGCGTTTTTATTGTGACTGAGGCTGTTTTTCCTCTGATTGATTAGCTTATGTGCTAACTTGAGTGTATATTAACAGGTTCTCAACAAGGAATGTGTCAAATTAGCAGTCCGATGTGCCCTTTTTCTGAAATGTTCTATCAATGCCATATCTTACTTCGATAGAAAACACTACTTCTATTCAGATACACCGGTCAGTTTCTCGTATGTTGAATTGAACTGCGTATTATGCAAGACGTTAAGTACTTCATTTTGATCGGTGAAACACCTTGAACTACAACTAACTTAATAATCCCAAACTAGCATGTGATGCAGTGCTTGAAAGCAAACGGCTTATTTTCATTATATATTAATTTGCATGCAGCTGCATTGAAATTGAAATATTTTGCTTCTGTGAGAACAGAATGTGTGTTCTTTCCTCAGTAACTCAGAATTTTCCTGTTTTTTCTCTGCTATTTGAAAAAAGATTCAATAACATGTTGTGTATCTTTTTATTGAACTTCCATTTTGTTGTTTAAATAACTGAGTGTTGCATTTTGCTGCCATTCAATCTGATATCCAAGCATTTCTGTGCTTGTTACAATGTGCGCACTGGCGTTGCCATTCAAGTTACCTGTCGTTTTAGATTTAGATTAATGTAAAAAACTGAATTTGACTTAGGAGTTAGGACCCTACAACACTTTAAAAAATCTTCTTGGTGTGCACACCAAAAAGTGCTGTGCTGCATCTTGCTTTGTAACAGTGTAGGTTTTGCATTCAGCAAGGATATCAGATTACCCAAAAAAGACGTCCCATTGCAGTAGATGGAGTTTTTACATATCCATCTGTCGACGGACGATGTACGAAAAACGTTCAGATACAGCAAATCCAGCTGGAGCAAGACAGCGGAAAAAGCATGGAGGATGAGATTGGTTCCACAACCCTAATCGATTTGAACCGAGCAAGTATAAACATGAAACAGTTTTTACGAAAAATGCTGTTGTTCTTGAGTTGCTACCTTAAATATTCAATAAAAAACTTGAATGCTTGTTCTGTTGTATGGCTGGTTTGTGATCAAAATTTAATCCCTTCCATTGGGATTTTGAATGGTGCATTTTGCACTATTAATTCTTGTGTTGGCCGTAATGCCAACTGATTTCTTTGGAGTCGGGTGGTTTTCATGGTGTTGTTCAAATGTACCAGTGGCGGATCCAAACCAGGCCTTTAGGTAGTGTCAGTCAAATGGGGGGTGCCAATAGGGTCTTCACTTGGTTTAATACCAAAGGTTGTCTGCGACAATATTTGGGTGTCCCACAAAAGTGGTTACCTTTGTAGGCCAAGACAGGCCTGTAACTAGGTTTTAAGGTGTGCAGGGGAAATACATTTTTGGGGAGAAGATTATTGGTTTTATTATATTTTTAAAACAGCTTTTTCTAGGCACAACAATCTTGGGGGCACAAAAACTTGGTAGGCACTGCTCCCGAATGCTCTCTGTAACTACGTGATGGGCCAAGTAAGTGGCTGTTTCTGTTAGTCGAATTATGAAATCTTTCAGGATATAACCACAGTTTGAAAGCGCTTTATATTGTTAATTCAGAAAACGTGTGAAGCGCTTCCCTAAAGATGGGCTTCGTTTTTCACAAGCTGCACATAACTGGCTGTTGATGTTCCAGATAATCTCTTATATCTACAAACTGTATTTAAAATATATTCCCTGAAAAACATGCTGCGCAATAGTGTTTGAACTGTTTTTGCCTATAGATCAGAAAAAATGTTTGAAACGTATTCCCGACCTGGTTAGAAGTAGAACAGTTCTTCTTACACTTGGAAGTGACAAATCAAGACCGATGATAGGACTCTAATAAATAGCCAAATAACGACCACGTTTCCAGATGAAGCTTGTGCAGTTACATATGGAAATATTATTTATTGCTGAAGCGACAGTTCAAAACCAAAACATGAATGAAGGGCATTTTGCTATGACATTACTCCCATTTTAGGTACATCCGCCGGCTATTGTGAAAAATGATGTCAATCGCATAATAGATTCGCACTGAGCCAAAAAGCATATTGCCCTAAAATTATTTAACGCCACTGATGAAGGTTGAATTTCAATCACGTATTTAATACCGGTTCACATATTTGGACATTGGATTGCTGATGTGAAGAAAAAAAACATCAATCCCGCTAGATCAGATTGTGAAAAAAATTGTGACACTGTTCAACAGAAGTGGGAGCAAGTGAGCTGAGCCCACAAATTCACAGTCAATACCTCCAAACCCAAGTTCAGTCTTTCCTATGAAGACATTTTCCAATTCATTGTTCACCACTACGAAACCCCCAAAACAAGCTTAAAGGCACCCCAATGCTGTTGATCTGTCGATGGATCTGCTTCTATCTAGTCAGACCAGAAAACAGAGCGGAGAATCAGTCTACAAACAATTTGAAACCACGAATCTCTGCCAACACCACATTCACCAGTACAAAATATAAAGTTTTTTCCGAAAGATTGCTGTTCTGCTCAGATTTGTCTTTCAATGTAAGCAGAATGATGTAACTAGCAAACTATGCATTTTGCTGTCAGTTGGAGATTTCGCTAACCAGCCAACCACGCCAAATTTGTCTTTCGTGGCCGGTGTGAGCTGTCTACGGGTTTTTAACTGCCACGAAAGGATCAAAGCCACATAGCCATCAGTCACTGTTGCCAGGCACGTAGCCATGTGGGAGCGAAAAGTGCTGTCATCTTTTTTAATTTTGGACTGTAAATATTGAACTGATGAGCAAAAATTGTCGTGACTGCGTAAAACTAATTCATTCCACCAAGCTGCAGATAGCTGGTATTTTGCCAACGTTTCTACGTAATAAAAAGAAGAACATTTCCAGCGCTTAAACATCTTATGCCTTCCCAAACTATATAGCTTTTCAGTAGGCAAATTCATGCACTCTTATCATAACAAACTGCTTCCAAATCATTTTAATGAATATTTTGTTCCACTCAGCTCAATCCATTATCATTCCACAAGACTAGCAACCTCTAAAAACCTGTTTTTACCTAGAGTTAACTCTTCCTCAGGAAAATGTTCTCTTAAATTCATAGGCCCAA
>Ga0210059_1011391_pt1 | contig 13608 bp, 8 predicted proteins | sample Ectturendosymbi2_FD_188042 | JGI IMG/M metagenome (GOLD analysis project Ga0210059, IMG submission 188042) | Ecteinascidia turbinata endosymbiont from Florida, USA - Sample 2 (SPAdes) (version 2) | ecosystem: Host-associated > Tunicates > Ascidians > Unclassified | place: Key West, Florida...
TGGGAACACTTGTTCTAAACCTAAACCTCGGCGACAGACTATAAATGAAAATGTTGGTTGCTTTGATTGATTCCTAACATGGTTCACTGATTTGCATGGAAACAAGTGAAACGGAACGTTGGCAGAACAGTAAAATGGAGATAACACCAGCAAAAAATATTCTTTGTTAGATTATGAAACTTTGCAAAAAACAAAAAATTTTGGCGAGCAGACTGCAGCGGCCCGGAAGCAGTTTCTTTTCATCATCGCTTACTGGATGTTTTACAAGGGTGGGAATAAGTTCATTACTGATAACCAGTTGTAGTGGTTCAAAAATTCACTTGAGTTTCGCATAGCTGATAGGAAATAAGTCAACAATGGAGCATATGCTTTTAGTCAAAGCTGAGTGGGCTGCTTGAGGATTGTCTTTTGCATAAGTGAAAGGTAACTTGAAGTCTTTCAACCAACCTTCAACCTTGTTTTTGATGAACTGATCTTGAAACTGTTCTGTTCCAAGTATTGCTGTGAGGTGATGTTCACCTTGGCCTGTGATTTTTACACCTGTTTCACATCCCTTTAGCTCCTTGTCTTTCACAGTGAGGATTGTTTTTGCAGGTTTTGGGCACTAACCAAAGTCTAGTCCCTTAGCCTGTAAATAATCCCATGGCCATTTTTAACACCTTTGCAGCAGTCAAATGAAAAAGATGTCATCAGCAAACCACACTTGTTGCACATCATAATGGTCATGTGAACATAGAGTTTATGGGCATTGCTGCATTGTCACCATGTGTAACACCTTCCTGTTACAGGATGCTGAAAACATTTGTAGCCTACAGTGTGGTTAGAATGTTGTAGCATTTTAAGTATGTATGAAGATGAGAACAAAGCCTTTTACTGTTTCCTGGACTGAATTTTCTGTTTCATTAGTTGAATGCATTTTCTGTATCAGTTAACAATAAGCATTTACTAGTTTCATCTTGGAAACTTTTCAGTACAAATGCATGGCTGCTTCTTATTTCAGACCAGCAAATGTTTGTAGTGTTCCTGCTGTGTGAATGGTGTCCTCTAAGCATCTTGTTTATTTGTTTCATACCGTTGTCTTTTTTCTCTAGTGGGACAAGTCTACATGCAAGGAGAGAAGATATGTGAGTGTGAGGAATGGTATCAGTTACAAGGCATTTGTTAGGGTGGATATTTCATCATCTCATTTTTGTTAGTAGGATCCATAAGAATTTGAGCATATTTCTTTCCATGTCTATCTATGTTGGTCCTCCTGATCCCAATGGGCTCTTTGCACTGGATGTGGCTTTGTCTTGTGTTGATGCTTTCAAAGGGAACAACCTCACTTCTTGTTTTGGGGGTAGAAATAATAACATTTTCTTTTATTCCCTGTGTTTCTGGATGCCTTGTTTAAGCTTATGTTTGATTTCATTGGCTATGAGATCTGTTCCATCTATTTGATTGGTACTATTCACAAATTGTAAGGCAGGTTGTCCTTTAGGCATCAGTTGAGTAAAAGCTTTCCGGTCTGATTATTTCTTGTTTTTAAATGATTTGTTAAGTTTTGATTGGATGATTTTGCATTCCAAAATAAGTTCTTGTAGGTTGCCACGTAGCCACCATTCTATTTAAGTATTTGACATGTTCTCTATGTTATGATTAGCTTCTGATAGCTTTTGTAGGGCTAGTGCAAGAAAAACTTGCCAACATGTGCTGCTGGCTTCCATTTTTTACTGCAGTTAAAGGAGTCACAATTTCATATCAAATTAACCCAGGCTTGTGTTTTCCAGGAAAATCGTAGTCAAAGGTCCAAATATTTATTTCTCAGCTTCAGTGGATCAAGCAGCAAGATATTCCGTGCAGGAGCGGATCAAGATTATAGAGGCATATTTTGTGATGAAATCTGTTATCCAAACTCAATGTCAATTTCAGGGGGACTGTACAGGCAAAAACGCTCCAACCAGTGTCACAATAAAGTGCCATCCGGACAAATTCAAGGAGATGGGATATACAGTATACAGGTTAACTTAAAGGACACAGTGGCCGGTTAAGGTCAGTCTGGATAGAAAATCACATTGTGACTGTGAAACAGTGTTTGAGCAGTCTTCAAGGCAATCCACAAGGTGTTTGTTCCTGGAGACATCTTTTTTGTTCCAGGAGACAGATCTTTCAAGGAGTTCAGTTAAGCAAAAGGATCTTCACCTGTTTCCTTGTATGATATAGATTTTACAACTTTAGACTGATGCAAATGAGACTGAGAGAGGTGCCTTTGGGCAAACCATCAGTCAGCAAATCAAAGACCATCATGTTTCTTGGGCTTCATTTTTTTCAGTGATGAGGCAAATTTCTAAACCTATCCTCTTCTGTATATTTTCTGTGAGGATACCTAAAAGACTGGTCTTCAATAACAATCTCCAAACTATTGATGTGCTCAAGAGCCGCATTTGAATAGGGATCAGAAAAATTACCCGTGAGACGTTGTACAAGGTCATTACAAACTTGAGTGTGCAAGTAGCCACAGTGGTTCAGTGTTAAGGACCTTGGATGGAGCAGATTATAATAAAGTATTGAGCTGTGCTTGCAAAATGGTGATGTACGCGGAAAAAACTTACATCAAACGAAAGTTACAAAAAAATTTGCAGAGCAATCTTTTCAATACAAAATGATGCTTAGTCAAAAATGGATGCACCTGTAACACATGTAGCCATCATGTAAAAAAACCAAGCAGGTGTAAAAAATATTGTTTGCATGTGCATTGTGCAAGGATGTATTTTGTGTGTAATCCAAGTGTTAAACCTATAGTTACTTGTGCCTGTGTTGTAATAGCCTGGTGAAAGCAGTCTGTTTTAGACCTAATTGTTACAGGGTCAGAACATTAGTTTGCATATGAAATCACCAAGATTTTGTTAAATGTGTGTAAATAACTAACACTGTGCCATTATGTCACAATACCACAAGGCTATACAGTCAGCAAACCAAGGTTTGTCTTAGGATTGAGAAAATGTTGGCATGGCACAATGATCTGCGAGTGCAACAAAGTTACATGGAAAGGTTGATGGCTTAAGTTAAACAGCAGCTTACAAACAAATAAAAGCAGTAATACTTATTGAAAACTCAGTTGAGTGAAGGATGGTAAACATACCAGAGTTTGCATAGCAGTGAGTATTCACATTTTTAACTGGATTTTATGCAAATTTATTGAGATATTTTGAGTGCAGATTATGGATAAACTAGTAATATTACCTCACCCAAATTTTAATATGTTGTGGAGATAGTGTCCAAGTGTATTTTTAATGTTACAAATTTATTATGTCACAAGTCGAAGTCAAGTTCAAAACAGAAGGTCGAAGGTTATTCTCCCAACATGCAACTAACCACAGAAATGAAATCCTCGAACAATTTCCTACAAAATAACACTAACTTCATCAATAACACCAATTTCATGGTTACTGAGATAGGGATTTAGGAATAGTCAGATTTTGATGATATTTGAACTTTTTTTTTGAACGCATTTCTGTGCGAAACCTACCTGCACACCACATTTGAAGCAAATCGGTGATAGTAGTCCAAAGAAGTAAAAAATTTTTGGGTAGCTTGACATGGAATGACTCAGCTGTGTTTGATATTATCAATAACTTTGCACAATGGCTGTGACTATGAGTGCAAAAACGTGGCAGCTGTGTTTGATATGTCCATGAATTTTAAAAGAATTTGTGCATGCAGCCAACCAGCCTGGTAACTATTGGACTTTTTGGCCTGACCAGCCAGGAACGAATGTGTTAATTTTAACTAACATCAATGCAAATCTTAAATCCAGTTTCTGTTCGTAATACAAACCATAGTGATGTGAATTATGATTGAGCAATATACTTGGAAGTGCTATCATGCTTAATACTCTGATATGTGCAACTCAGTGAATAACTTATCCCACTGGAAACCATATTGTATTAACTCTTGAACTGCAGACCATCATCGGCTACAATTTGGCATCATGCCTGATAATTACTGACCATGAGTCAGATTTTTAAGAATGAATAAACGAAAGATTAAAAAACAATTTCCAATTGCCTTCCTTCCACACAACCCATTCACAGAAAGCAGAGGTATTTTTGTTGAAAGATTAAAATTACTGTTGAAAAACAATTTCAGTCAATTTTGGTGTCCAGATTGGTCATTTTGCTGCTTACAGGTATAAGGTCGTAAAACCTATACTTGTTATGTCATAAATAGTGTTAAGTTGAGATAAAGAAAAACACTCTTTAAGATGCACACCATGTTGCACAACAATAACAAGGCATTTGGGGACATTCCGGAACATACTAACAAGAGAAAAGGTATTACCATGGCACTCACTGCATGTTATAGCATTGTCCAAAATATGTTGACGCCCTCACATTGAAGCATAGTACATTGTTTGATGTAGCTTGGTTCCAAAGGACAACATCCAAGTTTAATGTAATGTGAGGTGGTTCCTCATACCTTCTTGTGCATTGGTAGCTTGGCGTTTTCAGCCAACCTGCTAAAATATGCAACTTCAGCTAAGTTCATTACAAAACGTTTGCCACGTAGTGGAATTTGCGTTTGGATGCTTTGAGTTAATGTTTTAGTTCTTGCTTATTCCCAAACTGAGAGTTCATGCCAGAAAGGGCTGTGACTAGAGATGTACTGAAAATGTCACTGGAAAGTGAGACTGAATTCTGGTTCCAGTCAGAAATTAGTAGATTCTTGTAAAAGCTAAAAACTTGTTTTGCTGCACTACTGCTTTGTGCTATATTTCATATGATTGAGAAAAAGCAGTTTTGATTGTTAGAATTTCGCATATGTTCAAGTGATGATTCTAAAGCAGTAATGACTACATTGGTCCTGTGAATAGTCAGGGCACCAGTTGCAATAAACAAATTATTCTTAAGGTGTGTGGGTTATGGTTTATTTGTGCTGGGAATATAATCTCTTCTGTGGTCAGTTAAAACATTTTCAGCTGTACAAACTACCTTTGCTTAAAACATTTGGCCACAGCAGTATACAATGCTGAAAAACATGCAAAATATGATTGTCACTTTCATGAGATAAGTTTACTGAAAATCAGTACTGATTGAATACAAAGTTATCGATGCTTCTCTTGATAAAAAAATGATTATATCTGCCCTAACCACCCTTCATCAAACGGCGAAATGAGAAATGCCCTTGTGCTCCAGTATCCCTGGCATCTGTTTTGTCTTTCAACTGCGTGGTTTGTTAGATCACAGTTAAATCTATGCTTGCTTACAGTCAAACAGGCCAAGCTTCAGAAAAGAGAATGATGTTTGTAACTGCTGTTTTTTTTTATCTTTTTTGATTCAAGCGCATCGCATTTTGTTTTTGACTGATTCATGCATACGTCTCAACCAGGGTTGTGGAGTTGCAGTTAAAATGTCAGACTCTGACTCTAGCCTTTCCAAAATTTCCGACCCCGACTTTTCCAATATTTCCGACTCCTTAACATGAAGTGAATGAAATTTGGCTTTCAACAATTTTGTAGCAATTAGAATTCAATAGAAATTGTGGTACACTGTAAAAATTCTCTGTTTCAAAAGAACTTGTACCGTTTCAACAGGAATTCCCAACTTAGGAGTGTGATGTAAGAAATTATCCAATTGGACTTCTGGAGTCGGACAAAAAAATCTTGACTCCAACTCCTAGTGTTGTTAGGAATCCGACTTCACTCAAACCTCTGACTCCTTGTGACTCCGACACCAATTCCACAATGCTAGTCTCACTCAACAGATTTTCTATTTAACTTAATCTTAATGCTGTTGAAGTGAGATACTACCAGTCACTTCACAGTCTTAATTTTAACATTGCAAGGACAAGCATCAGATTTAAGGCAAACACACCAGCACCTGCTTCTCTACACTAAATTTGTTGCTTACTCTCCCTTAAATTTTAGCATTTATCATGTTTTATGAGTAAGTAAAGTAACCATAACACGTTTTTAACTAATGCTTGTTTATATTGCATATGTTTTCGTAAGGTGTTTATTCGTCCCTGTCTACTGCTTTTCAAAAACATAAAGCAGTAGACTATGATAAACCTTTATGGAGACTAGTTACTTGAATGCAAATATGTACAAGTTTGAATCATTGCAAAAAGAAGAAAGCAGAGCACAGTCAGCTGATTCCTTGAAAGCTTACAGCAAACCTAGAGGTTTTAATTGTTGTTGAATGAGTTTGTGCAGTAGAATTGCCCTATAACGTCACTTCATGGTACCCAAGAAAAGCGTGGTTATGGGCGAACTATCGTTATAGCCGAACTACAACAAATCTTCCTAAAATGGCTTTTTACTTCAATGCCAAAGCCTGGCAAGGGATAAAAATGCTCTTTGATTAGGATTGCTGCTTAGGCCCTATTGTATCGTGTTTACGCGTATACTCTAAGAGAAATCGTTTTGCCTTTATTTTTTGAAACTGTAGTCAGCGTCGTTCTTGGAATATGAAACTTTTGTAAATTTTCGCTAGTGAGCGAAACAACGATGTCATACTTCCATTATCGGATGCTGCGTTTGTTCAAAAATTTACGCACTGCTCACCAAGATATCAATCAAACTGACTACAGACGCAACAATCCATAATACTGTACAGTAAAACTATTGTAACAATTTGCCTCCGTTGTTGCTGATAGCGCAATCGTTGATGCCATTCTCACGTCACACCTGTCGCGGCTCAACGGTCGGCAGCGTAACTTACCTGCGTTCCTATTCGGTCACAAAAGATTTGCGTGGTTGGTCCACACAGCCGAGCTTACACTGCAAACCAGAAAACTGGCAACGAACAAAGTATTCTCCGGGTAGCGACAAAAGGCGTCGCTATAGGCAAAGTCACGATACAGCCGAACTGAAATGCACGTAAAAGATACAGTAGGTTGCTGCCGCGACCGACGAAAAAGCGTCGTTTTAGAGATGCAGGTGAATTCTACTGTACTAAGAAATCAACAAAGCATTTAATGCTGAAACCATCCTCTTTTGCTCAGTGTCCAGCGGTGTAGTTTAAGAGGATGCGTCGAAATGTCATCCTCACTTTATTGACGCGCAGCGTTGTCTCCTACTTTTTGCGAACTTCTAGACAAGGCAGCATTATATCGGTGCTTTTGTGGTAAATGTTTGTGCTAAACTTCCCAACAGAAAAAGTACTTCACCGCCTTGACTGTAGCATTGTCTTATTTTAACCCTCTTAATTCGGAGCCACCGAATTTATCTGCTGAAAGAAAACTTATGGGTTAAAGCAGTGAAAAACGTAATACAAAGTGATTCCAACTGTTTTTTTAATTTGCGGTTGATTCCGCTTTCAAATTTGACCCGCGGGACGACCCAGTCGTGACTTCGTTAGTTGCCCGTCATTTTGCTAGTCCTTCAAATATACTCCCCCAACGTTGTATCCTACTTGCTCCAGGGTATTTCTCAATTTTTCTTCTGCAAAGTTTTTGATAAAATGCTGTTTACTTTTTCTGCAGAAAAGTTTCAGCTATTTGGAACCAAAAATCTTACAAATGCAAGCCTCTGCTGATGACGATGATGAGTGACCAGTCTTGTGTGGTGGATAAAATCTTTTCATTGCTTCTTCGTTTTGTCCATTCAAGCCATGTATTAGGTACAATAAAAACTTTGTAACTTCAAGAAGATGCAGACGTAAAACGGATGGAACTACACAGATAACGGAATTTTCCCTACTGCGTTTATTTGGACACAAATACCAAGTTTGCCCGCAACCAGCATAGCAATAAAGTCTATTGTTTCAATATGGCGTCAAACGCTGGTACGTGAACTTGTGTGGTGTGATAACGACCTCTTCTGAGGGCAAAGGGATTTTTAGTTGCAGAGCAGTTTCCAATGACCAATTACGAAAGCACTTGATGCGGTGCACGCTTTTCAAACGGAAACAATGTAATTCGTGTCAGAAGAATGTTCACAAACCCTAAGGTTTGTTTCAAGTAATTTTTCAAATTTTTTTTGATAATCCTGATGAAAAGATATCAGAAATTTCCTGGTGTGATTTGAAAGACACCCTAAATATTTATTTTGTAGACAATGTTCTTTTTAGCCTTGCCGTTGCCAGTGGGTTTTGCAGTAGATAGCCATTGCGTTTAATGCTCTGAGTGATTTTTTACGTGTGCAGGGTCGGCGTTAGCAAGTGCGGGGCCTGATACGAAACACTTGCGGGCCCCACTCAGTGACGTGTGCAGAAATTATTGAGGGATGCGTCAAGTCATGATGATAGCAATCGGTGGTGTTGAAAAAAGACGAGGGTCGAATGAGTGACGCCAAAAACTCTACAACAGATTTCAATGGACAGAGCCGGAACTCAATAAATCACAGAATTACAACACTCAGTACCGTCTATCTGGCCAGGTACCTCCCTGACCAGAGAGGAGACATTGGATGGTTTTTGCGAAACAACGATGTTTCGGAGGTTATTTTCATCCAAAGAGACTTTTGCTTGTGTCAGTCAGTGGAACTGCATGGCTTTGCGAGCAATAGCAAAGCGGGATGTATGGTGTGGCCATTTAAAATATTAAATATTTTGTAAATGTATACGCAACTGTTATAACAAGAGTTGGCACCAAAGAAATATTTTAGGGGGAGCACAATGCTTCTGGTGAGGGGTAAATATGGTGATTGCTGTTGGGGGGTAAAACTAAAGTAGGGTTGCGGACAGGGAAAAGTAGAACACATGCGGTCGCGGTGCGGACAGGAGACAAAGTTTCTGTCCGTGCCATCCCTACAGAGCATTTCATAACCGCAAAAATATCCGGCAACGCGTTGAAACAGGGAAGTAAAACCAGTGATTAGTCACTGGTAGAATACACTCAGTACTACGTCAGCGCAATTCACAACTGCAAAGGTATAGGCTGCGCCATAGGTGTAGGAGCAGGTAAATTTTAGGGGTACGAAGGAATTTTGCCAGGATTCTCCCAAACTTGCCCGAAAACCACTTAAAATTTAGTGACCTCCAAAAAAAGGTCTTAATTCGGGCGCCATTTTTTACCACCAAAAAAAGCTTTTCATGTCAATTCGGGCGCCATTTTGCTCAGATTTTCAGGGAGTTTTAGAAGGTTCTCAGACGGATTTTGTCCGGATTTTCACCAAATCAAAACAGAGGGGGTGCGATTGCACTCCCGCCTCACACCAGTGGGTTGCGCGTTAAAACAGTGGGGTAAAACATAATCAACGTTACGACAGGTCAGTTTACAACTGCAAAAACACCAGGTTGCGCGAATGCCTCGTCGAATAGCAGTCGAGCAGAGAAGGTATGCGGCTGGGATGGCTAACACCAGGGTTGCAACGTAGAAGGTAAAATGTCCAACTCCGACCTTTCCAAAATTTTTGACACTGACTGCCGACTCGTTAAAATAACGTGAATGAAGTTTGGCTGTCCATAATTTTGCAGCAACTAGGAATAAATGGAAATCGTGGTACATAGCAAAATTCCTGTTTCAACCAAAGTGTCAAAAGAAATTGTACCATTTCAATAGACACGAGTTAGGATTCTTATCATAAGGGTGCGACGTAAAAATGATTCACTGAAGCACTTCCGGAATCGGATAAAAAATCCGACTCCTAGTGTTCTTAGGAATCCCACTCCACCCAAAAAGCCTCGACTCCTTGCTATTCCGACTCCGCAACCCTGACGGACACCCAGGGTTGTCAGTTTGAAACTTGCTCAACTACACAAGGATTGAGAATGCGCATAATTTAATTTATTTGTTTATGAGCAGACGTGAGGTCCATAGTAAGAACAAACACACTCTGCAGAACGCATGTCGAAAAAAAAACAGACAAAAGCGAATGTAGCACAAGCCAGCGGAATCAGGGTTACAGACACTTTTTGCAACTGCATTGAAGACAGAACCATAGGGTTACAGACACATTCTTAACATTAAAGTTAGCTAACACGTAACACTTGTTGCAAAGCTAGTGCGGAGTTGGACGTCAATTCCTAAATTGGTCAAGTCTAGGCAGGGGGCTAGAGCCCCTCTCTTAACGGAAATCGCCTAAACACAAATTTGTTGCAGACGTTTGTTAAAACACAAAACAATTCCGCACATGCATACATAGCTATATAAAGATTTTGATTATAATTAATGGTGTAGTGATCTCTTATCTTGTTACGTTACAAGTGTTACACTTCAACTGCAATAAGCAAATCGTGCTAAGACTATAGGAAGTCCTCGCTGAATGTCGCTTTTCTATAAAGACGTTGCGATTCATGAGTCATAATGGCATTGAGAGAAACCGCTTCATACATGCTATGACGTAGAAACTCTGCACGTGTTGCGCAATGCGTTACGATTGGAGTTGTTCCTCCTGTAGTTCGAATTTCGGGTACCGTGATAGTCAGAAGAGTGTGAGGAAAAATGGATAAATTTGTAGTTGCACAACCCAAGCGGAAAAGGAGTTCGTCAAGAGAAAGAGACTTTTGCAAAAGAGATAGAAATGACACTAGCTCGTGCTCAGAGTCTGCCAATCAAGTATTCAGTAGTTAAAATGATATTGGTAACTTCGTTGGAGTTCCCCTGACTGATGTTGATCGACGAAAGGTATTGTTTAATTGTTGGTCTCCTCCTTCAGGTTTCTCGTTTCCACATGTAACAGTTGGTGCTCAAAATCGAAGTTTCCAGAAGCAATGGTTAAACGAATTTACATGGTTAGCGTACAGTAATATTCACAATGGAGATTTTGGTAAATGGTGCGTTGTCTTTGCTCCTCAGACCGTCAGTCGTAGCGCAAAACCTCCCGGTTCATTAGTTTCGGGACCACACTGCAATTATAAAAAGGAAAAGAAACATTACAATAATCACCAAAACTGTCACTATCATAAATTATGTGCAGCCACGTTCGATAACTTTGTGCAGACAGATGCCAACAAATCCAGAGATGTACGAAATGCTTTGAACAGCAGTCGACAGAAGGCTGTCGAGGAAAATCGAAATCGTCTTTCCCATATCATCAGAACTATTGAATTTTGCAGTCGCCAAGAAACACCATTGAGGGGTCACAGAGATGCTGGTGCATTTGCACTGGACGAAACTGATTGCAATGACGGAGTTTTAGAAGCTGCCTTAAGGCTGCGAGTGGAGGCTGCTGACAAGCAAACATCTGTCCTCTTTTTAAAGGCTCCCCGCAACGCTTCATATTTAAGCTGGAGAGTGCAAAATCAAATAATATCTTTGATAGGTGATGCCATACAAAAGCAAATACTTTCCGATATTTCCCAATGCAAATACTTTTCGATACTAGCGGATGAAACGACTGATGTAAGTCAGACAGAGCAACTTCGTTTATCCGTTGGGTTGATGAAAGATACCAAAGCGCACGAAGAATTTTTTTCCTTTATTCCAGTTTCTTCAACAGCAGGCAAAGATCTTGCATCTACGATTCTCACCCAACTATCTCAACTTGGGCTTAATCTGGAACATATGCGTGGCCAAGGTTATGATGGGCGGAAAATATCGTGGTGTCCAGGCTAGAGTAAAAGAATTGTACCCTTTGGCCACGTACACTCATTGCTGCAACCATGTTTGTAAGAGTTTTCTGGTACCTTCGACCACAAGCCTGCGCTGTTCCATGGGAACGCACAAGTAAACCTGATTCTCATTGGTAGAAGAGCAGGAAATGTTGCTCCTTACTGTTTCGTAATAAACAGTGTGACGAATCTCGTAGCTGTAACGGATAACGTGGTCGGCCTCGTGGGGAAAGTGCAGTTGTTTCAGCTGTGGTTTTAACGATTTGCTGTGTACATCAGCTGACACAAGTCACAGTGTTTCGAAACTTCGCGTTAGTGTGCTCGATTGTGTTCTCAGTAACGAATAGAGCTTCATTCGGTGCAAGGACATTTGTGATCGACGTGTCTAGCTCGGAGAAGCAGGCGAGGCGCGGAGTTCAAATTTATAAAGTACTGTAGTAAACGCTGGGACGATCGCCCGGGTAAATCTACAATGTTTTAACTTGGTCATTAGTACTTCATCGCAGTTGCCAGTTATTAGAAATGCGATGGCAACTATATCGGACATATGCGTTTTTTCTGTCGCGTTCTGCACAGTACGTATCGATATTCAAGACAATGTTGAAATAGGGTCTGAGGGGTGGGGGGGGCATGGCACAGTGCCCCCCTCCGTACGCTAGTGCTGGCGGTCTTTGTGTATGGAAAGCAGTGCAAGTCCTGTCATTCGCTCATTTTCAATCGACGATCTGGAGATAGGATTTAAGACGTCTCATTCTATTTGAATAAGGTTTGTAGTGTTTGTCTCTAGTTTGATAATTGTATCAGCTAACTCCCACTCTGTCTAAAACTTTGTGCTGTACTGACTTATCTGGATTAAAAGATGGGCAAAACCAAAACTGAGAACACCAAAAAGCAGGGCAAGTCGACTCTGGAAATCTCTATGGATCATATGTATTTGCTGACTCTCCTTGGAAACTCACAGATGAAATACCTGTCCCCTCCTTTTGGTATGGTGAGTGGTCTACATATTGTCCTTACATTTACTTGGTGTGTCATAACTCAATTAATAATCCACATAACCAATAATCATGGCCCTTTGCAAAAAGTGTAATATGTCTAATTGTTTGCATTGTTCTCAGTGTTCATCATGCCACAAGTATACCCAATCACTTAATGATTCCCCATGCTACTCCAACCAGCAACAGCCTTCACCATCATCATTTTTTGTTCCGCCTGTATTGCTTCATCTATACCATTTTTCAATTTAACCAACACAGAGTTTTACAACCTCCTTTTATTTGACAATTCTGATTTATCTAATTTCATCGAATCTTTTGCATGTGACTTATCACCTCAACATTATCAAACTAAGTATTCAACTTTCAGTGACACTGGCAAAATGAATCATGCAAATAAGCTAGAAACTTTATCTTATTTTCATTTTAATGTACGAAGCCTGGGTAAAAATAAGCATAAACTAGATGACTTTTTCCAAATGACTGAAGTAAATCCTACTTTTATAGCCATATCAGAAACCACGTTGAAACCCAACTTCATTGTAAATATTAACATCCCTGGCTTCAACTTTGTTCATAATCCTTCACAAACCAATTCAGGTGGGGCTGGTCTTTACATTAATTCCAAACTAACTTACCAACTCAGAAATGACCTAAATCTCCAAAATGTAGGCTGTGAAAGCCTCTTTATTGAAACTCCAACCTCATCTGGCAAACCTTTCATTATTGGTGCTATCTATCGCCATCCAACACATGCATTTCCACCCTTCCAGGATGAATTTATTAAACTTGTCACCCATCTGCAAAACAAAAATTGTGAATCTTTGATTTTAACTGTAATCTTCTTAAGTATCATGAACAATCTAATGTAACAAACTTTGTTGATAGCCTTGCCAGTTGTGGTTGTATATCTCTTATCAACAAACCAACAAGATTCAGCAAAACTGCACGCCTTCTTTATTAGATCATATATACACAAATATATGTGATGAAAAAAAAATGCTGGAATTATTATTTATGATATTTCTGATCATTTACCAGTTTTTGTAAATCTTAAACTACACCATCCAACCCAACAGAAAATTAAACCTAAATTCAGATGCATGAAACATTTTGACCCAAATACTTTTTTAACTGAT
>Ga0210059_1011392_pt1 | contig 13608 bp, 13 predicted proteins | sample Ectturendosymbi2_FD_188042 | JGI IMG/M metagenome (GOLD analysis project Ga0210059, IMG submission 188042) | Ecteinascidia turbinata endosymbiont from Florida, USA - Sample 2 (SPAdes) (version 2) | ecosystem: Host-associated > Tunicates > Ascidians > Unclassified | place: Key West, Florida...
AACAAAAGTAACGGTGTAAGCCTCATGTATCGGCGGTTTGCTTACGTCGCCGTGGGACTCTGAAAAGTGCCGCAACAAGGCCACTTTATCTTTGTTATTTTCATCAAATTCACAATTGGGTCTGTTCCAATTACTGTGGTGCGATGACCATCTCATGGAAACTTAGTTCTTGGTTTGCCTGACATATTGTTCGTGGCAAATAACACAAGTCACTGCATAATTGCCATGGTTTGTGCATGTCAATTTTTGGTTGAGTGGGAAGGTTTTATTTTTGCCCATTATTTGTGAAACACATGGCACCATTGATTTGTTGTGCTTTCCATGGTTACAACAAAGCGCACACTGGCCACAAGGACACATCCCTTTGGCATGTTCTCTTGTCTTGCTTGACGCAAGGTGCTTGTAGTTATCAGGGTTATCAGGTGGGGAAAAGATGTAGTCCAAACATGTGGGTCATCTTTCTTTTCGCCTTTTGGGGCCCATAGTCTTTCCTCCCAATTTGATGCCATTGTTATCATGTCATTAGTCATGTCCAAAGAGAAGCTTGAGCGGATCGCTTTTTCTGTGAGTCGGTTTAAGCTGCAAAGGTAGTCTTCTTTCCTTTGGTTCAGACGTCTCATTCTTATTGCTTCTCCAAATAAGATTGACTTGAAGGTTGACTGTGGGTGGTGTGATTTTCTGTTTATGTACTGGCTCCCTTCTGCTGTGGGTTTAACAAAGTCTTTAGTGACAAAGCTGAAATCATCGTCAGTAGTTATGCAATGATTAACATCTAGGAATTCAACTTCACCCTTTCTATCGGCTGTGCAAGCTTGGTGAAACGTTAGTTCCAAACCACTGTTGACAAATGCCGAAGTTAGTGCTTGTCGGATGTTTTCGTTTGATAATTTTGATGTAGCTATCCAGATTATGTCATCGATAAATCTGCAGAAAAGTACTGCTTCACGTAGCACCCTCAGCAATAGTCTGTAGGATGTAATGTACAGCAGTGTTTGCCAATGAGACCGAGTGGTTGTCACCAGTTACAATACCGTTTTTTTGGGTATGTAACTGGTCTCCATATTGGGTGACAACATTGTTTAGGCAAATTTCGTTCAGCTTGACAACATTGTTTAGGCAAATTTCGTTCAGCTTGACAATGATTTTTTGCGCATTGATGTTGAAGTTTCTTTAATGCACGTTCAAGGGCTTTTGTTACCGTGTCTCTGCACAAGCTTGGGTAAAGTGTTTTTACATCTGCCGCAACAATGTAAAACACTTGCTTTTGTTTTCCAGTTTCTTCAGTTTTGGTTAGGCTCTCTTTCCAATTGAGCAGGTCTCCAATGTATTGACGGCTGTCTTGACAAAATTCGTCTGGGCAGTTTTTGCAAAAGTCTGTACTAATAGGTTTCAGAATTAATTCTAGAAAAGCAGTAATTCGTGAGGCACTGATGTTCCCAGCAGATTGTAGCAAATGCACAGGTATGTCTGATATCCACGTTCAGTAAATTCTCCGGGCTTAACTTATGTGTTTTGAAAGTTTGAAAGGTGGGTGTATTGCAACAAAAAAACTTTGCCGATGCACCGTTGACTTTGCGATACGAGTTGCTCTTGCATTTTATTCCAGTTACGTGTAGAAGCAGTTCATCATTTACTGCACCCAAGTTGTGTACTTTGACCATAAGGTCGTTGCAATCTTTTCTCAGTTTTTCAAGGTAAGCGTCGCATCCCTCTACTGACACATCCAATTTTTCAAACTGTTGCAGTTCTCTGATCATAATAGCATCGTAATTAAGGATTACAATTTTACCGTCCTTATCTGCTCAGCAGATAACAATTTTCCTTTCTTTTGTTAGTTTAGCCAGTTTGCTCAGACTTTTTCTTTCTTCATGTGATAGATTGTTATCTGTTCGGTATGCTTCTAACATCAAAGGTTTAATGTTCCTCAATTTTGAGAAAACCATTTCCACGTATGTTTTGGTTTCTTGATCAATTTTGGCACTGTCTGGTCTAGAGGTTTTGGGAATCGACAATTTTTTTGGCAATGCAAAATCAGTATCATCTTTTTCTCCAAGCACGGCATTCCATTCTGTACGTCTGACATGCTGCCAGGCATTGATCCATTCCACATTCTCAACTGACTTACTCAAATTGGGTGTTGGGGCAAATCTTAACATTTGCATAGTAGAACTTTGTCGTAATCATCCAATTGGAGAGAAGATTTGTTCAAAATCATTTTATCAGCTTTAGCCAACACATCTTGCATTTTGCAAAGTCTAAGGCGTTTCCTGTAGTGTTGAGCATCTCTAGAATTTTTCCGGCGTCTTTTATTGTTGACGTGTTTAGGGGCTATTTCTCGCAAATCCACCTGAACACTTTTATGAAAATCAGTTTAGTCATGTCGCGTTCTCTGTAAACGGTGCACCTTTCATTATAGTTTAACTTTTTCCACGCTTCTGTGTCTCCTTTGGCGATTTCTTTCAGTTTAAGCAAATCATCACATAAATATCTATTTTGCTGCTCGATTAACAAGTCAAAATCTACTTGTTTGCGGCGGTTGGATGGGAGCAAGATTCTTTCTCTTTTACGTCTCATGAGGAAGGTGAGCTTCTCTCTCGCTTTGGCACATTTCAAACATTTGAGGAAAGCTGAGCTAGTTGGGATTCGCTCTCCAGATCGATGACAATAAAAAGCTCTACGTTTTCTATAGGCTTTAGAGGAATCAGCCAACTGGGCTCTGCTTTCATCTTTTTGTGATGATTCAAACTTGCGCATATCTGTATTCAAGTAACTTCACTCTGTGAAGTTAGCAAAATTTTGGCCTGAATATCCATTAGAGTTGTGTACCCCTACTATATAGCTTCAATAAATGTCAAAAAGGCTGAAAAAACTGAAAGTTTAAGCGCAAGGTTTAAGAAAAAGTTTAATCAAAACATCTTTTCTTTTTGCCAACACTACTAAAAAAGCCAAAACATGTCAAACAGCAATTGATCAAGCCAAATCGCTTTAAATAAATCCGAAAGTCAGCAATTCAGCATTAAAAATACCAACTTGGCAACCCCTGGTACAACATCAGGGTGCTGGTGCGCAGCAATGTCCAACGAAAAATGCAGCCATGACCGAAGTAGTTTCTGTGTTTGCGTTTATTTGTCTGCGTTGTTCGCAAACTTTGGCATTACAGACAAATGGCCTACATCATCATCAAATCACATTTCAACTCAAACTTTTGTAGTGGAGCTTTAGATCAAAACAGAAAGCTTAGTTTGTTTTGTTTTTTAAAGCTCACCGGGATAAAATTCTCAATTACAGCTCAATTGCTGATCGATTCCTTGCTTACACCCATCGTGGAAAGTACATACTTGAATAGAGATATGTGCAAGTTTGAATCATCGCAAAAAGACGAAAGCGGATGGCAGTCGACTGATTCCTCGAAAGCATACAGAAACACTAATGCTTTGAGTGTCTCAATTACAGCATTGCTTTTTTCTTTTTGTATAATTATATCTCACATTAATTTATCTACATGAAATTGTTACAATACGAAAATTCCTAGGAAAGCTCGCGGGCTGGATTGGACCCCTTCACGGGCCGAACTTGTGGACTGCTGTTTTACATACATAGCTCATGGGCCCCCAAAAATTATTCTGTGGACCCCCAGTTGGGAACCACTGGGTTAATAGAAAGAAGCAGGAACTTACTGCTGGTATATTGGTCAATTTTCGTTCTATAACATGCAAAGTTTTCAAAGCACTTGCAATTATGGCTATTTCAATAGCGTAGGCAACCGCTGTTTAGTCTGCTGACCTTTACAGAAAATAATGATCTTAACATAACTTGCTCTCAAAGTATTTACGATGAATCCTTTATAACAGGGGTTCCCAAACTGGGATACATGTACCCCCAGAGGTACATTTGCCTATCCGAAGGGGTACATTTAAAGCTAGCAGAAGATGAGAAAATATATTCACATATCATTTATTTCCATATATTTACACATATATCACTGAGTATTATTTCCAAAAATCATTATATGCTGATTGTTAAATGTGTCTGTGAATGAATATGATAATATATTTTGTCATACGAAATTTTAGGGGTACATTTTCATTTGTCAACATGCTGAAGGGGTACATGCTCATTTGTTGAAATGCTGAAGGGGTACATGGTCAGAGAAAGGTTGGGAACCCCTGCTTTATAATATCAGGTGCATGAATTGGATTTAAACAACTTTTTTATTGATACAAGTTCATTAGAGGAAAATGAATACTCTCAATTTTAGTGCAAGACTTTGTTGAAAAACGTTCAAGAGTTGCATGAAGGTTATAGAATGGTTCGTGTTTAGTTGTGAAGACAATGTCAGGGATGGTACAAGGCCTCTAAAGCTTTCTAGTTGCTTTCTCAGCTGGCAGACATCATTTACACCTTACATCAAGTTCTAGGTAGATGACGTGTATGTGATACAGAAGCAAAAACCTGATTTTAAGATCTTGGTTCAACCTGCCCAAACTTTTACACCTATGATCTTGCAACTCTACTTACACTACCTCATCCTTTAAACCTGCATGTTGTTTGTTACATATAAAGCTAGCTAAATCCCGACTAAAAGCAGCAACACGCAAGAATGCCATGTCTGAGAGATGCAATTTTTTATTTTAAAGTATTTTCTTGTCATAAGCTCTGTGGTCTGAATGTTAGCGCAACCTTCACGACAGAACTCGTGGCGGTGTTAAAATACACAGTTTTCTTTAAGGTACGGATTCAAGAATCTACCTTTACTATAATTTGATGAAAACGAGAGAATGGTGCATGTTGGTGTTATGACGTTTATCTGAATGTAAGCAAATATTGCGTTTGAATCATAATTTGCCTGTGCAGACCCCGATCTACGTATTGTCTTCAGGGTCCCAAGCAGGGCTGTGGAGCCAGAAGGGAACTAAAATTTCAGGTTCTGGCTCCAACACCTAAAAGCATTTTTGATCAGGCGTCAGAATGATTTTGTCCATTGAAAACTGAAAACCATTGTATTATTTGTGCAACTCGCCCCCACAAACTAGAGCTGTGGAACTGGGACCCAAATTTCAGGCTTTAGCTTTGGCTCCACCATCCATAAGTTTTTGGCTCCAGCGCCACAGCATTGGTCCTAAGGCAATTCTATTAACACTCAACCTTGTTATATTAAGGCTGGAGTTTCCAATTGACATATTTTAATAGTGGAGCTGGAATATCAGCATAGAGGGCTGAAGCCTCCTGCAGAATGCAGTTACCTTGCTTTGCAGAAGTTACCTAAACCCCTGCACATTCTTCACACAGCTAGTTATTCAGTGTTCCAAATCTTGCGCCTTCAGCTCAATGCGTCACTGTTTCTTCTGTGAAATCCTTTTTTTACACAAGTTTAAATGCAATCCTTTTTTTGCACAAGTTTTAAATCAACTCATATAATTTCTTCTTTCAGCAACTTAATGATTCTTCATTGATAATCAGCATTCTTGCATCATATTTAATAAACGATGACGTGAGCATTGATGAGATCATGAAAATGTATCCTGAGTCTACTATGGTGGATGAAGAAGGTAAATCAAAAACGGTCGTGCTCAACAAGCACTGGCTGATAAAAGAAGAGAAAGAAATTTCCCTCAACAACAATCAGGATGCACGAAAGTGAGCTTCGGTTCTTAATGTTCATCTTACCTGCTCGTACACGTTAAGCTTGCTGCTACGCGAACTACCGCTTTTGAAACTGGAATGCCTACAAGCTTGTAGTTATTGTCACTTGTTTGATACTTCAGTCATTATACTTGTATTCGTACTCCCTTTGGAGTGTCACAAGTGGTTAGCGGCGTCCATCTCTGCTTGCTTGCGTCGGTGGCCACGCGGCTACTCTCGTAGTGGACGCTGCATTGGTGGCAGCACCGCACGTAACTTCCTTACACCCACCCACCCACTGACCTGAAGCACATGGCTGGAAAGGCCGCAAATACCATTTTTCAAGTCTTCTGTACGACCCGACCAGGTATGGAACTACGCCTTCCAGTGGCGCATTTTAAAAGCCCTCTTTATTGCATAACTAGCTATTTAAGAAGTGCATTCTCTCACACTGTCGCTTTTATAAAGCTATGTAGAAGTTTCACGGGTGGCAGACTTTTCTACCCTGCTTACTGAACAATGATGTGTGACCGTTGGCTTGTCTGCTAGAAAACCAATTGCATGTGTCTTTGCAGATTTTAAGTTTAGCATGGCAGTTGGTGATTAAAGATCGTCAATGTAGTTTTGATAAGTTGTGTGTGACTGTTTTGGTGCATCACATCACAGTGGCGGATCCAGACCAGGCATTTGAGGGAGGGCAGTCAAATAAGGGGGCGCCAAAAAGTCTTCACTTTTTTAAATGCCCAACTTATCTGTGACAATCGTTGGGTATCACACAAAAGCTGTTACCTTTCGTAGGTCAAGAAAATGGCTATTTTTATGGTCGAACTATGTGATCTTTCAGGGAAACACCACAGTTCAAAATCGCCTTATATCAGTAATTCACAAAAAGTTTGAAGCGTGTCCAAAAAGATAGGACTCATTTTTCACAAGCTACACACAGCTGAGAACGCTGTGGGTGTCCCAGACAATCTCTTACATCTGCAACAAGTGTTTGAAACATACACACTAAAGCACTTGTCCACAACCTTTTGTAACCGCGGGTCGGTCAACGAATGACATTTTACCGCGGCCCGGGAGTACTCTTGCAACCGAGTTTCCATGGGAAGAATCGACCAGTCACATGCGCAGAAAACGAGTGTTCTTCTTACACTTGGAAGTGACAACTCAATTTCCAAGCTAGGAGCCTAACAAATAGCGAAATGACGATCACATTTCCAGATGAAGGTTGTGCACTGTGCAGTCACATGCACATGGAAGGCATATTTATTGCTGAAGCGGCAATTGAAAACAAGCGTAAGGCAATTGCTATGACATTATTCCCATTTTAGGTGGCTCTGCTGGCTATCGTGAAAAACGATCTCATTATCGCATAATATCTTCACACTGGTCCTGAAAGCATATTGCCCTAAAATACATTTAACGCCACTAATATAAGTAGAATTTCAATCAAGTGTTTAATAATGTTTCACATATTTGGACTTTGTACTGCTGATGTGAAGAAAAAATATACATCTCACAAGTCCAGATTATGAAGAAAAGGTGTGACACCGTTCAAAAGAAGTAGGGGCAGGCGGGCTGAGACCATTACATTCACAGTGAATACCTCCAAACTCAAGCTTTAGTCTCCCTGATAAAGTCAATTTCCAATTTTTTGTATACTGCTATGAACTCCCAAACAAGCTTAAAGCCACCCCCAATGCTGTTGATCTGGCGATGGATTTGCTTCTATCCAGGCCAGCAAACACAGGTGACAATCAGCCTATAACCAATCTAAAACCATGAATCTCAGCCAGCACCACAGTGCAAAAATGAAAATTAGCATGCTTTTCTGCTCAAATTTATGTGATTTACGCGGAATGATCTAGCCCAGCTATGACCAACCGAAATTGCTTACAAACCAAAAAGTGATGTCACTTTCTTAACCAGGGTCGCACATTTAATGCCTTACTTTAATCTTAGCAAACTAAATTTGACTAATGCACTGAAAGCGTTCGAAACCTACTGCAATGGTAACGACTGTTTGGTACCATTAATCACTCCGTGCGGTGGCGTAGGAGCACAGTCTGCCGCCCCTGGCCCGAGCAAAAAATGCCACTCCTGGTGAGGGCAGTGGTGTGATATTAATGACGTCATCGTTCTCAGTCAACCGTGGTATGATCTTTTGATTTTTGAAGACCTTTTTGCAAGAACTTCCGCCAAATTTAGCGTAAAGTGTTGACTGCTTAACCTCCCCGAACACTATGGCGCGGGGCCCAATACACACTTTGCACAGCCGCAGCTGGTAATAGCGACAACCTGTCAGCAGAGTATTCGAACAACTATATTACTAGCAACTATTATGAACAGAAAACCTTAAGCTGGGCTGTTTCCAAACTAAAAAATAAGATTATAAGATTAACAACAAATTGAGAAGCATGAACGTAACAAACAAAAGATTTTGTTGCATTTACTCAACAATTACTATTTTCGAACAAACACAAGATTTGTAGTGGGCGGGAGTTGATATGATCAAAGTCACCATTACTCGACTCCCAAGACGGTTAACAGCCAAACAAGAATTTTCAAAATGAGTGACAGGAAACCGAAACGCAAACAAAAAAGAAGAAATTAACGAAGGGGAAATGCAACTCGCAAGCGTGACTAGGAAGAAAATCACCAACAAAAATGAATCTACATTGAGACAATTGACCGATATACTTGACCACAACAACTGTAGTCCTAATCGTTTTGTGAAAAAACATTCTTTTCGCGCTTATGCCAATAGACAAAAAATCCCAAACAAATTCTGCAGCATAAAGACAGCTCGCACATTCAACAAAAACATTACCATAAACGCACTCTGCCAGGCAAAGGCCGGACAGTCACATCAGCACACACACAGCAGGCACATTCAGCCAGAATACAAAAAATATCGCATTAGAAACACACTCAAATCTGCCGGCCAAAGTTTCAGCCAGCCAACCCTGCATTCTATCAGCACAACGCATAACCGCCGCCTCAATCCTGACGCTAACACATTTTCTCAGCAAAACCTACGTACAGTACATTAACACCCTAAGATAAACAGCCTTTTAGTCACCTATCAAGGTGACACCACCGGATGAGCGAAAGTATTAAGCAAGTAAGCAACTCCCCTTTCCTATCAATAAAACAGCTTAACTACTGTAGAGCTTTCTGATCAACTGCGGCAATTAGTTGCTTTCTGCTTTCAAAGCCCAGCTGCAACTGTAGTGGCTGGATCTTGACCAACGAACGATGCTGGAGTTTGCTAGACAGTGTTGCCACTCTGTTGTTACGGAACAGTACTAGATTTCATGATAAAAAAACACTACATTACAAAATCAAACTTACACACAGTGAAAATGCCTAGAAAATGCGTTGCAGTGTCAACCATTCATAGACACTGTGCAACTCATTGTAAACCAGAAACAAAGAAAACGAGAGATAGCAGCAACGCTTTGTTTGTACATTCACTGAAACTTTTAACAGATGACCAAGTGACTTCGCAGCGGTTTAACTCAAAACATATTATATTGTCTTGTGTAAAGATTCTATTTGAATAAGATGACAGGACTGACGATGCGTAGTGTTACGTGAAATCGATTTCCTATTAAAAATTTGTGATTGATTCCTTGCTTCTTTCACTTGTGGAGTGAAGTTACTTGTCTTGTGCAAGGTAAGATTTAATTAGGTAGAATTTTTAGCAAATTACAATGGCACTACATCAAAAGATCTCAGTTACAGTTACAATTACAAAAAATTGTGCAATTAATTACATTCAGCTCACTTATAAAAAAACACTAGAACACTAGATGAAATGAAAAAACACTAGATCTAGTGGAAAAACACTAGGAGTGGCACCACTGTTGCTAGAGTAGACGCGTTCCGCCGAGGAGATTACCGAAATATCGGCCATTGTATAACGCAATAATATTGAGAGTCAGGTAGCGACAAAGCGGTGGTGAGCATAAGATTGCTGGAACCATGGCGCTAGTAATATCGGCTGTGTCGCCCTCATGTCATCAGCCAAAGAAGATTCTCATGGGACTTAAGTTCTAATAAGTCTGAATAATTTAGTCACCTCTTTTCAATTATCTCTGCTTACAATATGCGACTAGATTTTGCCGCCCCTGGCTGTAGCCAGTGGGTTGCTACGCCACTGACTCCGTGGGCGTAATTTCTTATGTGAGTAATTTTACTGCCAGTGGAACAAGCGGAGAAATCGGAAAACTAGAGAAAAGTTTTGCACCAAGGTGTCAGTAGACATACGGAAATCTCCCGCAGTACACTCAGTACAGGCGTGATAAAGTGGCGCTGAGTACCACGTGCATCAAAAATGTCAAATTCAGTCACCGTTGCCAGGCGCGTAACCAGGAGTAGGGGCGAAAGGCGCCGCACTCGCTCTAAAATTTTGAACTGCAAATGTTGAACCCTTGAGCAAAAATTGTCATGATCGCGTACAGCCGATTATTATTAATTCCACCAAGCTGTAGATAGCTGGTATTTTGCCGACGTTTCTGCGCTAGAGGTGACTGCTGAGTACCACGGGTTTGTTGGGGCGCGTCGGTTGCCACGTAGGAATTCAAGGCTACGCTGTCCCCGTTGACGGAGTGAGATGTTACAGAACTGCGTGGTTGGATCATAATTCCTTGAGCTACTGGAACACACTCCTGTCTTTTTCTTCGCTAAGACATTTCGGTCATTTGCCCGTAATAACAAGCATGTAACCAGCTTGGGACACCTGGGGGGGCGAAGAGTTTTCTGAGGGGGCCCCCAAATTTTTAAACTATGTGCAACACATTTTTCCAGGGGTTTCTCCCCCTGCGTCCCCCTGGTTACGGCCGTGCGAAATAGTGTTAAAACTCGTAACAGTATCCACTAGCCTACTTTTCAGACATAATGACCGAATTGACTTAATTTTCTTCGGTCATTAAAAAAAAATTCAGTCTGTGACCGAAAAAAAATAGGCACGCTCAATGCATTTTCGTCAGATACCGGCAAGTTGTTTGCAACCAACAAATGTTGCTATAGCTTTTCACACGCTGTAATATGGTTCAATCAGAGGCATTAGTTCCGACTAGAAACTCATCCACTTACCTTGGTGTTGCAAAACTAAGATGCCGATGCACTGCGGACTAATGGACTGCACTGGTAGCAGACCTGAAACTGGTTTTTCGCTTTGCAGGCTTCTAAATTCTTGCGTCAGTTAGGAATGCAATCTCCACTACTGCTTTTCCTTACAAGGCTGCCACCAGGCATTAAAAATGAGCTTATAACAAAATCAGACCAATTTCGCACAGCCCACCAGAAAGTCCAGAACTGTGCTGGGTAAAGAGATTGCATTTGTGATTGCTGCATTTGCTGTGCAGTTCTCACGCGGAAAAGAAATTAGGGAAAAGGAGTATTATTACGTAACAATGGCAGTGTTGATTATGATCGGAAAGAAGCTGGGTCAAAGTTCGTCACGTAAATCCTGAAGTTCAACGAAGTGTAAAGCATTGCTTAGTCTAGAGCAGGGCTGGGCAATTATAATTTGACTCGGGAGCCACTTTGAAGAGGCCGCGTTCAGCAGAGGACCAAACCACAGTACTAACAGTTACTGTGATTGTGATATGTACGAGGAAATTTCAGATTTGAAGATTTTTCCAGTATGTTTTCGCAGGCCAGTGTAAACGCTGTGACGGGCCACATGTGGCCCGCGGGCCGCTAATTGCCCACCCCTGGTTTAGAGTATTTTTGTCTCTGTTTGTACTTCGATAGGCACCAGAAAGGGCGCCACAGCCGTTTGGGGGGGCTGTTTGGGGCAACTGGATCCGCCACTGCCACGTCAGCAATTCTGCAAAACCAAAACGATTTGTCAACGAACTTGTGTGATTACGCACGTATACTCAGTGGTAACAGCGTTTTTCGTTTACTTGCTGCACCGTCCATACTGCCACGCTTGTATCTAATAAATCAACAGAGAAGAAGCGCAATGGCGTGCATGGGCAGACGATTACTTGGTTCATTTGATATCACCAAACGTATATCGAACATTTCGGGAAGCCTATCAAGCGTTTGACTATCACGTGACTCAAGGTAGATTCAACGGAACGTGGGAAGGCATTGTGGCCAAATATGGCGGAGCTGTTGCTATGTGGGCAATAAGCAAAAGATTGAAGAAAAAGTAAGTTTTTCGGACAAGTTTTTCATCTTGATTGCTTATCTATTCCCTAAATCTCTTAGAACACTTTCTTTTAGTTAGTTCGGCCGAATAGGTGACACCGGCAGCGTTATCCTGATGTTGGAATATATGTAGGTAAACGCACCGTTGACGGTTAGTTCAGTAATACATGGGAATAATAAACAAAACTTTGTTTATCCCGGTGGCGTGCAGAGGTCTGGTGATGCCCGGGGCGACTGCTTGATTGGATGCCCCCTTACAAAATTCTGGTATTGAGCAGTGGCGTATGGTGGTCATTGTTAGTGGATATACCCTTATTTGTGACGTCACAATATGACGTCATATTTAAGTTTGTTACCAACGTTTTGGCGAAGTTTTTTGACACAACATGCGTATTTAGCGACGCTGGAGAAGCGGTAGGACGGGGAGCAGTAAAACAGTTTAGGGCAATGGAAACTTGTAAAAAACAAAAAATCGTTACCTATTATGTTTGTTTCTGTTCATCAATGATATTGACCTCAAAAATAATAACAGAAATTATACTAAATCATTCTGAATTTTGTGGATGCTGGAAAAGCTGCAATGACCATGTTTCAAGTCGATCTTGATAATTCACGAAATTACCTATGATGCTGTTATGAAAAGCAGTGGTGTTGGAGGTGGGGGGCTGAGGATGCAAGCGCACACCCAAAAGTTTTGATTTGCTGAAAATCTTGGCAACATCTCCGATAATCCGCGTAAAAATGGTGCCCAACGTTGCTTGCAGTGGCGTACGCAGAAAATGTTCATGGTGGGGCTTTCATTCAGTGGCACATAGTGGTCATTTGTATTTGGTGTGCGCTGTTTGTGACGTCATATTCATGTTTTCAAGCGAAGTTTCTTGACAAAACAGCCATATTCTTCCACTCGCACGCCCATTATTTTTGTAAAAAAACAAGCGCTATGCACTCTCCTTACAATAAAGGTTTTGTAAAATATCGAGCTCAAGGGGGGGTAACCCCCAACCCCCCCCCTTGCGTACGCCCTTGGTTGCTTGACTTCAAAAAACGGCGCCCAAGGTTTGCAGAAAAACACATGAAGACCTTGTTTGGAGGTCACACCAAAAAGGTCGTAATGATCTTTGTGAAGAAAGTTTGTAGGAAAAAGTTGCACAAAACACTTCGGGGAAGTTTGGGGAAATTCGGGCAAAAATCCTTCGCAACCCCAAAAATGTGCCTGCTCCTAAACCTATGATAAAAAAGGCACCTCAGCCCCCGTTGCTCCTCTTTTGAAAGGACAGAGGGATGAATGCCCCGCCATGTCTCCATCTTCCGGCGTCTCTGTGCATATTATTTACACGCACTCTCTTTACTCGTTGTAGGCTATAATTTGTCACTGTAATGAACATAAATTATCAGCAGTATCCTAAAACAGAGCAGTTCATAACTGCAAAAATATCCGGCAACGCCTTAAAACAGGGAGGTAGAACACACTTAATGCTACGTCAGGGCAGTTCACAACTGCAAACATACAAGGCTGCGCGAATGTCTCGTCGAATAGCAGTCGATCAGAAGGTATTCTGCTGCGATGGCGGACACCCAGGGCTGACAGTTTAAAACTTGTAAATTACACAACAATTGAGAATGCACATAAAGTACGCAAGAAAATTTTCGTGTCTTATTATGTGGCTGTTATATGTACAGTTACTAAGTAGAAAGAATAGATACGGGCTTGTGTGAGCGATTATGATCAATCCGCCTGAACTGCCAACCAATGGCGAAGCTCGAAACGAAACAAATTGCAAGTACAGGTGTGCAACTGTATTAGCACAAAAAACAAAC
>Ga0210059_1011393_pt1 | contig 13606 bp, 15 predicted proteins | sample Ectturendosymbi2_FD_188042 | JGI IMG/M metagenome (GOLD analysis project Ga0210059, IMG submission 188042) | Ecteinascidia turbinata endosymbiont from Florida, USA - Sample 2 (SPAdes) (version 2) | ecosystem: Host-associated > Tunicates > Ascidians > Unclassified | place: Key West, Florida...
AGACATTTTTGGGGCAACTATAGCTGCAAACGATCATCCATAGATTCACCTATCACGTCCTGCAACAGAAAAGACATTCGTTAAAAAATGGGTTTTTTATCGAACAAAATATGGGTACGCATCTTTTTGGGTCACCCTGTATAAGGGGATACATAATTGCAGAACTAATTAAATCTAAGTTTTTTGGCATGACAAATTTTGGTTCATGACAAATTTTGGTTCAGCAGTCAACAATAATTTGTGGCAACTGGTCACAAGCAACTAATGTTAGGAAAGATGAAAACGTGAACGCAACACATTGCTTCCTCTGCTTGACCCTGTCTGCAGCGCGGTAGATACTTCTGCTTCTCTACAGATTTAAATTTTTGGATGTTGCAGACGATGTTAACTCTCGTTGGCTTACGTTAATGTTTTGTTAGCCCACGGCCACTATCTTGCTGTTTTGTGGCTCTGTTATACATATATTCTTGTTGACTTCCGCGTTAACTATCAAATCAACGCGTCATGTACGAGCACCGCTCAGTGACTTTGCTCTTTATTTTCCTGACTGTATATCGTGTGTGCGATTGTGTTGTGCACTTGACAAACTCTGTGGAGTGTACATCTATGTTGCGATAAAATATGCAGCAACTCACATGCCAAGTGTAACAGTGATTTTGTTCAAGCGCTTTTTCAAACTCTGAAATTGTTGAAAGTACATGTAATTGTAATTTGGTCAAATTTTTTTATAAATTACAATTACAATTACAATTACACAAGAACAAAAACACTACATTACGATTATAATTATAATTACACAAGAACAAAAACACTGAATTACAATTATAATTGCAATTACAAAAAAAATTTGTAACTAATTACATTAAATTACAATAATTGATCTAACTCTGGTGTTAACTGGGGCTGTGGGGTGACAGTGAAGGTAGTTCAGTTATTCTTTGTCCCAACCCCTGCCACGCCCCCTGCCAATGACGTATTTGAACTGGACCGGTTGCGGCTTGCGTCATAGGTATTCACGTATTCCCATTGGTCCAAACGGCTCGAAACATCAACGAACGCCATTGTGTGAAAGTTTTGCTCCATTATGAGTCTGAAGCATTTAAATTGTTTCAAATAATAGCTGCCTAGTGTTCTCCTCTCACTGGATGTGGCGAAGTTTTACTATCCTGGGAATGACTCATGCACCCCTCTGTGTGTATATAAGCCAGGTCCAACCTGCTTGCGAGGCAATCACTTCTATTGTCGCTTATACGTTACTCAGGCATGCACACTGCGTTTTGATCTTATGTTTTATGTTCTAACACATGCATTTATTAAGTATCCCACTGCCCCTTGTAGACATGTATTTGCAATATTTCCTCACATATATGTGCATTGAATACAGACTGGTACTCATGTATTTCATGGTTTGATTTATGGACAGCCCATGACTGATGTTGAGGCTGAACTAGGGTTTCGTTTTCAAATATCTGAAACGTATCTGCGTTCCCACCAGTCGTGTATGTTTTCCAGGAGACACATCCACGAACTATTCGGTTCACCTGGGTCCGAGGTGCTGCATGGCTCCGTTTCTGGCCTCAAATTAGACGGTGGTAGTGTGAGACTTTCGTCATCAGCCAGAAAAGCGTGGACGTCATCCGTCGGTGTCGTCATGATGAAGAAATCAGCCTGTGTCCAACTGAAGTTGCAGCTTGTAAGTGCTTGTGGCGTAGTTGGTGTGTACGCTGAGGTTGGAAGGTGCTGCAGTGAAAATCTTATCACTGCTCTGTTATCTTTTCTTAACCAGCCACCAGTAGCATTATCAAATAATATCTTCGCCGAATCGAACTTGACCGATAGCCGCAGCCATCTTGTATCAAAATGTAAAGATGCACGCACTCAGCAGGCATGGACAACATGTACACGCCGTCTTTGCTAAATAATTGTGTTTGGTGAATGTGAACGTTTATGTTTGAGTTGTTGCGAGGCATCATAGTTGAGTGAGATGACCGCCATTGCTGTTCAGGACTGGTTGATGGAAACCATAAAAAAGTACCATCCTCACTTCATCCTCTCCATCGCACCATCCCCTTCCTCAGGAACCAAACTGGACATGGTCCATGTGAGGAACCAGTTGCGTGGCTTGCAAGCGCTCCCAGTGGCCAGATCCCTCAAACAAGGTGGGCAACATGTTGGGGGGTGTGTGGTCTAAATGTTTCTTTCGGTTACAAAGCGTGGTATGTGGGAGAAAAATGTTTGGAAAAAGAAAAATTGCAAGAAAAAGCGTAAAGTTGCTTGTTCTAGCTGTCGGGAAGCGATGAAAGGGAAGATGCAAAGTTCGAGCAAGTTTTAAAAAATGCCTTCTGCACAATCACAGTTTGTGACGCTCCGTCACGTGACAGGTTACCCGGATCACGTGGTCCTGTCCGAGTTCCGGCAACGGTTCGACGTCATCCTCCGGAACTTATCATCGGAACAACCGCGCAACTGGACATCTGTGGCGCTGATGGACGACAAGGAAGCTTGCGAGAAGATCGTGCAGCAGGTGGAGCTGAGCAGCACCCAGTACAGGATCGGAACGAGCAGGGTGAGGTCACGTGGCTGTGATGCTTTTCTGACATCATGTTTACAGGGTTCGAAGGTGAAGTTTGGACGCATTCGAGTGGATCTGTGGCTAACTACTGTAGACCTGAAGCTAATGTCTCTCAAAGTTGCTTTCCGCACAAATTACTTCGAGGAGCGTGGTTTGGAATCTGCGTCCAAGATTTTACTGCAGTCGCAGCATGTTTTAACCGTTTGTGGGTTCGTCGATGTGATTTTGTTGAAAGGTAGATTTTGTTTTGGACTGGTGTTAATTGTTGCAAAAATTTCAACCCGTGAAAATTGTTGAAATTGCAATTTTTCTAAGTTTTGGGTAAGTTTGTGATTAAACACTGAAGACTGCCATAAGTTAAGACTAAAGTTGAAGCGAAATTCCTACAAACACACACACAGGATGGAAAATTTAAATGATATTCTCGACCAAGTAGTTTATATGCCGCTGTGAGGAGCAGTTCAACTTTATGTCACTATCACCTTAATGATTGTGATCATTACGTTGAAAGGTGTATTTTACTTCAAGCAGGTCTCACTGAGTTGAAGTAGCGATGACGTATGCTGTACTGCCACTAGGCTAAGAATCCAGCTTATCTGGAGTTAGTAAAGGAGTCGATCTTGGTTTGTATGTAGCTGGGTATGTTCTGCATTTTGAACGTTTCGTGACAGAAACTTATAAGAACCTACGTCATGAGCCACCAGCAATAAACGTCTTGGAGTGTTATCGAGTACAATCCACGGTGGGGTTTTCAACTGTTAACCTTTGCGGTGGATTCGAGCGTGTGGGGGGGTTCATGCTGCCCTCCTGTGGAGTATCCCAGGAGCTAGGATTAAATTCACCGGCAATGAACTAAGCCCAGACGTCCTTCGCTTAACTTCCGTATTTTTTGCAGATTTTTTTCCGAAGCGGGATCATGAACATCTTGGAGGATCGCAGGAACGAAAAGATCTCGTGCGTGCTTGTCGCGCTGCAAGCCCGTTGCCGTGGTTACCTCGCGAGGAAGAGGCTCGAAAGAAGAAAGGTTAATGACGTCAGCTTGCGCAGGCGTCACATTTGACTGGTTACTGACTCTCTCTTCCCCCCCCCAGGTGCAGGAGGTGGCGATACGGTGTATCCAGCGGAATGTCCGGATGTTCCTGGGCATCAGACAGTGGCCATGGTGGAGATTGCTCACTAAGGTCCTGCCGCTGGTGGAGGTGACAAGGACGGAGGAGGAGCTCAACGAGGCGAAGGTAGCGGAGCTTGTAGCGGCCGCTACTTCTGTTAATTCGATCCTGAAATTGTTTCACTTGCTTGATTTATCAACAAATTGCGTTTTTATAATTTTCTTTTGAAGACTTTCGATCATTAATTAAATCTTTTCGTCAGTGGAGCTGAATAGACGGGTTACGACGTTGGCTGAACCCCCTGTTGGGATCTATTCTGTCCCAACCAACTAGCCGAGCAGCATCACATCTGTTCTTTCCACAAACCACGTGTTTCAACCGGGGTTGCGGAGTCGAAGGTAAAACGACCTTTCCAAAATTTTCGACTCCGACTCCGTAAAATAAAGTGAATGAAGTTTGGTTGTCAACAATGTTGGTAGCAACTAGCAGTCAATGGAAATCGTGATGCACAGCAAGAATTCTCTGTTTCAGTTAAAAGTTTCAAAAAAAATCGTACCATTTCCACAGGAATTCCCAACTTAGGAGTGTGATGTAAAAAATGATTCAATTGGACATCCGGAGTCGGATAAAAAAATCTGACTCAGACACCGGCTCCAGCGTTCTCAGGAATCCGATCCCGCAACGCTGGTGTCAACAGCAAAACATGAAGGGAATCGGAAGGAGTGACCGGTACTTTCGCTGCCACTACAAGATGGCTGCTGTAGATGCCAGTGGAGTGTCCTGTGCAAGGCCGTTGCAGCGGCTTGGCAGGTTCTGAGAAACGTCCAGCAACCTTAATCTGTCAACTCATCCATGAACACTGACCACAGCATTCACTATCTGCTCAGTGCCTTCTTTCCGGATAAACTTTATAAAGTTACAACCTTGGAAAGCTGCGCGCGGTAGAATGATGTTGTGAAGCTTTCAAATCTCAACTTGCTTCCTCAACGAACGTTGCCGACAATCTGGGAATCCTTGGAAATGGCATTGCTTGTTGTGGAGCGCAGACAAACTGCTTCCCGGCAGTGTACATGCTCATCAACGACACGTCCAATAGCAAACATACATGTCGCGGTGGACATCACAATTAAGTACCCCTGAAATGGCGTCACATGTAACTCTTATTTCAGAGTATCTCCCCACATTCCTGCAATACAAACTGTTCGCCTCAATTTTGTCAAGTTCTTCTGAAAATATGCAAAACTTGCAGGAATTAAGGCATGATTGTGTGTGTGAAGATAGAGCGTTAATTTTAAGGAAAACAGCACTGGTAAAAATTGACAAACTGCAGAAAGGTTGCGCTGTGCGATCAATCAAAACGATCGATGCTGGTTAAAAACCAACACTTGGAAAGACTCCCCGCAACCAGACCCTGATTATATAATTTGAGCAAAAGAGAGGTTCGGCGAAACTGCTTTTGCACAAAATCATTTTCAAACACGACCGCTTCTCGATGATTCGATTAGTTCGTTCTCTGCATGGCTCCTGGAACGTGCTTTCCTGAGGTACTTCTGCCTCGATGCCAGTTTCCGATGTGCTTGCAGCGCTCTTCCTTCACTCGTGTAGTCTCCGTCATATATCATGGTTCACAGCTGGTGTTACAAGCCCAGCAAGTCACCAGCTGGCGACCTTCGACGGGGTCTTTCAAATCTTGTAGCTCGCCACCGGTTGTGCGGGTTTTGACAAGAAATAAAAAAACTTAGTGACCTTCCATGAAAACTGTTTCATTATTCCTCCGTGATATGCGGTGATTCGGTGAAGTTCAGTGGAAACTCTGCAGCGTCATCCAAGCAGAAGGTGTGACCGCGAAGACAGGCCTGTGCTGGATCCGATCGTTACATTGCTTGTCCTTTGCTGGCTGTTCGTGTTTTAAATTAAATATATGGTTGTTTAACTTCTAGTTAAATGTTGTTGGGTGCGATGTGGAACATGGTGCGATGTGAGAATAAGGTTTGTTTTTAACTTCAGGCGGAACTGGAGAACCTGAAAGAGAAGTTTGAAAGAGTCTCTATGGAAAGAGATGGATTGAAGCTTGCTAACTCGAAGTACGAGACGAAGGTGAGCATTCAGCAGACCAAGGTAGAAAACAAATTGATTGCTGAGGTAACTTCAAACCACAGCCAAGCTCTGCAGAGCTTGACCATGCTTCTAACGTTTGCGGTGACCGTTCACGTGACCTGGTCACTACAGGTCAGCGACCTTCGTCACGTGACTGAACGGGCCAATCAGATCATGCTAAGTAGAGATTGCTCGTGGGTCGTGTTGCCGAAGTACAGGTCACATGCGGTTCCTGGTATTCGTAACACAAGTTTGTCAATCAGCACCAAGTTTGCATGTGCTGCATTGCTCAAACTGTGAAAACATCATTTAAACAAACCTTGCAGCATGACATGACCCAACCGTCGGCAGTTGCTTAGTGGTCCAAAGTGAGGAATGCTGCGTCGTTGCTAACTTGTTACCCTTAACATTCAAAAAGGGATTTCCATATCGTCGACCCATTATAGCAACCCACCACAAACCCAACGACCCCCATCTTAAAATCGATAAAGTAAATGTAACACAGCTGTGTACATACAATACTTACTCGCGACCCTCCAAAATGGTACACGACCCCTCTGGGAGTCGTGACCCTACGTTGAAAACCACTGGTGTATGGCGAACAGAGCAAACCGGAAAAGCACTGACCTGGAACGGCATAAGCTGACGCATCCGTGCGTGACGCCGAACCGAGTCAAGCGGAACCTTTGCCAATACAGCGCTGGACTGTACTTCCGATGAATCACAAGTTTGTTATTATCTGCCGTAGCCCGTAACTAAGTAAATTACTGCAGAAAAAATTTTAATTTTAGCCAAAAATATCTTTACTCTGTTGACTGTTCAAGTTTTAGTTATTATTTTTTACTTTAATTGTTTCTATTTCACGTTCCGAAACATGAAACTGGAGGGCGCAAACTCCCCAGTCACGATATTCCGTCACGCAGTGTGATGACAAGCAGTATGTTTTGTGGATTATCAATGTCAGGTGCGAGATTTGATGATATGTCTTGAAGAAGAGCGGACGACATCCGGTCATGCGACTGAGGCACTGGAGCAAGGGTGTAAAGAAAGGGCGCGGCTTGAGAAACTAGTCAAAGGTGGGTGGTGTGGATGTTGCTTACCTGGGGGTACTTTTCCGGGGGTGTCTCACCACGTGCTTTTTTGTAGATATTCAAACAAATGAAAAAGTTCTGCAGAATCAGGTGGAGGCGATGGAGGTTGAACTCGCTGAGAAGAAATTGCTTCTCACCGAACACCACGAGTTGCTGGACTCGGACGACGAGTTGGAGGGTGGGTCGCGCTGGCGTGGTGCGGATTAAGTTTATGCGACGATTTTCTTGATTATGTCGTCACAAGCTTCTGGGTGTGCGAGTCATAAAAGGCGCTCTGTTGCAGATGGCGAGTACAAAGCAAAGTATGATCGGGCTGTGCGGGAGTTTAACTTTGAAATGAAGAAAAAGAGTCAACAACTTGATGACGCCATGGATGAGGCTCAAGCAGAGAAGAAGTTGTTGGAGCGGAAAGTGTGTAGCGTCAATAACCGTTCGTTTTGATAGTAAGAAAATGGTTTCGAACTGTTTGAAAATAAAAATTTTAAAAAATGTTGTCAGGTTTTGCAGTTCCAAGAGGAACTCGAGGAGCAGCAAAGACAGGAGCAACAGAGTAAGAAGAAGCTGCATCGCTTATACGCGGAGTTGAGCGACGCGAAGATCCACCTCGAGGAAACAACAGCTAAGAACTTTGAACTGGAGAAGAAGCAGCGAAAGTGCGATCACGTGACTGCGTATTCTTGTGCCGCTCTTTGCTGCGAATTACGTGATGTTTTCTTCATTCATGATATTGTTACGTTATAGTTGCATTGTTACGTGTAGGTTTGACAGTGAGCTATATGCCTTGCAAGCTGATGTCACTGATTTGAAAATGGGAAAGGAAAAGTTGCAGCGTGAGAAAGATAAGTTGGGGATTGAAAAGAACCAATTCGAACGTGATGTTGAGGTAAGTTGACGACAATTCGTTTAATGTCAATTTGATGAATTAAAGTTGTGATCACTTCACCGTCTGACAGGAAAAAGATGAAGAAATCGATATTCTGAAACAAAAAGTGAAAAGATTGGAAGATGAGTTGGAAGACAATGACAGCAAGGACTTGGACGATCGGCAAAAGGTTTAATTGCATTCAATCGGTTCTTCTGTGACTTCATAGTTGCGATAAGATGTGCAAAGTGTGTGAGTCAACTCAAACAATAGAGAATGTTACTGGTATTAAAGTGGAAAGTGGTTTTACTGTATCTTGTCCATCACATTCTCTTCAGAAAACTGCGGGAAAAGATAAGTTGGTGAAAACTTGTTTGGTGATTTGCAGCTCAATGTGTTGAAGAAGCAAGTCCGTGAACTCGAAGCAAAGAACAAGGATCAGGAGGACGAGCTGGAGGACCAAGCCAGCACCATCCACACGCTGGAACAAGCGAGACAGAGACTGGAGATGTCGGTCGAACAGAACAGACAGCAGCGGCAAAGAGATGTCGATGCAAAGGAAGAGGAGATGGAGGAAATGAAAAGCTCTTATAATAAAAAAGTAACTTCCTAAGCCGCAGAGTTCGGTAACAAATTGTAGAATAATGCAGTGGGTTCGGCGCTTTTTTCATCTCTCAGCAAATTGTTTACATGTGTTCGAATTGTTGAACGTGTTTCGTCAAGCTTTTCAACACTCGCCATCTGATGTAGATGTCTACAAGCATGCCAATCACTTTGATTGAACCACGTGGTTTCCGCGACGCATCTTTGTCATTGGCTTGAATGCTCTGTGACGTAATCTCACGTGTTTATTTTCTGAGCATAGTGATTGGTCAGCGCTGGATGCTGATTCTTGCAGAGCGATAAAAACTAAACTCTGCTACTTCAGATAAAGCAGCTGGAGCTGCAGCTTGAAGAGGAGGAGGAAAGTCGCTCCTCAATGATAAAACAGAGGCGTGCTCTTGAGGAGGAGCTATCCGAATTACGAGAGAATGGGATCGACAATCGCGATCCCGAGGTGGAGCGGAGGCTGCGCCGAGACTTGCGGCGATACAAAGCGTTGCTCGCCGACGCCCAGACAATGATCGACCACCTCAAATCCGATGTCGTCAACAAACAACAGATGAGGCAACTCAAGTCACAGGTGAGCTTACTTTATGTTGCTCTGTGTGAAAAAGCTTCACGCGGGATATGCGATTATTTACGTTTCTGTGTAGTGGCTTAACGGTGTTGGTTGAAATCACGGCTTTTATCTCAAACAATTCCTGCTGAACCGGATTGCCGTAGTTTGAATGCCTTTCTTGCCTGAACATTGTTGTATCTGGGCAACCTTGTACATTTGTTGGGGTTGATAAACGGGGTATGATGGGTCATATTATCAAGTTGTGCTTGATTACTTTTTTATGAATAATTGTTTTTACTGGGTGAGTATCACAACGTTTTTCTGAATATTAAACGATAATGTTTGACGCACAACTGCTAAAGTTTTTTCATCGCCACCGACCCCATTTGAAACAGTGTTGAGGCTGGCACTGCTGGGCGCCGAACACCAGACCTCCTCCAGACAGCATTACCAGTCTCACGAACTACTGTAACCAAACATTTAAAGAATTTTCAAAACCTCACCCGGAAAGGCGCTGCCTCCATCACATGACAAGTTTGTAACCCGTCAACAGTGCGGCAATAGAACCGCCAACTGAAGAATGCCGGCGCTTCACGTGATAGTTAATCTATGCCTGTCGCATGTTTTATCTTTCCAGCCTCTACAGCATGACGTTACATGCAAACGTTCATTAGGTCGTAATGCTTTTTACTCATAGTTTTTACTGTGTTTGTGTGTAGTTGGAAGAGAGCGAGTACACTTGTTCTTCCGCTGTCAAGTCTCGCAAAGCCATGGAGCTTGAGATGGAGGATTTGCAAGCTCAGCTCGAGGAAGTATCAAAGTCGAAACAAGACGTAAGAGACTGTTTCTTTGCATGACCGATGCGATGACTGGTACTCAACGAGTTTAACTTTAAAAAAATGCGAGTAGTTCTTGAAGCGAAGTTTCTGCTTACATGTTTTCTGAAATGTATCTGTTCGGTGTGGACTAAATTAGAAAATAAAATCGTAGCCTTTTTCTTTTCAATGCCAGATGATAGTTTTAGCGGCAAAGGAACCTCAAACGCTGTGTCTGTTTCTGAACAGTTAGTGCAGTATCGGTAAGCGAGGAAAGTATAGATAAGCCAGGAAAGCGTGAATCTCTACTTTCGATCAGCTTTCCTGCAATTCAACAACTTGTTCTTTGATCTGCGATCGATGGTGCGCTGACGTCGAAGTCGATTGTGACGTAGGCATATCTATTGCGTGACAGAGCGACGAACAGTTAAGTGAACTGAAGCGTGAAGTGCACGAACTCCGCTCCAAGCTTGAGGAGGATGGGGAGGACATGCAGGAAACCATGCGGAAATACAAGACACTCATCAGCCAACAGAGTGATGAGAAAAGCATGTTGGTGGAGGCCCAGGGAAGTGCTGAGCAACTGAAACAGGAAAAAGCTGCCCTGGATGATAAGGTGAGTGATGGGAGTGGCATTTCGGCTTAAAATGCCTGGGATTAGTTTTGTGCTTACTTCTCGAAATCTCCTGAACACCGACTTCGATTGCGTTGCAAGGCACTCAGTTCCGGGAGTTCCGCAGACGAGTTAATTGTTCGTATCGTTTAAAATCTGCATTTCAAATTAATAAGCCACAGGAAAAATTCGTGTCAAAAGAATAAATGCGTACTTCTGTCTAACGATTGGAGCGGCGGTTTATCTACTGGTCTCCCACATCGTAAATAGATATTAGATCAACACTTGCCGTCATGTTTATCTATGGCTGTTTCATTTCCATTGGTTTTGGTGACCCCTCTACCTGAGGTCCGGTAAACTGCACTCTGTGTTGATAGAAAGTTATTTTTTCAGATAATCGCTTTGCAAAGTCAGATGAAATACCTGGAAGAAAACATGGTGGAAAAATCAATAGCACTGAGACTGGAAAGCAAGGTGGGTTGGACGCCCCCGTAAAACACCCCTACTAGTGATAGCTTAGGGGGGCTGTACATAATATTTTGGGCCCCTTATACAGAATATTTTGACCCCCTGCGCTCGCGTAAATGAAAGATCAAAATAAAGGTCATCGGTTTGAAACGCCGGGTTTGTGTTGATATAAACATTGATGTTTGATGCTGACTTTTGCGCCAGCTGTTTGCTGTACCTTCTCGTAACACACTATACTTCCTTTATATGCACAACCATCCACTAATTAAATAACACAGTTGCACACCGTGCAGCAAAATATAACACCCCACTGCACCTTAACATAAACGGACAGAAAATACCTAAACATCTCCAGCTTCATTCGTTTGCTTTGCACAAAAGCAAGGAGCCAACCCATACATACGTCTACAAATGACTGCAGTCGACAACTATCTAAAATATTGCTGGAAACACTGCTACGAAAAAAACATCTTGTACAAAGAACGTGTTCTTGGACTTTCACTGTCCAGAAACACAGAATTAACATACCCTTTTTCTGCAGTAAATCAGTTTAGAAAGAACTAATCAAACATAATTATTAATGATGAGACTGGAATGAATGAAATATGCGGTATTGACTCACTGATATTAATCAAATCAATGTTGCAGGGTTCTTACGCACTCTCCAGGGTGAAAAAGTCTGGGAAAAAATTTTTTTGGTTTGTTACTATGGGAAAAGAAATTAACTTTCCAGACTTGACATTTTGATATGCATTCTGATAAAATGTATTCTGATATATTTGATGAGATGATCAATTTTTCTTTCATCGTGTTAGCTATTACAGTGCTTGAATTCGATCTGGGTATGTCATTCGGAAAAGTTTGAGTCTGGAAAAAGGCCGGAAAAAGTCTGGAAATTTAACATTCAAAATTGCGTAGGAATCCTGGTGTTCGCTTAATTTTAATAGGCTACAACCACTTATGGCAAAAAAGCTTAAACTAGTTAATATCACAAAACTACAAAGCTTTGGTATGTGCTGAATAAATAGGATTATACCAGTGCCTTTCTCTGCATCGTATGTTGCTTAAGGATATGAAAACTGGATAACTAGTAGATTTGTAAGCAAAAATGATAACTATCAGCTAAATCTTGCAATTATTAGCAAAACGATTCAAAAAGAAAGGGATCAATATTAATAAACTGAGCCTCTAAAATTTTGACCGCGACTCCATATCTTCATATTGAATAATACTGGGTCCCTTATCCATGACCAAAGAATAAAGGGCTGCTTATACTTTGATTAGGGGCTTTTAACATCATGGTCGGGGGTCCCCTTACATTTTGCTGGGGCCCCTTGTCCGTTGATGATACAGCAGGAAATTTGTTTTATTATTTTAGTGTGACTTCTTATCTTCAGGTTGAAAATCCAAATGTGTTAAGAGCATAGTAATCATCACACTTATAATAAAAATAGAATAATAAACATAACCTCATAAATCTTTGAAAGACCGTAAAGCAAACCCCCCCTCCCCCTTCAAACCGCGTAAAATTAAAATGGGGCACCCATTTTGCACACTCACCAAGACCTCTACTGGCAGTGGCATGCATCAAACATGGTCATAACAACACAAATGTTTCAATGCTTTTCAGTTTTAGATTTTTTCTATATAGGCTAAAGATCTGGAAACGAAGCTGGAATTCCACAAAATCACGACTCGAAGACTGGAGGTGTGGATTGCTTTGATTTGCTAAGATTTTCTGTTCAAACTGTAAGGAGTAAGATGTTAATGATGCGAGGGAATGATTAGAAAGACTCAGCTTGCTTTTTGCCAAAGCTATTCGTGGTACGACGAGGTCGTCATGACAGAGGGGTTGCGTAATTTTGAAACAAACTCGAAAAATTAATTCAAATCTTTCACATTTGAAATATTAAAGTCAGACCCGCCGATAACTCGAAGCTATCGAGTGACTTGCGAACAATGTTCCCTCTAAGCTGCGCAGCTGCTAAGGTCCCTCTGCGCAGTTGTAACAATGCTTGCAAACAATGCGCAGTTGCAACAAAAATTGTGATCCAACGCACCCGCTTGTTTTTCCGCGCAGCATTATGAAAACTTGGAGGGAACTTTGCTTACGATTAAGATTAACTCAAAGCTGGATCTTCTCGTCCGGCACCAGTCAGGTTTTTGTTGCTGCCACTTTGAAAAGTTAAAACTCTCGTACTGTTGTGATAGATCGTTCAATAATCACCTCAGGTTCCTGACGTTACGTGCCAGAAATGTTTTTTATCCAAATCTGTGATGCCGCTGGATGCTGGAGGTGACGCGTTCCTGCTTGTGGAGGTTTCCATTAGCCCTCTGCCAGTAAAGAAGTTAATAATATCACACTCTGTCTAAACGTTGCATACAACCTTAGTGCAGAACAAAACAGATTTCGTGCACTGTTGTTGTTTATGCACATCAAAGTTGGCGACGAACTTGTTGCAACTTAAATCAGTGCTTGGGGGGTAACAACAGCTTCAGAAGACGTTTCGCAACTTCCTGGTTTCAGCTGCACTGAAGATGAGGAGGAGGGCCTCCCACAACTCTTACACTCAATGCTATTTAACTAACAAGCTTGTAAAAGCAGCCCACGTGATGTACAGTAGCGAGTCTTGTCGAAGACCTTGTTCGTACGTCGCCTCCCACACAAACCGCATGACGTGCCTCCTCCCCCGCAACCAGGGATGAAAACCACTTCACGCTTTGTGTTGTTCAACCTCACCCCCAAACCCTGGCGCGAAAAATCACTTCCATTGTTGTTTCTTTCTTTCATCAAAACTACATTCCTCCCCCCCCCCC
>Ga0210059_1011394_pt1 | contig 13605 bp, 7 predicted proteins | sample Ectturendosymbi2_FD_188042 | JGI IMG/M metagenome (GOLD analysis project Ga0210059, IMG submission 188042) | Ecteinascidia turbinata endosymbiont from Florida, USA - Sample 2 (SPAdes) (version 2) | ecosystem: Host-associated > Tunicates > Ascidians > Unclassified | place: Key West, Florida...
CAAGCTTAACTCTAGGTACACTGCGAAACATGAATTATATAGTTGTTATAATTTATTCCACCTAAAAACATGCTTCCAATATAGCAGACTGCTGGGACACATTTGTCCCAGAAACATCTAACGAAAACGCCTGCTGGGTCAATAGCGTCCCACTACAGAAAAAAACGAAAATTTGCAAGAAAAACACAAACTAAATCTACTAAAAAGCAAAAAGGCATGTCAGTAGAAAATATTAAAGCTTTACCTTTACAATCTTCACCCTCCTAACCTGCGTTTTTGCTGACAAGAAACACAAAGCAACCTGGCAACCAAATACCTGTGCTAAAATGGCATCTTGCTGTGCAGAAAACGCACGAAATTTGAGCCACGTGCAAACTCATTGCTGTCATCTAGCGGTATCAATCGAAAAAGTCTGAAATCTGCTTAAACCAAGCAATTACGGGAAGCATGTGTCCCAATAGACAGTTTTAAAAAATCTGCGGGACATATTTGTCCCAGGAGTCTCGAAAGGGTTAGTGCAGGGGTCACCAACGTGGTGCCCGTGGTATGTAGGTCACTCGCGGCCTGTTCTAAAAATAACATTAGCATGATCAATGTCTTCACATTAACGAATATCAATACTAAAATAACTGAAGGAAAATTGAGCAAACTTTTATTTCAGAAGTGTGTATCAAACTAATAGCCCTTCGTATTAATCGGTACACAAGAAGTACCCCGCAGTTTCAAAAAGGTTGGTGACCCCTGGTTTGGTGTATGTTTTAAGTTTAAACAGATTTATCAGCTACTGAAAATTTTCAGCTGCAGCATGTGCAGATTGGAATGAGATATGTACATGAACAGTGATGTAGCTATATTGCACAAAAATTTAAGGTAGTATAACAATCATTTTTACTGGGTATATTATACGTTCATAAGTAAATATATACCCCCAAGGAGTATGGAGATTAGATGTTGGGGGTATTCAACAGTGTATTAGCACTCCATCATTAAATTTATTCTGGCAATCTGGTAACATTTGTACCTACCTGAAGAAGATTACTGCTGATAAATGTGATGCAGCCTTTACGTTGACTTTTTCCGTCACAGCTCTAGTGAATATTTCTTTACCAGTTCTGTTTTATTTCTTACAAATTTTTTGTCATTAAACTTTATTGAAAAGGGGTGTCCATATTGACAAAAATTTGACGTAGGGGTATTCAGGCATTAAAACTTAAAGAACCACTGTTATAATCTTTTGATTATGAAACAGAAATATTAGGTTTAATTTGAGAAGAATTGGAAAATAAGAGTTGACTGGAAAAACATCACCCAGATTGAAGTTTAGTTATGCCTTAAAACAAATCAAGAAAGAGGTTGTGCAGCTGGATTATTGTTTTATACTTTTTATTCTGTGTGTTTTTGCTGATTTTTTTCAGAACTTAGGCAGATGTCAGACACATGGTTTCTAATTCCTTAAAGCAGAGGTTCCCAACCATGGGTACATCTACCCCTAGAAAAAACATTTACATACCTGAAGGCAACCCCCAACCAAAAAATTTATTTTCGGGTGCAGAATAGAAGACTTGTCATGTTTTTTGAGCTTATGAACAGCTCGCTACCACTTTTGGTGCCCGAGTTATGCGTGTGCAAAGCCGCATGCGATCTGGTTGTTTTGGCGCGAACTGCTTGATTTAGACCAGCTTCGAAAGTGTTGTGAATTTTTGTCTTCTACAGTACTTCATGAATTTTTTGTTATTCTAACATCTCTTGTTTGAAGTTCACTTACAATTTTTATTATCTTGTTCAATATGTTCGCTGCCAGTGTATGACTATAGCGTACCTATGTAGGGACTGGGGTTGTAGGTTATTGTAGAGGTCCCTACTAGTTGAGGGGTCAACCTAGTTGTTGCAGGAGCACAGGTCGGTCTCCCAACTAAGCAACCTGACGTCTTGAAGTTGCCAAGGCAAATTAAAAGGCTCTCACCACTTTGTCCACTAATAACTCTCCAGTAGTACTCTAAGTTGACTGCTTCTTTCAATTATATTCAGATATACAACAAAAACTCCAATACACTTGAGCGTGAAGTCAGAAATGTGTAACATAACGGTTCGATGTAGAGTCGGAATTAGAATGACGACAAACAAAAGCGTTGGGCGTTTGAATGCGCCACAGCAAACAGCGAGCAACTGCGGTTATCTAGGTTTGCAGGCTATCATGTCGCAGTCGGACTGTTCGCAAACAAGTACATCGCGTTGTATCACGAATGGAATATTACTGGGAATTACGTAGTTATAATGCACAAAACATTAAAGCACCAATGTGTCCACTATATAAGAATGCCCCCCTTCGAGAAAGAGGCATGGATAGGTTCGCAAGAGCTGACACGCAAAGCATAAAACAACAAGAGGATAAATGATGGCGCTGTGGAGTAATGATTTTGTTTGCAATTTATTGTATGAGTTTATTAAAGCTTGCAGAAGTGGTTGCAACCCACCATTAAGACGCGGATATTGAACACACACAAAAGAAATAGATATACTGGAAAATGACACACATCTGCGAAAAATATGGTCTCTGTTATGCGACAGCAAAAATTCTGCAATGTGGAAGAATTAGTAAAGGCACTGTAGAATGCGCGGTCGAAAAAGATTCCCGCAAGAAAAAACGTGAGACCGCTGATACCTCAAGAACGCACAAAGACGCAAAAATGACACTAAAGTAGCTGACACAACCAAGGAATGATGATATATGCGAATGTGGTGGTTACGTTGATATGATGATTATAATAATAGGGCTATTATTGGCAAGAAAAAAATGCAGCACGAAAAGCAAACTGAGGTGAGGTTAGCAAAACGTCTAGGCTTCATTCAACAGTTGCATTTCGGCAACCTGGGGCTCAACTACAGAGACACAAGCACTGCGCGGAACAGGCTGTAGCTCAACACTATCAGGTGGGGTTGCCGAGTCAGCATTCTCCTGGGATGCCGGGCATGGGAAATGATGTGTGATATGTTGACGTAGCTGGTGAAAACGTGTGGTTATCCAGACTTGAAAAGCTCAGGCCTGAGGGTGGAAACGATTGCACAAATTGCACATAGCAAGATAGGATAAATGTATGGTCCAAACATAGGTGAGGAGTGTCAGAAGGGTCAAAACACAGTTGAGGAATGGGTCGGTAACAGTCAGAAGTAGACGAAGGAAACTGTGGACAAAATAATTTTCCAATCTTCTGTGTGATGATGTTGAAATTTGCTGACGTTGAGGAGGTGCTGAGAGAACGATTGTCCTCGTCCTGCAAAAACAGCCGAAGTTGCTGCTGCAGACGCGAAGCTTGCGCTACTTGTTCGAGGACGGAAAAGTAGGATTGCTGCTGAGAAGAAGCTTCAGAGTACAAAGCTGTGCTAGTGACGTGGTAAAAACAGTGAGTCCATATGTTGGTCATTGGTAATGACATCGAAAGTTGTCGCATAGGCTCAGAACTGAATTGCAGCGTGTAATTGACGTAAGTGTAAATTCTACCTTGAATGTTGAAGTGCTGAACTCGATGCATTTGATATTCCTCGAGAGAGGGCGGGCCAAGGAAGACGACGTTGCCCGAGTACAGCTGAGCAAGCATTTGCCGCGAGTCTGATCTGATCAGCGAACAGTGGCCGAAGACCAAACTTCGAGCCGTACTGCAGGGAACGTAAGAGTGTTACCGTACTTTCCTTACTGGCCAACTGTGTAAGAGTGCCATGTTGAAAGGTAGAAACCACTGGTGAAGTGAGGAAAATGCGCATTGTTGTGTTCAGCGACAACACGTAGGATAGGAAAAAGTAAAAAATGCCAACCAACACGCTCAACAATGTGGGTGCATCTGTGCTGTTGACCCCAAAGATCGATCTAAAACGTCAAAGAATGGGGCAGTCACAGGTGCCAACAATGTACAGTTGAAGGCAGGACACTCCGTCACATGATGTGCATTAGTAGGACGAAATGACCCACCGCAACCATGAAACATGAGAGTGACTGCAGTCGAAGTGCAGATGAGACGAGAATCTACGCAAGTTTGAAGAAGTTGTAAAAGAAATGGATGTCTGTCAAAATCCAAATGGAATGTCAAAGAGTCTTTGCAAAAAATCTGAGGCGTGGGCAGAGAGGAGATTGCGGACTGAACAAAGATGTTCAATGAAACACAAAACTGACAAAAATGTACAGGAAAAGAGGAATATCTGATTTTTATGGACGGAAGAATGCAGGTCGGCGAATGGCGCGTGTCTGCGTATATGTGTGAACTCTGTGAGAAGAGGGTGACGACATGGCAGGCAAGGAGTCGTTGGTCGCATTCTGCGACGCAGAAGATGACGAAAGGTTGAGGATTGCGTATTCATGAAAGGAGACTTGCTACACTTGCGCATTGCAGGTGTAATACGACACTTGTTGCATGCAGCATGAGAAACATCACAAGCGGGCAGAGGTGGGGTGCAACGGGTGGACTGTACGGCAAAGTCAGCCAACACGTAAACTGGCTGCAGACGGTCAACGCTTATTGTGTAAGCCTTTCCTTTCCAATCGATTGTGTAGTTTTGGGACCCTGACGCAAAACTTTCCAGGGACCCGTCCATGGTGCATCGAGAGAGTGACGTTAGTGTTCATTAGACAACATGACATGCGAACACATGAGCAAATGACGATTTGTGTGCACCTTTTGATTTGTAGGAAAACGTGTGGGGACGGTGTCAAAACAGAAGTGATGGGGAAAATGTACGGTTTACCCGAGTGTAAGTGACCTGAAGTGCCCTGTGATGGGTGTAACGCGGTCTTAACAAGCCGTTTCTTGAAAGTAGCTTTAGCTACAGGTCACGACAGTGTGCTCGTGTAAGTGAACTACAATCAAAAGGGAAAACAAGGGTAGGAGTGTCTAAATCTCTTGCTAAAACCTGCACACACGAGTAGAAAAACTCAGTCTATCTGATAACAATAAGTTTATATCGTGAAAAATTAATTCAGAAAAAATTATATCATCAAAGCGATTTTTAGATAAATTAACGTGTACTAAGCTGAATTGTAGCACTTAGTAGCAGCACAAAACAAGTAACACAGATACCATGAAAATCAAATGAACAGACAAAAAGAGTAGAGCTAGCAAATCTGCTAATCGGTCACAATAATGCATCTGTCAAAACAGCACATTTGTTTGAGCAGAAGTTTGACGCAAAATGCGTGAGGTCGAAGAAGTTTGACTCGGTTTGCAAATCGTAAGGAAGAATGTGAGCGGCAGAAAAAATGTTGCAGAAGTTCGTTTAATCAAGCCGCTAAAATTTTACTCAAGCCATTAAGTTTGTCAATCCGAGCGGCAAAAAAATCTCAATGAAATTCCACAGTCAAGCCGCTATTACAAGTTTTGTTGCAAAAAAACATGTAGTCTTTGAACAGCTCGACTTGAATTTCAAGCTGCAAAAAAACGAGCTGATTGATAGCAAAAATGAAAGAGTCTTACTGTGTCTGCGACGATCTATCCATTCTCCACAAGAAATTCATGTCAGATGCGTAGAAATCGATTGTCAGAAACTTTCCAGAACGGACGTTGGAAGTAATCCCGTAAAGCTGTACTTTAGAAGCAACGTTGGTGTTCCTTAGACACGTCGAACAGAATCGCGAAGCAATCCGAAATGTGTGCACTTTGCCGATAGAGTGCATGGAAAACTGGAGACTTGCTTGAAACTTGCACCAGAGAAAGGTCTGGGAACCAATGTAGAGATTCTCTCCAGTCGATTCCCAGTCTGGGAACCAATGTAGGGACTGGGGTTGTAGGTTATTGTAGAGGTCCCTACTAGTTGAGGGGTCACCCTAGTTGTTGCATGAGCACAGGTCGGTCTCCCAACTAAGCAACCTGACGTCTTGAAGTTGCCAAGGCAAATTAAAAGGCTCTCACCACTTTGTTCGCTAATAACTCTCCAGTAGTACTCTAAGTTGACTGCTTCTTTCGATTATATTCAGATATACAACAAAAACTCCAATACACTTGAGCGTGAAGTCAGAAACACGTAATATAACGGTTCAATGTAGAGTCGGAATTAGAATGACGACGAACAAAAGCGTTGGGCGTTCGAATGCGCCACAGCAAACAGCGAGCAACTGCGGTTATCTAGGTTTGCAGGCTATCATGTCGGTGGTCGGACTGTTCGCAAACAAGTACATCACGTTGAATCACGAATGGAATATTACTGGGAATTACGCAGTTATAATGCACAAAACATTAAAGCACTAATGTGTCCACTATACCTAGAAATCCTGCATGAGCTGCTATTTTCATGCTCATTTACAACTCCATATCTTGCCAGCTGCTTGTGCTAGAGAGCTGTTCAAACCCTCAAAAGATGTGTCAAGTCCGTAATGAAAACAAAATTTTTGGTTTTGGATTTTGTTTTTTGTGAGCGATTTAATAAGTGGGATAGGTTTTTAGCCACTTTGGCTCAGGTTACCTGACCCTGGGCCCAACCTCGGAGAGGGAAGAAATTTGCTCAGATTTTTATTCAACTGGGTTAGAATCTAAGTCTTTTGAGCCTTAGATCAACTTCCTATCGTTTCTGGTTCAAAAGTTATGGCCTGAAAACAAATTAATTACTTATCTAATTTTGGGGTTTAATTAATTTTCTAATTATGGATTAATCATTATTCTAATTATTATCCTATTAAAACATTTCGATAGATTCCTTGATTTTTTCACCTGTGGAGTCAAGTTACTTTAATTGAGTGGGTCATACATGAGAACTGAAGCTGACATAAAAAAGAAAAATGGGCCATAGATTTAATTATATTTCCACATCAATGAGCAACTTGCTACTGCATCTTCCTAAAAGTCATGTAATCTTAGGTTGGTAATGTGTAGTTTTTAGCTTTGCACAAGCAGCGCTTAACATATATCAGGGCTGAGGTGATTCCTAGACAAGGTTGATAAAAACCAAAATTTCCTATATTCAGGGTTGATAAAAACCATGATTTAAAAAAATAGGATTTTTTGATTTCAATCAGATTTTTTTGATTTAATGTGTAGAAGGTGGCCACCTGACAAGTAGTAATTTTTAATTTTAAAAAGTTCGTTTTAGTACAGTATAACTTTTTTGTGCTTGTTTCTTCTAGTACAGCAACTACAATTCAGCTGTACTTTCATTCAAACTTTGCACTTATGTATCACGTTTGAAGCAAATAACTTCATAGCATCAGTACTGGTGCACAAAATGAAATATTTATTTGAATAACAATACTCCAGCCATCAACTTATTTAACAGTTATGGCATGTTAGGAAGCTTGTACAAAAGTACAATCTTGCCAGCCATTTCGGTGTGAAGTCCATTGTAAAAATTGATTATTGTAACATAGCTTTCAGTAGTTCAGCTTCTGCAAAATGTAATTTACAAGCATGAAATGGTAAAACCTATATGTGGTATTACGAATCTGAATCAAAAATATGTTTTAAAACTACTATTTCCACACAGTCAACAGCCAACATATTTGCTAGAATTTAGATATAACTTTTAATTTTATGCCAGGCCCGTAGCCATAAGAACATTCAGGGGCAGTGTCCCTAAATTCTTTTGTGCCCAGAAAAGTTTGTTTTAAACATACACCATGATAAAAACAAAAATCTTGCCCCTCCAACAGTTCATTTTGCCCTCCAAACCTGGCTACAAGCCTGATATATGCCAGTCTGCACTTTAAATCTTGTGGCCTTCTGACAGATCTGACTTCTGAGTCTGCAAATATTAGTGATTTCAGTCCACATTTGATTTTTGCAGTTAGTTGGCATAAGATCTGTGATCCACAGTTGCTATGCTTGATAAAAGTTTAATTGCTTTTATAACTTGTGTTGTCATAAGAAGTCTCTGCCTTGTTAATAATATGTGAAACCAATTAGAATACCAATTAAATGTGTCATACAAATCACAGAAAGCTTCATAACTGCACATGATGCTTTTGATATATCACTGATTTTAATCAAATCAACCCTGACTAGAAATAGCTGAACTTTCATTCAAACTTTTTTGAGCTTATGCAATATCCCTTAATGCAAATAAGTTCATAACACCAGTACCGCTGTACGAAATGAAATATTTCTTGAAATGCCAATGCTGAAACTGCCAGTTTTGTAATTTCATTGACACTTATGGCATACACGCATCAAATGTTGAAAACCATGAATCAAAAACATATTGCATAACTATGTTTACAGTCTACAGCCTTCATATTTGATGGAATTTAAATGCATCTTTCACTTTATGCTAGTCTACACTTTTCAAGCTTGTGGCATTAACAGCTATGACTTTTGCATGTGCAAGGGTTAGTGATTTCAGTCCACATTCATTTTTGCAGTTAAATGACATAGAATCTATGACCTCACAGTTGCTGTGATTGATGAAACTTTAAGTGTTTTTAACTTGTGTTGTCAAGAATTATTTGTCTTCTACAATAATATTGTATAGGCCATGTGAAAACCTATTAGAATGCTAATTAAATGTGTCACACATCACACAAAGCTCTGAAACGACATGATTTTTTTATTTTTATTGCTTGATTTAAATCAAATGATTTAAATCAATCAACCCTGGCTACATTTAGAACTTACCATAATATTTGTTGTTAAGATTAATAAATGAGTTTGCATCGTTTATAATAAAGCCTGATGCACAGACAGATTTCATTTAATTCTCTTAGACTTGGTACCAGGGTTGCGAAGTCGGAATTGTAAGGAGTCGGAGGTATTTGGGTGGAGTCAGAGTCAGATTCCTCACAACACTGGGAGTAGGAGTCAGATTTTTTTGTCCGACTTCGGATATCCAATTGGATCATTTTTTACATCATACTCCTAAATTGGGAATACCTGTTGAAACAGTACAATTTCTTTTCAAACTTTTGTTGAAACATGTTTCTTGCTGTGAACCATGATTTCCACTGAGTTTAACATCCAAATTTTATTCCCTTTAAGTCAGAGTCAGAAATTTTGGAAAGGTTAGAGTTGTATATTTTACCTCTGACTCCACAACCCTACTTGGTACTTAACATGCTATTAACTGGTAGCTGAATGTCTCATGGCTACAAAAATAATTTTCCAGTTATCAGAAACCACCTATACCTAATTTATAAGAGTTTGTTCTGGATGTGTATTAGAATTCTGGGAGTATTTCAGAAAGTCAGGATTCCTATGCGGTATTAAAAGTATTGAAAAAGTATTGAATTTGAAAATTGGTTTTCAAGACCTTCGAAAAGTGTTGAAGTTGGCCAAAATGTACATTAGGCATTGAAAAAGTATGGAAATCCTAAATGGGAAAGAAATCAGAAGTATCTGAGCAGCATTTTACTGAAGGCAAAGCATTGAATTTCATGATTAAGAATTTTGAAAAATGAAGAGAAGTAATGGTATTGAACTTTTTAAATTTAGTATTGAAAAAGTATGGAATATGATTTTTAAAAATGTGTGGTAACCCTGGAAAGTGCTTAGTTTGGTAATTTTCTTGCATTAAAACAAACTCTGCTGTATGTTTTAAGAGCTCACCAAGAAAACATGGACTACGTTTAGTTGTTCACCATTGCACCACTTCTCAAAAAAATCTTCAAACTTCGAGTTTTATTCAGAAGCCCTCTCTGCTGTCTTAGTTGCCCACATGCAGTCTAAAACAGTAGTTGGATTAGAAGATGTAGTGGGAATAAAAGCAAGTTTCAAGCTTATGGACGGAATTGCTGTTAGTAGAAGTGAGTATGTCATAAAGTTGATGTTGCTTTATTCATATTTTAGATTTGGAGCTATGTAAGCGGCGCGATATTATATTTGACAAGTGATCTTTCACACTCGGTCAAATGTTCAGTTCAGTTTAATTCTGCATCCCGACCAAGCACAGAATACTTCATCAGGAATACAGGGACAGGAAGCGATGGCCTTATCTGAAATTTAAGGCATTGCCCCCAATGACTGAACAAGTTCTCTTTTTAAAGTTAATTCTCTTGAATATCATGGCACATATCATTGTTGAAAAGCTCGTAAGTATGTGTTCTCACGATAACTTCACACGATTTTAACTATTGACTGTTCTGTTGAAACTGAAAAAAAACAAGATATTGCCAACAAGCAACTCAGTCTGAGATTTCCAACTGTCTATATAGGCTATCAGGAGTAATCCAACAATGTTTCATCATTTTATCAAAAATAATGCATCTGCCGTGCCCTTCCTACTACGAACATGGCTACGAAATATTAAAACGATGATAACAAGTGCTTTTTCTGGTGTGCTGAATCTATTCGGTTACACATCAGCCCATCGTGCATTGCAGGAAGTACAGTGCACTTGCATTTGACACACAGAAAGTTTCGAACGTAAAATACTATTTAACTAATTTTCGAAGTATAAAGCATTGCGCAAAAACTCTAAAGCTTTCTGCTAACCTGCCCGTCTTATTCAGTCGGCGCAACAGAAACGAGACCTCGCAACTGAAGATTCAAGCTACGTACACACCAACGTTTTACCAAAAAAATACTGGTTTGATTTGACCGACAACATTTATTGAAAACTCATGAAGCACAAAAAAAGGGGTACATGAAACAAACTAAATTCTTTTAGAACAAAAACGTAACAAAATACTAGAACTATTCCGAAATTTTCATTTCCTGCAAACCCATTGTCTGTGTTTGCATCATAGACGCCGCCTGCTTACGTCATTGTGTCCGATTTTACCGTACCACATTCAGGAGACGTTAGCAAGCAAATGATTACGAACCGTTGATATCGCAAGAATGTGGGCGAGATAAACTTTAGAATAAAACTTGTCTGTGATGCTTCAGGGGCACTTTGAAAGCTCTGTTAAATGTAGCTCTTCGAGATGCAGTCACATTGTCCACGCTTGCCAAATTGCAGTTCTGTTAATGCAGACGACCACTCGGCTGTGCAACTGACGGTTTTATCAAAAGACGGAAGAAGAGTCGCAGAGATGATCATGTGCTCTGTTGGCGCTGATAGCCTTTGGGATGATCGATGCGATGTTTTTCGTCGTGCCACACGCACAAGTCTTGAAGCAGCGTTTGCCGTTTTGCCGCTATTGCTCTTCAAAGGGAATTTGTCTACAAGAAACTTTATTTTCGAATGGATAAAGGTCTGTTCTTGAGACATGAATATAAGTAAAACGAGGGCAGTGTGAAACAACAGATTTTTCATGGAATTTTCGTGGCCTGCAATAACCAACAGTCAACGTTAGGTAATTCAATCAATAAGAAAATCGCATTTTCCTGATTTGGGCAACGTTTAGTTTAAGGGTTTGCCCTAGGTATATTATGCTCATCTAATCGGTGAGTAATGTGTACACTTTCTTGATCGTGTTAGCATTTTTTCTGCCTACAGTGAAAGTGTTAATAGTATGTTTGCTGATTTTGTAACAGTAGCATTGGTGAAACCATGAAATTTTTCTGCCAAATCGTAGATTTGTTTTTACACGAGAGGACTCGTTATCATTGTGGAATTCCCAGAGGTCGCTCTTGCGTCGATGTAAACTTGAAAGAAATTCTTGTCGGATTATCCTGTTGTCCTGGCATTACTGGCATCATTGATGTCTGAAATACATGATGCTGTGTGCAACCTTTGTTGGTTTGTTGATGTTTCATTGTGGAGAGTTCAAGAACATACGTACTTTATTATCTAATCCGGCAATTTGCCATTTGCAGACAGAGTTTGATTGCAACATCACAAGGCTGCCATTTAACCCCCTGTCACTTGGCTGGATGCTGGGCATGTGGTGTTGCGTGTCTACCGAAGAGAATAAGCGCAAAAGTACACAGATAGTTTGGAAAATTCCAATTGAGGACATAGGTTTGAATTACATCGAGTCGACTTTCAGCCAAGAATCAATCGAGGTCTTATGGGAAGCGTGAGTTATTCTTGTGAGGTTTTATCTTTTCGTAAAGTACATGGTCGCTGAGTTCGTGCAAAAATTGATGCGACTCCAGGACTGGTAATTTTACGACTAGGTAGAACAAATTTTGCTAACTGGTAAGAGCGATGTATTGTACAAAATGTTAATTTTTTGAAGATTGATTTTGAAACGAGTAACGAAGAAAAGAATTAATGCGTAGATTTAAATCAAACGTATTATAGATAGCAACGAGAATTAGTGATTTTTTAAGATATAAAAAATTTATTGAGAGCAACATAAATGCTGAACAATGACAATACTATCTTCTTTTTTTACAAAATTCAAATATCGAAACAGATGCTGCATCATTTTCATAGGTTGTTTTACTATTGGGAATATGTTCCATTGCTATCTTTTTTTTCAAAATCAAACAATGTAAAAACGTTATTTGCAGAGCAATCCCTTGTGAGTTTCTTGCTTTGTCTTTGTAATAGATAAAAGGCAGAAGAAATAAACCGGTATATGTATATTGCATGAACTCGCACCTTAACGTCATTTGTGTTCGTTTCACATTTCACTTCCAAACTTTTCAAACAGTCCTCAATCGGAATTCGCTGTACGAATCTAAAAGTTACCAGTAAACGACCACTAACACGAAAAACAGAGTGGAACAAATACGTAATTTTGATAAAAAATTGTACATGCGATCGAAGTTGGCGAAATTTTCATGTTTATCCCGGCGGTTTTGTGGAAAAGTGTAATTAACTTTGAGCTTTAAATATTTTGATGGAAAAGTGTGTTCTTACTGGTTCATGTGGAAATAAGTTAGAGTTTTTTGTTTTTTGCAAATAAGGAGAGGTGCCGAATGTAGACTTTTACATATCTCTGAGTGGGATTCGAATTGCCAACATACACATACCAGAATGAGTTGATTTGCAACCGACTTAGAGTCCGGATAAAATGATTCCAAGAAGCCCCATCAGTTAACATGGGTACATTAACTTGATTACATCTGAAGCTCTTATTGGTAGAATGCAAATTACACTGACAAATTCAGTGCGTCCTACAACATAATATCAATTCATATGACCAGTCGTTCCAGAGGATTTTTCAAAACAGCAAATCGCATATCAAACCACAGGATATTCAAAACAGCGAATCGCATATCAAACCACAGGTTATGTGTCCCGTTCACTGTCCACAAACAAATAAGGCAAATTAATGAAATGCTACAGTTTTTGACATTTAACCAAATCCACCGTCTTCGCTTCAATAGTCAAACAATTCTGGATCGTACTCTCAGTCAGATGGCATTTAAGGACGCTTGTGCGGTTAAATTCAGTCAGCTTTTTAATTTTGGGCAGACCTACCACCTCCTGGTGAGACGCCGACTTCATCGAACAGTGACTAGTGCACCTTTTTTATTTATCAAGCGAAGGAGTCCTAAAAGTGGGTCATTAACAGTGAAAAAACACAGAATGCTGCGTTCTTGTCTGGTGCCGCAGTGCTCACACCCGCCTCATTGACCTTGACATCAATGACCCCTTGCAAACTGTGACTGGATGTCTGCATCCTACACCGGCGGACAACCTTCCTACCCTTGCTGGCATCCAACCTGCTTGGCTTCGTCGCAAAGGAGCCATACTGTCTCTAGCACGCCGCGTCATGGAGCCTAGACACCTGCTCCACTCAGCGCTCACCTGTCCATCGAGTGCAAATGCACGGCGCCTCAAATCGAGACACCCATTTGT
>Ga0210059_1011395_pt1 | contig 13605 bp, 9 predicted proteins | sample Ectturendosymbi2_FD_188042 | JGI IMG/M metagenome (GOLD analysis project Ga0210059, IMG submission 188042) | Ecteinascidia turbinata endosymbiont from Florida, USA - Sample 2 (SPAdes) (version 2) | ecosystem: Host-associated > Tunicates > Ascidians > Unclassified | place: Key West, Florida...
AAAACTAAGAAATAAACATCAATATTCTGATCGCTAAGGGGGGTGCTTGAGCCCCTTCAGCACCCCCCCTGGCTGCGTCTTTGGTTACATCACAAAGAGTTCGTAAGCTACCACAAAAACGGATTAGTCATATGGTTTATGTAAAGTAAACCATCTGTTGGCATATGGTTTATTTTAAAAAACTTTCTTTGTAGTAAGAATAGTGTGCGGAAAATACATGGCTATTAACAGCTTACTTGTCTCTGTGTCAGGATAGCATTCGTCATTGGAACCAATTCGCTTTCATGTGAGGTGTTTCGTTTTACATGTGTAGAGTCAGAGTATAGTGATGTGGAAGTTGCATATTTAGCACAGAATATTCGACATATCAGTGCAAGTGTGCGATTGCATCTAGTGGTGCTTAGGTGTCTATAGTGAATAATAACGCTAGGTCATATTTAACGATATTCATTCCCGTCGCCACGGGGGGGGACTTTAGCGGGCTTAGCCCCCAAAATATAGCTCCAAGACCCCCAAATTGAAATACGAAACAGTGTAAATCAGTGGAGTTTTTGTAAATTTTTAGAATGTCAAGCAACCTTCCACAAACATAAAGTCCCCTATTGAAGACTTTCTGGCGACGGTTCTGACGATATTCACAAGCCTATATTGGGTTTGATAGGGTTAATCATAGCAAATCGGTCTTCATCACAACGAAAAGTCACCATGCAGGAGAAAAATTTATGTTGGCCCCCCTACTTTTTTCCTTGGCCCCGCAGTGCCACCAGTGACATAGCCAGCCCAGAAATTTGGGGGGGCCAAAAAGTTTCATTTTAGGCGAATAACCCTATTTTGTTTGGAAAAACGCCTCTCAAAGCACAAAATGACCATATTTTCCAAAAATTTGAGGGGCATGGCCCCTTTGGCCCCCCCTGGCTACGCCTGTAAGAGCCACCCCACTTTTCATTCTAGAATCGCCAGTGTCCAGAACGATTTTGCAGTTGTGTATGTCAATAAAAACTTTACTCAATCACAGCATACCTGTCGGGTCTTCGCTTGTTCGATGCGGAGGTCTTCGATGATAGAGCGTGCATCTGTGTATGCTGGTTCGTTGTTTATTCCAACCTCCATAACCGCACCACAGTGTACGAAAATCATCACGCTTATCATCAGAATGGCCAATCCACGCACCACAGGCATCTTTTTGCTTCTCACAACTTCCGTTGCGAATTGACAATACGAAATATTTTTTATAATACTTTGCCTTTGTCTGCACAGAACAGTGAACACTCTCCTCGACTCATCAACTGCAAATGATGAGGTTTTTCCAGTAATCGCTGCAGCCTTGTTACCGGACTACGACAATTGAACCAGTGACGTCACAATCAGAAGCAAATAGTCTGCAGTGCAATTTCAGTTTGTGATGACTTAAAAGGTTTCAGAAAAGTGCAGTGGCTAGAGTTTCTTTGTTCTCCAGAAACCCCTTAGATTGTTTGTTTATCACGTACCTGACGAAATTTGGCGTGAACTCAATCACCTGATTTTGAAACTCATGTTCGTGTACTCCACTTTTCAAGCCAATGAAAGATGATGAACAATGTAGTTGACATCGCTGCAAAATGCTGCCAGCTGTTACTAGCACGATGTGATGAGCATTTTAAGCCCTATGTTATACAAGAAATTTACTGGTTCATTTGTTGACAAACGATATTTACCTAGTATTTTTGATGGCTTCATAATACAGGCAAAACTTTTCCTAACCTGTGTCATATAAAAGAGTAATGGTGGAGATTACATGCCAGGAATGACATTGTCTTAAACGTTTTTCTGGAGATGCATTCCCATAACAGATCATCTCAAAAAAAAAACATTTTTGCACATTTTCTAGGAAACGATATTTTGTTGTTTGTCTTGTGTGTCTTCATTCTTCTGATCGGGCTTAAATTTTACACACCTTGTTCCAAACAGTAAATTTGCTAAATCAATCTACCTTATTGTTTGAAACTCTAATAGGACACACAACTTTTTCCTGCCACGCTCGATATTGGAATGTTCTGCAGAACTGGAGAGATAATGCACATTTGTATGTCCTTGATGTGAAAAATGTTGGGTAGAGGCAGCATATATTACAAACTGCAAAAATGTTCAATTTTTAAACGTTCATGCTGTATGGAGCTGTTCACAAATGTCAACACGGTCACAAGTAGGCTATACAAACCGTACACAGAAAAGGATGGGGGTAAACGTCCGCGGACGCTTTTTCAAATTAAAAAATGTTGATTATCACACTGACCAGTGGCGTACGAGACGGGGGGCGGCCGACCCCCCGGCGTGAAAAATTCAGGGCAAACTCTGTTTTCAAGACAAGCACAAGTTGCCCAAAAAATCCTGAAAGATGAAAAATGTTTCAATACAGTGAAAAATTTTAGGGCAAACTCTGTTTTTTTGGGCAAGCGCAAGTTGTTCAAAATACTGATTGACAAAAAGTATATATGCAATAGCAGTGGTGTATCTATGCAAAACAGCGCCCATGGCAAAGTTTAAATGTGCGCCCTTTTTAATTATTTAAATGCTAAATATAGGCACAGTTTTTACGAAAGGTCAACCAAGAAAATAAATGTTTTCAAACAGAAAACACGTATTTCTTTTTTATTAAACCTTTTCAGCATAATCCATGAGGACCATAACAGTCTTCTTTACTCATTTATGTAAACTATAAAGAATATCAAAACAGTCAAGTAATGACGTTATCATAATTTATAGCCTACATGGTATTGGTTGACAAATGCTAAATCTTACAAAAAATTTGGCAACGTATTGCAACAGCAAACGAGAATTTTTTTTAATGAAACACATGTATTTCGGATGGTACAGTAAGTTATGTAATGCATAACATACATTACTTGTGTTCGAAAGACACAATTCCATTAAACATCAATATATCCAGCGTTTTCGTGTGTAAGCACTATAACATTCTAATAAACACGTGTCTTTATCGAAGCAAATTCGTCTGTGATTTCCTTAAAGTCAGCTTTCTCTGTTTCGCCCCTTCTATACTTATCTAAGCTACGAAGGTCACACAATCTGTCCTGATTCATGAGGCTCGGAAGTATAAAAGGATCAGTTTCTCTCAGCTTGCAATAGATACTGCCATGGTCGGCATTATCTGCAAAGCAACTTGGAAAGACACTTTCAACACCATATTGAAGTATGCATGCCAGGAAGTCTACAAGACGCGATAATTTTGAGTTGCACGAAGTACAGTAATACTGTACTAACATTTTGCAATCTAGAATCATAAATAATTGCTTGCTATCTACATATGACCTATGACCTACACATGACCTGAGCGAAGCTCCTAAATTCTCACACATAGATTTTAATTTTTCACAGTCATGACGATGACAGTAAAAAAAGGTCGTGGACATCGAACAGAAAGCCAAATTTGGAAAAAAAGGTAGCTCTAAACAAGACTAACAAATCTCTGATGAGCTAACATTTTTTGCCCAGCTGTTGCGGTAACGATACTACAGTAAAAAGTTGATGTTTCGAGGACTAACTACTATGGTTCTCTTCCTTAGTCTTTGGACTGGGCACTGTGTTTAGCTTATTATCATAGGCGGATCCAGGGGGGCTAAGGGGGCTGAAGCCCCCATTAAATTTTTGCAGATACGTTTTTTGATCGATGGTTCCAGTCACAGAAACGTCCATTAGGGTGATTTTTTGTATAGCCTTTAAATAAACCACTTCTTGCACAGTGATAGGGACGAAAATATTAAATGTAAAGGTTATTTTGCTGAATTTGGGGAGTCCGAATGTGTTTATTTCACTATAAATGAAGCTTCTAATAAACAAGTCTGTATATAATAAATATGGTCCCAATGTTATATAAATACGCACGTTTTTACATAAAGCATTTACATTACATACACGTTGTATAAACCGCACGTACATAGGCGTAGCCAGGGGGGCAGGGGGCGATGGCTCATCCAAATTTTTAGAATATCTAGTCATGTTGTGCTTCAAGAGGCAGTATCTCAAACAAAATACTGTTGCTCGCCTAAAATCAAACATTTTGATCCACCCAAAATTTTTGGCTAGTCATGCCACTGCGTACGTTAAGTATTTATACTCTTGTTTCATTTGGGTAAGATTGGGCTTCTTGTTGACAAGAGATGAATAAGCAGCAGACTCAGAACCGTCGCTAGAATGTTTTCAATAGTGGGGCTTTGCGTTTCTGCGGGGGCTAAAAGTTGACAAAAGCATTCTAAAAGTTGACAAAAGCTCCACTGATTTATAGTGTTTCATGTTTCTATTTGGGGGCTATGCCCACCAAAGCCCCCTCGTGGCAACGGGACTGAGCAGACTGTGGACAAAAGTTGAATAAGCTGCAGATCATGCTATTTTTTCCTACAAGCTTTTATGAATGAGTGCAGCTCATGTTATTTGTTAAGCGAAGGCATTAAAATAACGATGCAACGAACTTGCAATGCAGTTAACTACAGGCTTGATTAGAGCGCTCAGTGACCGCCCGCGTAAATTCCCAAACAGCAAACCTAACCGTAAAACGTAGCCTACATGTCATGTAGGCTAAAAATGAAAGTACGCTAGATTTGCTGTAAGCTATGCTAAAGATGACTACTGATTAGCATCAGACCTGCCAGCAGGGGTGTAGTGAGGTGGGAACGGTGTTCCCACACCTTTTTGCACTAGTAACGTTACTTGAAGATTTAGATTTTTCATTACAATTGCTACGTGTAGCGCCTGGAGCAGCATAAATGATTAATGACAAGTTATCTCGTGTATAGCACCACAGCGCTAAAGTGAAGCAGGAAGATCCAGTGTGGAAATTCTTGTATGCGAATCAATCTTCCTTTGTTTCTCTTGTTTAGCAACAAACCCCTGCCTGCCAGCAACAATTTTTGGACAAAAGTTCAGCTCACCACGAAATCAGATGCTTTTTTATCGACCAGTACTCTCTTGTCTCTAATAATTTTTTTCAACCTACTGTACAGTATTTCTAATAGTCGCGTTTCGTACAAAAAATTTAATGGATGAGAAGTTGATCATTGACTCTCTGCAAACTTCACGTTTCCGCTGTGACGTGGAAAATATTGTCTGATCTTTTTCAATGCCCTTGTGATGCAATAAACACCTTCCAGGGAAAAGTGCCAGCATAATTATTACTTTCGAGTTTTTTGGCATATTTGTCTCTACGCATACCCCAAGCGCTTTTTTGGGGGAGGTAAGTTGTGCTTGTTTTCGAAATAATTTACCTTTTTTCGACCTTCAAGTTATTTTCTATGGCCAAATGACTTCGATTCAACAGCATTTTGCTTTAAATAGATTGCGATTAATAGTCTACCACTGATGGGCAGGTATTTTTGTAAACAAATTTCGACATTTTGGCTAGACAATCGTGATGTGCAGGGGCGTAACGAGGTTAGATGGCGCCAGGGATAAGAAACAAGTTTCAGGTTTGGCCCCAAGTTCGAACTTGAGATCTTTCAGAAGCAAATGTACTGTTTTGAAACAAGTGCTTAAGACACTGTGACTTTTTGGCCGCCCGGAGTGATTCGGCACCCTGGGAGTTATTCCCCCTTGCCCCCCTCGTTACGTCTGTGGTGTTATGCAACAAATATCGGAAAACTTTCCGAAAACAAACAAATTTTCAAGTCAGAACGTCATGAACTCCTCTTCCATGAACATCTGCAATTTTCGAACACAATACGGATCGGATCATGCACAGACTGCCGACAAAGGTTACTGGCGGCATTTCAGGTTTATTCGTGTAGTTTTTGTGTCACGTATATGCCTGCCCCACGCGTTTTTTCGGCGTGGACCTGTGTTTGTTTTGCTAATAATAAAATTTTCCGGCATTCAACAAGTTACTTTTTGAACGTTAGACAAGTTTGAGAATAATTTCTGAATTGTTTTGAAGGCGGCTTCTGCTCCGAAAATGTCCCACAAAGCCAGGGTAATGTGAGAATGCGATTTAGCCAAAATGTCTATGGTTCTTAACAGCGTTTGTTAAAAAAAGTTACCTGAGCAGTTGGGTCTTCACTGCTTTGCAGTCAGTACACATCCGGATGAACTCATCCGTGAGCACCCCCCTAAAAAAATCCTGGACCCGCCTATGATTATCGGACACTAGCCGCCATCGAAGAAATTTCCCAAAGTCCAAATGGGCCGCAGCTGTTTAAGCCAGTGGTTCCCCAACCGGGGAGGAATTCCTCCCCAGGGAGAAATTTCATGAGTTCAGGGGAGGAATTTCTACTTTGTAGTTAGTTTACCTACTCATTGCAAATGTTGTGCTTCTTTTTTAAGTTGACATTGGATTTTTCAATTAGTTAGATTTGTATGTCATTTAATGGACTATCACACGTTTTTTGACCAATTTTTAGTGTCATTATTTGATAAATACTTTTGTCCCACTTTTATTAATCAAGTTATTATCTTCAATAAAGCCCATTGTTCCAATTGCAGTTAATACTAGTCCACGAACCCGAACAATAAGCCACACCGTGACAGGCAAAAGTCAGGTGAGAAACAATTTATTGGTATATCAAATATTCCTGCAGACTCGTGTAATAGGGGAGGAATGAAAAAAATTGTGTAATTGGGGAGGAATAAAAAGTTCCGAAATGAGCAAGGGAGGAATGCATCAAAAAAGGTTGGGAACCACTGGTTTGAGCAATTTGTAAATGTGAGGCGCTTAACAGCATTTATTTGCGTAAAAGTCATATTCTCACAGCCAATGACTTAAGCTCGTCACAACCGGATTCTGACGAATATCCTCTTGCCCGCAACGCGGTAGCACGGACTTACTTGAGCGTTTTCATAGCGTGAGAAGGACCATTCTTGTAGATTTGGCAAGCAAGCGTTCTTCGTCTATCACAATGGCTCTTTACCTTCTCTCTTCCACGCCTCCCTTTGGCAAATGTCCTTTGTTTCAAGACCCCTGACGTTTAAAGTAAATTAGATGGAACACTTTTCGTTTGAACACTTTCCATGTAAAACGCGTAAGAGCTCGCGCCCCCCTTGAAATGAGTTGACGCCCCCTGGGATGGCACGCCCCCGGGTAAGAATCCCTAATCTATCACAATGTCGACTGTCGCATTGTGTCACAACACCACCGTTTCATCATGATACACTAATTGGTGGTGCTGGCGCAGCTCCCCCTGCATTACATGAGGGTGATGCAGCTTTGCTGTTTGATGGTCGCATGGGGCGCAAGACAAGAAGTTCAAGAAACTAAGTCACAAACTTTCATTTTTGCTATACAATTTTTGCGCCCCCGTCAAATTGGCGCCCATGACACGTGCCATGCCTGCCATACCCTAGATACGCCACAGTTCAATAGAATGAATTCAGGGCGCACTCTGTTTTTCAAGGCAAGCGCAAGTTGCTCAAAATTCCTGAATGTAAAAAGTGAAATATTTGAGGGCAAACTCTGTCTTCAGGGCGAGCGCAAGTTGCTCAAATCCTGAACAGTGAAAATATTCTAAGTATAGTGTATTCAGTGCAGGCCCGTAACCAGAGGGGGGCCAAGCCCCCCTAAATTTTTTTCTCCTCCCCTGGAATAATGTGTTGGAAACAGTTTGAGTTTATTGGACATAGTTTTAAAACTTTGGGCCCCTCCCAGAAAACTCTTCGTCCTACCTGGTGTTCCAATCTGGTTACGGGCCTGATTCAGTGTGTATTCACTTGGGGGTGATCTGTGTAATTTGGACTAGTGATTGCTTGGCCCCTTTGAGTGCGCCGTGCGCGTCTTCAAGTGCCTTGCTCAAGCGCACAGCACTTACGATAATACAGGCAGGTGCAGGGAGTCAGACCCTTCGAACCGGAACCGTCGTTTTTGATTTTTGCGTTGCGCCACTGGAGTCGCGTACATATTTGCATCAGTAAAGGCAATTACCGTAAAGTATCTTGTCTGGGAGAACACAGCGTGCAAGGAACTTCACCCCCTTGAGCTAACAAGCAAGGTAACTACAGAGTTTGCCTATAACGGCACCTCTAGGGGATTGCATAATACACGTTATTGCCGAATTGACGTTATAAGCGAATTGAAATGCATGTAAAAGATGCCATCGTGGCCAAACAAAATGTAACGATATAGGCGAATTGACGTTACAGACGAAGCCGTTATAGACGAATTCAACTGTATAGAACAGATTTACATGCGGTTTCAGCCTTGATTCGGATTAAACTAAAAAAAGTTAGTTTCAGGGCAAATTTTTTCCGCCCCCCCCCAATAAGATCCCTTCCCGTACGCCTATGACACTAACAATAAGCATCCATGGAAGATCACTAATTATTCCAAACATGTTTGCAGACAGTTCATTTTTTCATTGCTGCTACTGCCTGAGTACTTGCTCTGTGAAAAAAATGACATAATTATTGCAACTGCAAACCTGCCATTTGTTATTAACATTATTATCTTATTCTTTGAGGATAGATGTGTGGAGTATTATGACAGTTTGTACGGTTTTTATACACGTGACAATATTCACAATCGTGAACCACCGTGAAGATAGTCCGAAAAGGAGGGAGACTGGATACTTCACCTCTGAGGTTTTTTTCGCTGAGACATTCCGGTCATTTGTCCCGTAATATTATTAAAACTCACCGCCACAGTATTCACTCATCGCCTACCTTTTCAAACATTGTATGGCCGAATTGACTGTTTTTCTTCGGTCATTTCAAAAAAAAAAAAATTCGTTCCATGACCAAAAAAATAAACCCAGCTTCAGCTAATCCCTATTTTTCGCACTGTCATCAGACTTGGACAACTTAATAATTCTTGTCTAATCAGACGAATTAGAGCGAGATGCCAGTAGTTCTAATTCCAATTTGTGAAGAGCTTTTATATACTAATTTCACTTCTAATTTAATTTCCAGTTCTACTGGAAATGTTACAATAGCTTCAACGAGTTAGGCATACCATACGTCCCGTTTTAGCCCGAGCAGGCCCGGTTTTAAGGCTTTGTCCCGGCATCCCGGTCAGTCAACCAAAAAGTCCCGGTTTGGCTTTCAGCCAGCATAGCAATTCATTCACTCATTCTATTCGGGAAACAGACACATACGAAAAAAGCCCTACACGAATATCAGCATGTTGTGGTACATGCTGAAGAGGCATAAGTGATCTTGTTTTTCCCTGCTTCATTGTGTTAGATGTGAAGGTAATTGTTAGGTCATTGTAGCGGTACCTTGTCCAGCAGTGAGTTGGTTGTTAGCGCATTGGCTGGTTCAGTAATACGGTAGACTAAGGCTAATACATCCAAGAAATTGGGTCAGCCGATTTTTGATGTACAGTAGAACTCGTCTAATTCGTCACTTTTTCGTCGGTCCTGGCAGAATCCCTATCTTTTGTGCACATTTCTGTTCGTCTAATTCGTCAATTTGCTTAATTCGTCACCTCTTTCTATCCCTGAGAAGCGTTTTGTTCGTCTAATTCGTCATTTGCAGTTTCGCTTTTGATGTCTAAGCAGCTAGTACATATGGGAATTCAAACAAATTAAGGATCTTTATCTGAGAATCGTTGCACCTCGCAATTTGTTTATCGAATTTATACACGAGGTTCGAAGTGCGACCCGACTCCCCATTGAGAGAACGCGGGAAAGTTTATTAAAGATTTAAAAGGTGCTTGATTAAATTGAGGAGTCCAGATAGAGCAGAGGAATTAATTGTTGTATTCAACCATACCGTCATCAACTTGTATTTTACTGCAAATAAGAGCACTATGTATACGAGCTTCTATGATGGAGTTTTCACCTGTTTGCATAATTCGTCAGTTCGCCTAATTCGTCACTTTTTTCTAATCCCCTTGAGGTGACGAATTAGGCAAATTCTACTGCAATAGGCCTAAGCGGTGGTTGTAGTAACCGATTTTCCTGAAAGCTTAAAACTGCAATTAAACAACCACAAAGGGGTAAAAATGATGCAATTGACGTTTTCTGCTGCAGAAAAAGCTGCGCAAAGCGGTTTGCATTTTTTTTAAAATGGCCATCTACTGCCTTCAGAGCATTAAGCATGACCACCTTATCAAATGCTGTTCCGTCAAGTAAAAAAACAATTTGCCTGCATGGGGAATCAGAAGTGGATGGATTATAAATCTAAATCATTTAAGATTCCGTTCCAAGCGATTTGGATGTAATAAGCGGTTGGTTGTGACAATCGAGGATGTATCAACCGGCGTCTACTGTTGTAGGCTAGTAGGAAGTGTTCGTTTTGCAGTTAAGTTATTGAAAGAACTTTTTTCGTACTGGTACTTGTTTGAATTTCCTTCTGCAAAAAACATTTGCCATTATCTAATTTTATTGAATTACTCTGAAAATAGGCCTACTGGTAAGTAATTTTTGCTTATCTAACAATTTAATAATTTAAGCTTCGATTTGCACCATTCCTAAAAATTACTGTGCTGAATTATAATTATCTTAAAATGCCAAAAAAATGCAAGTTCAACAGTGATATCAAAAGAGACTACCCATATTTAAAAGATACTGGTGATAGTAAGGTGCTCTGCAATTACTGTCTTATGTTTTTTCAATTAGCCATGGCGCACGCTCAGATATTGACAACCACTTGGAAACAAAAAAACACAAATCTTCTGTTGAGGCAGCACTGTCGTCATCTCGTGTGACACACTTCTTCAAAACTGCTCATTCTGATGAGTCTCTGCTCTTAGCAGCGAAAGAAGCTACTTTGCATATCACACTGCTATTTACTTTGCATATCACACTGCTATCACTGATTCACATTTTGTTCTAGCAATGGCAAATTTAGGTTCAAAAAATTTTGAAACCAACAGAGGTGCAATCAGAGTCTTCTAAAAGTTCTGATTGCACCTCTATGTTGGTTTCAAAAATTTTTGAACCTAAATTTGCCATTGCTAGAACAAAATGTGAATCAGTGATTGTTCACCTAATTGCATTGCCCCAATGTTTGCTGCTGAACTACGCCAAGAATTAGATGAAGCGAATTTTGTTTCCGTTACCATTGATGCTTCAAACAGAAAAGAGGTCAAAATTGTGCCTGTTGTGGTTCGCTACTTTTTACCTGATGTCGGTGTGAAAGTGAAGCTGTTAGAATTTAAATCGCTTCCAGGTGAAACTGCTGCAATACTTGGCGAAAAACTTGTTTCGATTCTTGAGCAAAATGAGCTTAAAGAAAAGTCGTTGGGTTGTGTGCAGACAATTGTAACACCAACTTCGGAGGTGTGAAAAGAAGAGGACAAAATAATGTTTTTTTCAGAGTAAAAGAAAATATTTAATAGATCTGACAGGGATCAGATGTGCAGCTCACATTGTGCACAACTGCCTTCAACATGCTGTAGACAATCTCCCCGTATGTATCGAATCTTGTGAAAATCTACAAGTTTTTTCACATGCACACGGTTCGAGTTGCAGAGCTCAAACAATTTTGTGACTTCGTTGAAATTGAATATCAGCGAATCTTGCAACACGGGAATATCAGATTTCTCTCTTTGCTACCAGCTTTACAAAGAATACTTGAAATGTTTGAGGGATTAGAAAGTTACTTCAACTCCCAGGAAGGTTGTCCTACTCTAATCAAAAATTGTTTCCAAGAACCAACTCTGGAGCTCTATTTGAAATTCGTTCATGGACAGTTGAAATACTTCAATGAGACTATTCTCAAGTTGGAAAGTGAACACGTTAGTGCTGTAGTGTGGCACATGTTCTGTCAGAGCTAAAACTAAATTCACTTGCAAAGAAAAACAGCCTCATCCCATCTCAAGCAATAATTCTCCTGAGAAAGCTTGAAGAAGCAGGTGAAATAAATGTAGAAAAGTTTTACAAAGAATCAAGTACTTTTTACGAAGTGTATTTCATATCTGGATCTTTAATGATGCTGCCTATAAAGATTTGCTTTCTCACCTTTGGATTGACCTTACAGCAGAAATATCGTGGGCACAAGTGTTTGAATCTGCGAGAAAGATCAACGTCATGTTTGGGAAGCAGGTGATCGACAGAAACTCTCTTTTTACGAGCAAGTACTTGTGAAAAGGCACGTCTCCGAATGTGGCATGGGAGATAGTTGGCAAAAAGCATCTCCCGAACAAAAGTGGGTCCAGATGTTTAAAAAATTTGAAGAAAAAAACATACGCATTTCAAACTTTCGAAAGCTAGTGGAGTTTACATTTTGTTTACCTGGTACATCAGCTCCCGTTGAGAGACTTTTTCTGTCTTGAATAACATGTGGTCTGATAACAGAAACAGAATGCTGGAGCAGAATGTGAAAGCCCTTGTCACTTGTAAAATCAATACTGACTGCTCCTGCTACGATTTTTACGATAAAATAAAATCGAAGAAAGACTTCTTGAATAAAGTATTGTCCACAGAAAAGTATGATTGGGCGAACGTGTAAATTTACAAATGGTTGAACTTTGTTTCGTTTCTAAGTAAAATGCATTATTTTAGTTTTTCGTGGTGTTTTATCTACAGTAATCCAAAATAGTTACAGACTGCAAGTAAGATATAAACCACAGTTATGTGATATAAGGCTAGTTGTTCTGAATCGCCCCGGTTTTCAATCACAAAAATATAGTATGCCTACAACGAATGACACAAGAGTGCATGTCGCGTGAGGAAAAGATGAAAGAGCTACGTCACAATCACATCACTCAAACCAGTCATGCAGTCATAGTGGGCACTGTGACGAACAGTACCCAGTACGTACTGCCAACGTTTGACAGTAACATCGGTTTGATTCATCTCCATCGAAACGAGTTTTCAGCCATCCAGGCGAATTGTGCAGCGTGATCAAACGAACCAAACTTGGTGCACGAATCATCACCATTCTGATAATTATGCGAATGAATTCCGATTTGTCATGAATTGAACTTATATTAACTTGATTTGATTAAAATTATTCTAGTTCTGAATTTAGTTTAATTTGTTTCAATTCTAGTTTTCGCGAATTCGGCAAAAATCTAATTGCGGAAAACTGAGTAGCTCTAATTTGATTCCAATCTAACGTGGAAAACCTGAAACAATGCTAGTTATCCAAGTCTGACTGTAATAGGCCTATACCTCTCACGCTAAAAGCACGATTTGAAAAGAAACAATCCTTTCATGTCGTTTTTATCGCAAAAAACTTACGCCTACCAAAACATTGCGTTTTACAGTGATGGAAGTCATAATCGAACTTCGGATAGACATTAGAAGCAGAAAGTGGGCGGGCACACCTGAACAGACACAGGCAACAAAACAACACGTAAAAGTCTAAAAATGAACGAAGCAAACAATTAAACGTTGTTGCTGAAGCTGACAAAAGATTCATGAGAACTTTCCAACAGACGCACGAACAGAAACTACAGAAGCGCATAAACCTGAGAAAGTCAAACAAACCATTCGAAAGGTCTCCAGTGTCTCCGAAGTCAGTCTTTTTCAGCGGTTATCTGGCTCAGAAGTCGCAACGATGCTTCGTAAAACAGGGTGGCAAAAACGGTAGCCGGACTTACTTGCTGCAGGGAGTCATCTTTGTCAAACTTTTAAATTGGCTTCGGGGTACGTGGGATATTTAACCAAACGATAGGACTCGATTACTTTGTAGGAGGGGTACAGGCCTACTCTGCCCGTTCGATGGTTAGTGCCTTTCGAGTAA
>Ga0210059_1011396_pt1 | contig 13603 bp, 9 predicted proteins | sample Ectturendosymbi2_FD_188042 | JGI IMG/M metagenome (GOLD analysis project Ga0210059, IMG submission 188042) | Ecteinascidia turbinata endosymbiont from Florida, USA - Sample 2 (SPAdes) (version 2) | ecosystem: Host-associated > Tunicates > Ascidians > Unclassified | place: Key West, Florida...
TTTTTGAGATAGCTAGCCTTGTGGAATGATTATGAATTGAGCTGAGTGGGACAAAATATTCATCAAAGTGATTCGGAAGTAGTTTGTTATGATAAGAGTACATGAATTTGCCTACTGAAAAGCTATATAGTTTGGGAAGGCATAAGATGTTTAAGTGCTGGAAATCTTCTTCTAGTGATCCCATATTAGTTGGATTTATTATTCTTATAGCTTTATTTTGGCCTCCAACAAGCTGGTAGGCGGCGACGCAGGGTGTAGTGTGGTGGGAACGAGTTCCCACACATTTTTGCACTATTAACGTTATAATTGAAGATTTAGATTTTTCATTTCAACTTTTACGTGTAGTGCGTGGAGTAGCATAAATGACAAGTTATCTCATGTATGGCACCGTGGCATGGTTGTGTAATTACTGTTTGTGACATCAACAATGGTATTTGATTCCACGCTTTGTCTGATTGTTTGCATTTATCGCAACTCTGTTGTCTTCGTTTCAGAGAAGTAATTAGTCTTGAAGCTTTCAGACCGTTGCAGAGTAGGTTACAACTTGCCTGAGTGGATTGCGAGAACTAAAAGATATTTTTGCGTGTCAAGGCATCTGAGCGATATTTGGTGTTAGATTTCGACTTTAACCTAATCCAGGGGTCTGGTGAGGTGGGAATCAGTGCCAGATTAACAACAGTAACAATTGTTACGGGCCCCGCGGTCCTTTGTGTTAAATTTTTATTTATTATATGTGCAAAGGTGGATATTATAAGTTAGGTGCCCGAGGTAAACTCTCAGACAGGAGGCCCCATATTTTACACGTGCTATACAAAAACTTCATTCGCTGGAAGCAAGTTAAATTTTTCAATATGTCTGGGAATTTGCTTCTGCGTGAAAGTCCATTTTACATTGTAAATTGTTTGAAGTCATTTGATTTTAAATACTTGTTTGTCTACACATTAAAAGTTGTTGGGGGGGCCCTTTTGGCACATTTGCACAAAAATTTTTTTATCTTGACAAACATATGACTTGCTTCAAAGCTTATTAAATGTGGCTCTAGAGTGATTAACAAACTTTTTACAAAAAACAATGCAAAACTCTCAACTATGATGACATCATCAGAATCCCCCCTTTTTAGTCTTGCCTCGGGCCCCCTAAACCCATCGCCATAGATGGCGGAACCGGGGGCCGCATGGGCCTAGGCCCCTCCACATTTAAATTTCGAATTTGGCGCAAATAAGTTCAAGTAACACGATTAGTATTGCGTCCATTGTTAAATTAAATTGTTTAATGAAAAAAATATTGCAGAGATTTGACAGTATTTTGTCAATATTATTTGTAATTTAGCAGGATTTCGTAATTGTTTAGCAGAATACACCGCGCACAGTCTGTCACCCTGCTATGACTTGCTTACGCATTGGTGTTGTTGAACAGTGTTGCCAAATGGTGAAATGCAACACATATTTTTCCAAAATTGGTGTAATTTTGCAATGCATGCGCGGCGAAAGGATGTTTTCTAGTGGGGGCGCCTGCGGGATACGGTACTTTTTGTTCTTCGAAACAGAAAACTGGAAATGCTGGCTGTTGAGACACTACCTAAACTCTTGATGTGAGCTAAATTTTATTGGCCAACATATTTTTAACGTATCACCATGAACAAGAAATTGTCCAAATCTTCACGCACATGAAACTCACCAACCTAACCTTACTTACATCCAAGTTGTGTTAAAATTTTAAGACTTCCTGTGAAGTAGTATTGCACATTTGAAGGTTATGTTATAACATGCTTCGTTAAAAACAATCTGCAATAAAAATAATCAATAATAAACAAAGTAACCTCTTATTAAAAAAACTGACTCCGGCTCCGGCCCTTCCTTAAAAAAATCAACTCCGGCTCCACTCCTATTTTCGAAAATCGTTAAGACTCCGGCTGGAGTCTACTCCGACACTCCGGCTCCTGTACACCTCTGGTGTGAAACTTACCCCCATTTCCGATATTCTCTTTGTCATATTTGCGAATGATATTGTTAACTCTGCGCTAAATACCTAATCGTTTATGGGAAGCAAGCTGAGAGCAAATTATGTACAAAAATGCCGCAGTCGCGTTTCATAGCGTTTAATGACATAAAATCCAAACATTTTGAAACGCGTTAAGAGACTCCAGCGCAGACCTACAAAACACGGAATGGTCGAAGGCCAAATCGACCAACATAATTTGCCGCGGACAATTGGATTCAAGCGAAAGTGTGTTTCGTTGTAGTTCAGAAGAAATTCTTAGAATGACAATTAATTGTCCGAAGTTGGGCATTTGCACCATTTTCTGCAATTACGGAAGTTCTCGCGGGATGCATGTTGTGCAGGCCTGCTCTCGCGTTTACGTTAATCAGCTGCATACGTCAATTAGTCGCTCAAAAATTGGACAACAATAGGGTCCACGTCTTATATGCGCGCAAATTTTCTAGAAAGCCTACTTCGGAAGTCGGTGTCTTAGAGCCAACTTGCTGCTCAGCTTCGATTAAACGTGTATTGGTGTACATCAGAAGCGTGCAAATATAAAAACGCAATGGTAATGGTGTCTGCGATGACTTCTTGTTCAACTGCAATATTGGCTGAAAAAAGCATACTGCAGGTCTTGCACTTACTGCAACGAGATTTTTACAAGCGTGTTTGCAAGAAAGTATTCCGAGCAAATGGTCGCTTTGATCCAAAGTAGAAGCTTGGAACTTCAAACAGTTAAACACAATTGCTCAGAAAAAACGCACGTATTCTGACTGTTCCATCCATCGCAGTTAAACCCACCCTTGTTTCTTGCGCTACGCAGGTCTCCTGATAATTATGGTGCAAGCACACATAGTTCAGACCACCGCGTTGGCAACAATCCGTATTGAATTTTGCATTACACACCCAGGAATGCAAGTGTTCGCCCACATCAAAATACCTACTTGATCAAGACACCTGTTCAAACGTTTGATGTTTTTACGAATTTATATTTTTCTCCCACAATCCAAAGCTCTGTGTGATAGCATGCAGTGGCTTCTGGTGGTTGGTTCGATGTTTTTTCATCTTTCAGTATTGATTACACGCCCCAACAAATGCCTGCCCTGCAATGCGTTGTGTATAAGCTTTTCTCTTATGTGCCTGAGCCAAACACACAAATAAAATAAAACAACAAAAAACGGCAAAACACAATGGGTAGTAGCTGTGCAATGGGTGTGGGAATATAAAAAACGTGGCCAAGACAGAAGCAAACGCACAACATCGATCGTTTGTAAAAAGACGTTTCTCTTTTGCGGTGACTGCTGGTGATGCATTTTCTACCACACTATTACTTTTCACTGAAACATACAACCACATTTGTTGCTATATCCTGTTGGTGCTCAGTTTTTAAATGTTAACAAAATAATTTCCAACAACAAACGTGAGCTTTCTCTCGTGAGTGAAATTATTCAGACGAACGCTTCCTCTCTTGCTTTTCGTACACGACATTCCCTCCGACCACAGTGACCATCTCCTTGTCTAAGTTCTGCAACAGTTCAATACATGTTGAAAAACAAAATGATATCATAACAGGCCCAGCCAAACACTACACGCTGATTGAAGACAGCACTGTGCCGTCGATTAAGCGCTTTGCAGGGAGGTGGATCCTTGGGAAACACTATCCTGTCACGCAAAACATTCTCTCCCGTTCCCGCGTAAATCTATGGTGAATCTATAAAATTCGCACAAAACCCTCCATGAGTTAACACGGCTCAGAAAACCCGGGTCATTTTGTCATCATTACCTATTGCTTGCTTCAAGCGAATCTATGCGAAGTTATCGATGCATGCGGACATTGAATGGCTGAGCCTTAACACAGGATCAACTTCTATCACTACTGTCTTTTATGCTAAGTCATGGAACAGGACTTTGAATCTGACATAACCGAACAAAAAGGACACGAACGTGTCAATTTCTTTTGTCCAATGGTAATTACTTCTTTTCGCATCTAAAGTGGCCTGCTTTCGACTCTTATTACCAAATTTTACCCAACAAAGCGAATTATTATTATATTTGGGAAAACAGCTCGTTCCCAGCTACCAGTCAGTCGTTATGGTTAAATTTGCCGTCAAACCGAACCGCCTTGCATTCGATGCACGAGAGATGGACTGCACGTGTTGCTGAGGACATGCAGGAGCGGGTTTATTTGACGCTTCACTCGATAGACAGTGATTCGCTAATTTCAAGAAAGTAGTACTCACCAACTTGTTGACATCACAAGTTTGCTGTGACTCTGTGTGACGTGGCAGCAGCAAAAGTTCACTATTTTCATCAACTTCTGCGGCACTCGTCTCTTTCGCGGCCATGCTGCTAAGGTCTTCACTGGCCGCTAGCTGGCGGTATGTGAGCTGAGCCGAAACGTGTTCGCGCCGGAAACTGAACAAAGTGAGAAATTTGCAAAAACGACAAAAAGCCAGAGTGAACATATGGTAAAAAACTAACAACTCTTATGCACGCTGTTTAACTAATGTTACGACATCAGTGCTAAAAATGTGCAAACAAAACAGATGCGAATGATTTGTAGTTTACTTTTGAACTGCCATTAGTCAGTTGAAAAAGAGCAAATCATTGTTGGATTTCACACAGTTTTTATGTATTGCAGGCCTTGCTGTCCAATCATGTGCTGGGAACGGTGCTAAACTACAACCAGTGGTGGGGCTTCAAGTCAAGAGTTCTACAATTGTCTGTTGCAGTCTAGGTATGCAGAACCGATAAGCCGGCGTGTAATGCGTTTGCACTCTGGCAGCCTCCGCAATTGAATCGGTGGAGGAGGCGCCATTTCTTTGGTGTTTTTGCAAGGCCCGTAACCAGCTTGGGACACCAGGGGGAGCGAAGAGTTTTCTGAGAGGGGCCCAAATTTTTTAAACTATGTTCAACGCATTCTTCCAGGGAGGGTGAAAAATTTTGCAGGGGGGCGATGTCCCCTTGCCTACCTGGTTACTGGCCTGATCTTTATTGGTTGCATAGTTTGGTCTGTTGATGTCCGGGCAACTGAGAGACCCTAACCTTTTGCCGGGATTGCTTTGGCGTTCATAAAACATCATCCTCTATTTTGACAAAAGGCTTGGTACGCACCAGTACTTGTTCATCAGAACAGCCAGCGGTTGAACACATCGTGCTCTTAAGCTTCGTGCGCAGAAACGACAAGATCAGTAAGAAATAGTCCAGAAATTCGAATTAATTTCGCACAGCAGGTGGAATTCATTCTTTTAGGTGGCAACATGTTGCGTTGATTATTATTGTTGCGACCTGGTTCCAGTTCCCGCGTCGATATTTCTTCACTGACGGGCATCTTATTTGTTGTGCTTACCAGTTGCTGGCATTGGGGCATACACGCAAAAATGCAAAGCCATGACATGCTATGAACCGGGCCACTGAAAACGCTGAGGTGGACTGCATGTGGCCCATCCCTGGCTTAATCAAACTGCCCTCATTCAAGCTTCTTTCGACACAGTGTAACATTATGTTATTTGTTGGAATAAGTCTTATCCGCAGGGTTTTTTAAGGTGTTTTAGGGACCCGATTCTGGTCCCTAGAATTGAATTTCGGGTCCCTAGAATCAGAGAAAATTATCAAGGGAAATATCTGAATGGATACTGCAATTAATATTATGACATGGTAATAATGGATGCTTTGATTAAAATGAAACTTTTCTGTGTCCTGTAACAACTGATGCGACTGGGCTGTGAAAATACTGAGCTGGGAGCATTTCTTAGAAACATGTGTATGATTTCAGGGAATATCTGTGTAGAATGCATATCTAAGATCAGATTCAACTACAAAATGACAAAGCGATCCGATCACCATGGCCTAACGATGGCTCTCAAAACACCTCTAATTTGGTGAAATTTAATGGGAAATTTTTCGGGTCCCTACCAGGGTACCTAACGTTTTCCTTAAAAAAAACTGTATCCATTAAGGTTTAGTTGTAATTTCTGATTGAGTTCCCAGACGTTGCCGCTCTTGTTCCGAAGTGACGCTGACAAGTCGTGTTGGGTAAAACAAAGTCATAATTTGTGGTTTCGTTAAAGACCATGGCAATGCTTCTTTGAAAAAAAGCGCCCTGCTTTGGAAAATCTGCAGATAGCCTATTGTGTAAATTATATCGCAATATACTTGGCTAGTGGCTATTGCTGCCAAAGAAGTGCATTTTTGTGACTCTTGCCGTAAAATAGGGCATTGTCTTTGTGGTGTAGAAAGGGTAAAGCGTTTTGTGAACGTCCATTTGCATTGCATCGTTAGCAACCTGAAAAGGATGAGCAAAATTTCGACGTTGCCCCCCTCCTGGAAAAATTTCTGCGGACGCCCACGATGCCTGCTGATCTTTACTTCAGCAAGAGTTGCTGGGTTTTCAAAAAAGGAATAAAAACTATGAACTTTCGAACTTTTACGTTTGTCCAGCATTTCGTGATATACGGAAGGCCAGACCCGATGAGACTAATAAACAACACTGTTATCAGAAAAGATTTCAGACACAAATGAAACTCACCAAACATGGCACCGTCGTTTGCATAAAACAAATAGTATGGTTCCAGAAATAACCAACACCACAAGAGACCCAAACACCCAAGGATAGGGGGAAGCCAGAGATGCAGATTCTTTTCTGCTGGAACAGTAGGAACTAGCTGAGCAGTTGCATAATCCATCAACACACTGTTCGTCGTCATCACAAGTGACGTTCAAACACGCGCAGTCCATGAATGACGTCAGACCAGTATCGTTTCGAGGGCATTGGCACTCGTAGCTGTTACGTGTGGTTCGGAGGCAAACAGAATAGTTCGGGCAGCGCGGGCAATTGTTCTCTGACGTGCTTAAGATGGTTGGGGGGGTTGACTCGGGGGCTGCACTGCTGACGTAGATCGCCGCCCCCCTCGCTGCGAATTCAACCCAGTACAACTGTTCCAGAAGTTTCTGTGTATTTCGTTGCACTGATTGAAAAAGAAAAGATTTACGTCGTGAGTGAGTTCCTCCATCATCAGTGGAAGCCATGGAGTGCGCCAACTTGTGGATGCGAAACACTCCGTGTGTTGATGACGCAGTGCAAAAGATGTAATCGCCGAACAAGACAATGGTGCGAGGTTGGATTGCATCGAACTTTCGCACAATGCGGACTCCACTGCCTTCATAATTAATGCTCGATATGGTCCGAAGCTTCAGATCTGCCCAGTATACCCTTCCAGCTAGTGGGTCCACAGCAACGGAGACTGGCCACTCTACGCCGTGTGTTGCCAGAACTTGATGTTCACGAGATGACGTCATTGAAAGCTTGATTATGGCTGGGGAGGATTCGCCGGAGCCTCCATCAGCCACAAACATAACGCCTGCATCAAACACATTAATAATCAGATAAAATGTTTTCAGACATGCAAACAAGATGAAGATGTATTTACGAATCATGATCCAAGCAGTTCCGTGGGGTACAGTGTTTAATGCAAATTGCAACAGGTATCAAAAGCCGACGAAATCGCTCAAATGCCAGATGCCAATCGAAACAAGTTCCTGGGCAATTGTTTTGAACGTACGCGCAATCACAATTGTTGTTCAACCTTCCTCTTGCGCTCATTACTTTAATGTAAGAACGATAAGAAAGCGCTCTGCGAAGGCGTGACCGCTTTACAACGCTTCTATCAACATGCTGAAGAAGACGTTGCAAACCGAACATGTTTCGTCATGTATTTGTCTTATATATGAAATTTTGCATTATTATGAATTGAATGAAGAATAGCAATTGTTGAAACACGAGTGCGGACCAGCGAACATTATCTGCTGTAGAGCAACATCGGCGTAGTTTTGTGGTTCTACATTGCAACTTCCTGCATCCACACCGTCATCTCAGTTGTACGGCGTGGGTTGATGATGAGATTCCATGATGAAGTCACAGATACACTTCTTGGGAAAATCATTGTCGTTAGTCTGTTTAAAATCAGAAGGTGCGTGGGGGGGGAATTAACCGCAACAATCTCATCTCATTTTTTTCAGGTGCAATTTTGCATGTCACCCCTCAATAATTGTCTAAGGTTTATCGCAGAACGAACAGACATGCCTTTCGGGAAACAACCCCTGTTAGAAGAGGGGTGAGGAAGATGTTGCTGCAGCGCATTTGTGTGCGAGAGGCCTTGCGATGCATCTAGTGGGTTAGCAGCCATGTAGCAATCACTGCATTTGAAAATGAAACGATTCACGTACTGCTATCACTTTATAGTGAAGGGAGGAGTGGGAGGTATTTTGGTCGTTAACTTGAGATGCCTCTTAGTAACCACGAGCTAGCGACTCAGAAGCAGGTCAAAGACCAAGTGGCGTGATTACATCTTAGAACTGCGTGTCCCTGGTGTGGAGCCTGCAACCGCAAGACGTTTCGAGAAATCTCAGCTCCCGGGATCCTTTTGAGATAAACTGAGAACTGTTAGGCTAGTAGACGAAAGAAGTGGATCGCAAGTTGCCGCCATGACAGAAATTAGTGCCTGCATCTGCTAGGTCTGAGGGTCGAAATGTCCACAGTGTGTGAAGCAAACGTCATAAACAAAATCCTTACCTTCTTTTAAACACAGACTGATGTCGAGAGGCCATCTCACAGCTGAGTTGAAACGATTGAATACGACGTGCGACCGTGACGTCGGCGATTCGTCATTGACCACCAAGAGACGTACAGATGGTGCAGAACCAACTTCAGTGATGTAAAGGTTGGAAGCAATCCAGTCCAGCGCCAAGCCAGTCATTCTCGAGTCCGAGTCGTGCTTATGTATCTGGTTAATTCATCATCAAGGAAATTTTACGAGTACAAGAATGTTACAATTTTCTCGCAAGACGCTGGTGCAGTAGGTGGTAATGTTTCTGTGGCATTTTCCTACAAAATTATTCGAGTTTGATAACTCTTGTTGGGATGGGATAAAACTACTATTTATTGCCAGTATGCAAAACTGCGACTGTGCATCACTCAGAGCTCTAACTGCAAAAACCTTGTGCTACAGTTGGTGAAACAATGACGTCAAGAAAAATGCGCGAATCAATCTGTGCTTATCGTTGATGCTGAAAGATCATAAAAAAGCGGCATAACCAATTAACGAAGTGCGAATCAAACAAACCAATAACAATTTCTTCGAATTCCATCGGTAAATGGCTTGGTGTTTTGCGTCCATCCAATAGGCTGTTCCTTTATCAGGTACAGAAACCATTCTGCAACAATAAAACAATCTTTGTTAAATTTGCATCATGGACTTAGTGCTTTAAGCCATTACTCCTCCGATGAAACCTGTTTTTTTTCGCTGATACATTTTGGTCATTTGTCTCACAGTCGCATCAAAACTCACCGTGACAGTGTCCATTAGCCTGTATTATCAGACATTCTGACCGAAATAACTTATTTTTTTTCGGTCATTTCAAAAACATTTCGGTCTGTGGCCGAACCCCCCCAGGGTGAAACACTGTTTTTTGGTGTCAAGTGAAGGCGGTACTTTGGAAGCAACACTCTCATATGTGATGCCTGTGTGGGTTTCTGGCATGCCTTTGTGCTTAAGCAGGTCTTTTAAGGTTTGGCGTTGGTGACCTCAAACACGTTTTAAAAGACTGCAACTATTTCATCTGAATACCGAGAGGGCTGTAAAGCGAGGATATACGTTCGGTCTCTCAAAGCATCTTAAAAATACTGTGCTTAAACATCGGTGTTTAGGTCATAGCCGTCCTGTGGGATCCTAAGCTGACTTTACTGCAATGAACCAAGTCATACATAAACTGCCGACAGTAAAGAAATTAACAGCATAGTCAGCATACCTCGGCTTGCCATGAACAAATATTGTTTTTTTCATCAAGCTCCATGCCAGAGTGTGTCTCGTTTCAACCCCACAATGGTTGCAACTACTTTGAACGATTGTTTATGTTTGTGATGCGCGATGTTGAAAGCTGCAAGACACAGCCATCTAAACTTTCAACTAACAACAAAGTTGAAACCGGAAAAGCTGAGCTTCAGTGAGAATCAAACTCACGATCACAGCGATGATAGTGGACGACTTATTGCTGAACTTTGAGTTCATGCAATGGTAGAAGGTACTTACATGGCATCAGCAAGACACACTAAAAGATCCTAATTTCAAACGCTTCATAGCGTCGTCTATTGACGACTGCACAAATTATGAGGTTATCTTTGCGGATAATTTGCGACAAACTAGTTGTTCGTTGAGGTTGTGGTTCCAACAAAGTAATTTTAGTGAAGTACCCCAACTTCCCTTTCATCAAATCTTTCGTGTTCTGTTATCATCCAAAGAAAACATGTGTACAGAGAAAATATGAAACAGCTGTTCTACTTGCAATCAAATGTGCGAATTGTCAATAAGCTTGCGAAGCATTTGTTTGTCATCAACATGGTGAAGGATAGTAAACCAATTCTCAAAGCAAATGCAGAATCCACCAACTTCTCCCAAGTTTGAAACATACTCTCTGCTGCCATCCTGCGGCGCAAGCGTCAACACAAAAATACATTTCTTATGTAATTGCCGGTTATTCAGTGTTGGTCTTTAATATATAAGAAGTTTGGTTTCAGGTTTCAATGTTATTTGTGACAATGTTTTTTCAGGAAGGTATTTCAGTAAAGGACAATAAACTGTACGTTTAAAGGAAATTTGAAGCACTTCGCATGTGAAAATATCGCTCTGAAAGTTGCCTTCTGTTTCATCACAACTTGCCTTCTGCTTCATCACAACGACAGAGTCGAGCGCAGCCAACATGGCAATCACCTGTTTATCAGAACATCCGCAGGTTGAACTTTCATTTCGGAATCGGAGCTCATCGTCCTCCACTCAATGTTGCCATAAACTCGTATAGTTGGTGGGTAACCGGAAACCACCATCAGTTTAGGAGGAGAATCTAGGCGCTCAACCCACCGGCAGAATGTTTTACCCTGCGGAAGAATATATCGTGGAAAGTTTCAAGAAAATTTTGATCTAGTTCTTCATTTCGGCTCAAATATCACTATCTGTGCACGACATTATGCAGTTGGGGTTATTTTGTGGATGAAGCCAATGTGGCAGAAAATAAAACCATGAAATAATCTTGAAAGGCAAAAATTAGAAATGAGCTTCTCACGTGTATGGTTATTTTTTCATTTTCATTTGTTTTATTTGGGAAACAAACACACACGAAAAAAATAACAAATAAACAAGATAAAATAAATAAACTCATGAATAGAAATACAATCAAAATCATATTTGCATCTTCCCGGGGTACCTAATATAACCAGGTAGTTTTCTAGTTAGGTCCCTCACTAGTCTAATGTTGAGATAATGCTATGTTAATGGGATTTAAGGTTTGTACCATCAGAAATTTTTATTATGACAATGGGGAATACTTAAGGTAGCATATAATTGACACGAGTTAATATTGGTTTAAGAAGTGTAACTTGCATTTCTTTTTGAAAATGTAGAAAGGTTGTACTTTTAAATTTTGATCTAAAGATTCCCAAATCTTAACTCCTATATAAGCAAAAGATTTTTGTGCAATTGCCAATCTTTTTCTGGGAACTATATATTCTTGAGATGTTTTCTGTCTTGTATTATATGAATGTATATTGTCCAACTTTGTGAATAAATAGTTAAAAACAGATGGTAAGCAGTCATGCTTAAATTTATGCATCAATTTTGCTATTTGTACCTAATAAATGTCATTTAGATTTAAACTTTTGAGCTGTGCATACAGGTTTTCAGCATTTGATCTATATGAACTAAATGTAATTAATCTTATAATTTTATTCTGTATTGTTTTAAGTAAATATGTTGATGCTGAACCCCAGCTACTTATTCCATATTGAAGATGAGAGAAGACCAGACTATAATATACTGTTATTAAAGAATTGATGGGAAGGTAATGTCTAAGCATTGTAAGAGCTCCACAGGCTTGGGATATTTGTTTTTTCACTTGAGCTATGTGTGAGTTCCAGGTTAGCTTGTTGTCTAATACTACTCCCAAGTATTTAAGATTATCAACTTTGGATATAATACGATTATTAATGCTAATGTTCATGTCAAAGTTCAGAGGTATTTTTTGTTTTGTAATCATCATGTAATGAGTTTTATTGTAATTTAGAGATAGTTTATTATGTTTCAACCAGTTGTCAATATTATTTAGTTCCTCGTTAACCTTTTTTTTTAAGATCAATGACTGATTTTGCTGAAAAAGAAAGAACTGTATCATCTGCAAATAAAGTTGTTTTAAATTTTGAGACATGTGTGATATCATTTATATAGAGTAAGAAAAATAAAGGCCCTAGATTAGAGCCTTGTGGAACACCACATGTTACACTAGCTGTTTGTGATTGAATATCCTCAAGGTTATGATGAAAAGGCAAGTATAAGGTGTTGAAAATCCTGCAGATCAGCACATATTTGATAACATGATAATAATTAATCACCAAACAGTCTGTTACAAGAGCTTACGGTCCAATCTGTCGCAGAAAATAAAAATCAAGAGGAATTTCCTTGAAACTCACACTGATCACGCGAGACTTCTACAGTGACGACACAGTGCAGTTGTTTGACGTCTCAGAAAAAAACAATTCAAATTATTCACAAAATCAAGACGTGTTTATCTCAGCATTTATTTTTCAAAACCACCTAAATTTGAGAAGATGGGAGTTGGTTTATGCTCGGTTATTCTGCATATAAAAAGGTCAATTTATTGCAACATAAGACAGATATTCTGATATTTGCATAAATTTCGCGTCAGTTACGTTATGACATCACAAAACATCGCTTCGTGTGATGCAGAACTTTGTTCCACCACCATGGAAATCCCCTCACCGCTTTTCGCCAACCATCCTCGCACGAACAGTGGAAAGTGCCTGGCAAGTTCCTGCACTGCTGAGAGCAGGGATACGTTGTGACACACTCGTCAAGATCAACACAAGCATTTTCCTGCATGTGGAAACCGGCAGCGCACGCGCAGTTTGACCTGAAGTAACCTCCAGCAGCCGCAGCTGGAAGCGGTTTGCAGAGTCCGTGCTTAAGTTGCTTGCAAGCAGAAGACGACGAACAGTCATCTGCAATGTACGGAATACAAAGGGCACTTGCATGTGGATCTGACAAATTTCGCTGCGCAGTAGTCAGTGAAAGTAAAAATAGGTTAACGTTAACGTTAACCGCACTTGAAAATAATGCTTTTTGTACAGATTTGGTAAAAAGCAATATCTGTGAAAAAACTAATGTTGACACCACGTATTCTGTTCGAAATTTTTGATCACCTGCCCAGTCGTTTGTATTAAGTTGGCCAGCTCTTTTAACAAACATTTACCTTTTAATGTCAACAACATTTGTTAAGCACTTTTATACTCTGTATTCTGCCATTGTCACACCTCGCGTGCAGTATGATTCGTCACTCCCATCTGGGCATGTCCGTGTGCCATCGCATAGTGTGCTGAGAGGCGTGCACGTCATGTCGCTGCAGAGAAAACCTTCCTCATTCAGTCTTTTTCCATCAACTTTCGTAGTTGGAGTCTTCCTCCACAAAACGCAATGTGACGCATTTGCAGAATGGCCTGCAGGAAAATAAATACGTTGGCTAATCCTCCATAAGTGAGAGAATAATAAAAACTACTATGCAA
>Ga0210059_1011397_pt1 | contig 13602 bp, 9 predicted proteins | sample Ectturendosymbi2_FD_188042 | JGI IMG/M metagenome (GOLD analysis project Ga0210059, IMG submission 188042) | Ecteinascidia turbinata endosymbiont from Florida, USA - Sample 2 (SPAdes) (version 2) | ecosystem: Host-associated > Tunicates > Ascidians > Unclassified | place: Key West, Florida...
ACTGCTTTAACCAATGAGATCTCTTCTTTTCTGTATATAAACCAGTTCGGTAGTATCTCCACTTCATTCTGACGATATCCCCTGAAGAGTGTCAGACGAAAAGCTTTGGGATGAATCTCCTACTTCATGCTATTATATTCCTCACGCATCTGTACAACTTATGCAAGAAAGTACAACGAAGAAAGTCAAGACAGTTATGTTACAACAGTGCTAGCAGGTGCAGTTTCATAAACAAACAGACAAGATTAACCATGGAACGTGCGTCAGCCGTCACAACCGAAACAAAAGCATCATCGGGAAGTTTCGCAATGCTTGCGGCCACCACGTGCAGGTGTTGTGTACGAATAAAATCCTGTTATACTACGGAAGTTTTCGCAGTACGAAAAGTTTGACTGCTACTCAAAGGTGCAGAAGTCCAATTGATGCCTAGTTTAGTGCAGATTAATTTAAAAAGCTTGCATGAAAAATGAATTGTGTTATGTTAAGCAAACATTTATGGCGTTATGAATATGATTACAAATGCAATCGTTACTCATTAGTGACGAAAACTGTCGCTATGAAGCAGTTGCAAGTAACATCTTGAAAGGATTCTACTTTTTTTAACTTGATGTTATAGGCTACAAGCCTGCTGGTTTATACTGTACGCAAGCAAAACATCGTGTTCGTGGGTTAACTTAACTCGTTGGCTGCCGGCCTACGGTATATTCGTACTTCGATTTCGGCCTTAAAAAACAGCATTTTTTGGTTGCCTTACCAACGCCCTAGCTCCTCTGCCGATTGCGCTAGAGAGCTGTTCAACAGCTCAAACGGATCGGCCAGTCTAGTAGATTGCACTCGAAAAAAATTTTTTTGGTTGGGGCGTGCGGATTGTTTGTGACTGACGTCATCAGTGAAGTAGTTTTGGGGTCATTTTGGCTCATGTTGCCTGGCCTAGGGCCCAACCACTAGGCCAAAGTGTTTCGCTGAAGTTTTCATTGGAAACTAGACTCAAGTCTGAGTCTTGAGCCTTTGATCGACTTCCTAGCGTTTTTGGTTCAAAAGTTATGATCTAAAATAAACAAATTAATTAATTAACTAATTAGCTAATTAGTCAAATCTTTTTACTAACTTACATCACAACTTTTGAACCCGAAACCCCAGCAGGTCATCCAAAGTATCAAAAGACTCGGATTGTAGCCTAGTTTCCAGTAGAAACTTCAGCGAAATACTACCACCTAACGGTTGACGCCCAGGGCCAGGCAAAGTGGACCAAGGTGGCCTAAAAGTCCTCCACTTATGATGTCACTCACAAAAAAAACGCGCTCCCCTGGCAAAAATTTTTTTTCAAGTGCAATCTAATAGACTGGCCGATCCGTTTGAGCCGTTGAACAGCTCTCTAGCGCAATCAGCGGAGGAGCTAGGGCGTTGGTAAGGCAACCGAAAACTGCTGGTTTTTTTTGCGCAAATCACCAAAACCAGCCAGACGCCAAAGTGTTAATTGGCATTTTCCACTAGGCATGATAATGATAATTGTGATCTCACAATCTAAGCTGTTGCAAATGTGAAACCAGCATTTGTGGATGTGGCACACAAGCTACGGGGGTGGTACTCCAACATTTCACAAATTATTCAAGCGATGATTTGTTGTTCGGTCCGATAGCAGCGCGGTAGTCACTGTTCATTGTTGCATATCAAGTGCTGTTGTCCATTTGTTAAACACGATCAGCAAAAGCAGTTTTTGCAACAACGCAATTTCATGCAAGTTAAAAGCGCATTGTTTGTAATTGGATCAGAACTACCGTGGCATTGTTGCACAATCATTGGATGTGTAATAATGCGCACATGTGCACCTTAGGTATTGTTATGGAGACTTGTTCTTTATGGAATTTACTTCTGGCGAAGGAGCGGTAATCGGTTATAGCCTAGTGCTGCTTTTGTTTAGGCTAGGTTGTAGATGACCGGCTAACTCACTGTAGGCTACTTGCTGAAAACGCAGATAAACTTAGCTTTCTGCATGACAATCTTAAACTGTTGATATGGAACTACTGAGAATTGACAAATCAGTTGAGGTATTTCATTTCATACCAATGCCAGTACTTCAGTTGCAGTAACTAATGGAACTAGTTTTTCTTTTTTAAGGACATGAGGTTATTTAGTGTTACATTACATCAAAATTCCGAATTTGGTTCTTTACGACTTGGATTGACTTCTCAAATTGAAAACCCACTGAGTTGCAGAAAAGTGTGAAAGGTTGATTTGTGGAATAAATACAAAAACAAAATTTTACAAGATTTATGTAGTACAGTAACTGTCAACAAACATACTATCAAAGACCAAAAAAGTTACTGCTGTTTTGGAAATGTTTTCATTTTTGGCAATGGTTAATTGAATATAGTGTCGTACTAATTTTGACCTCCTTAACTTGATGCTCTATTTTGTACTTCCTTTTCATTGTTCAGCATCTTTCAACTTTCAAACACTGTTTTTGCTTTTTCGGGTTTAAACACCGTAGGCAGTTCTCTTACATTCAGTGTTCTGTTCTTATTGCTTTGTTGTTTTAACATTCTTTTTTTATTCATGGCACTGTGTTTATTCATTGCAAACAGTGTATACTTTGCTAATGAGCTGCCAAATATTGAAATTGCTGCAATTTTGAAAAATTTAGCTCATAAATCCTGATTTTTTTTAAGTTTTTGAAAAAAAGGTAAGGCATAAAATGCATCACGTTTTTGATAATGATGCAGAAAATAAAATTTAAAAATTTTTGGAAATATCGGTATCGGCCCATGAATGGCATATATATCGGTATCGGCCTCAAGAAAGCCATATTGGTTGATCTGTGGTCTCGAGCCTTTTTTTAATCTCAGTCTCAAATATTTCACCAAAGTCTTGTAGGATGTAAGTCTCAGTCTTACAACAAGCAACATGTTAACACATTTTTTAAAAATTACTATTAGAAATTTAGCTATTCAAAATGGTCAATTGCTAAGATTTTTTTGTTGTGATGCTATTTACGAGATGCAGAATTAGAAAACAGTTAAGCCTTTATCCAGGTTATGACTTGTGTTTTTAATGCATTCAATTGATAAATTTTGTGAACCAGTGAAATCATAGTATATGTTCTAAAATGTTGGTTACAATGGTTTGGTAGGTGCTTGTTTCAATTGTTTATGCAAGCTATTTGTTATGAAAACACATAATCAAAAGAGGTGCCATGGTAATGGTTTATTCATGGGAGTTTTATGATTCATATCATGAAGTAATGAGAATGCAGCAATAGAAAACCAATAACATCACACAGCAAAAATTAGTGTCATGCTGATGAAAATAAAAAAAAACACCAGAAACTTGAAGTTTAGCAAATTGATGGTTGTGTTCTAACATGTTTGAATCACAAAGGGTTGGTGAAAGACCATATGGGCCAACTACTTAGCCAACCCTGTTGCTAGCACAAATCAATTTTTCAATTAAGATGCTTCAGGTGTAGTAAAAGAAACCAACAAATTGCATCATGTTTATGTTAAAAACAAAAATAAAAAAAACAGGGAAAAAAGCATGCGTAAGATGTACAGGTAGCTGGAGTGAGCAATGGTAAAAGGTATAAGGAAAAAGAGGGATATCAAAACAATATTAATGGTAAAAGGTATAAGGGAAAAAGGGGATATAAAAACAATATTACAGTGAAGTGACAAGCACATGAAACGAAAATCAACAGAAATTTTGGCAAAGAACTTACGGTGTTGGTAAAGCAACTGAAAACTGCTGTTTTTTAGGCCGAAATCGAAGTACGAACATATCGTAAGCAGGTTCTGAAAGTGTTAATGAGTGCCCCACATTGAATGACTTTGATCTGAGCAAACCAAATTTAACTGAAGCTAATACACTGACAGTGTTCGAATCCTAATTTTGCAATGTTTACAGACGTGATAAAGTGGCATTGAGGAGACACCTGCATCAAAAATGTCAAATTCAAGGTTGTCAAAATAAGGAAAAGTTGTCAGTATGTAGGATACTTCTACTACAACAAAAACCTAAACTGGGCCGCACAAAACATTCGCCTGGGCCGCATGCGGCCCAAGGGCTGCTGGTTGGACATCGCTGGTTTAGATATATCAATGAATGAAAAATGCAAAGATTTCCTGTTAAACCACTTTTAGAAATTTGAAAACCACTAGAACATGCTTGTGTTTTAGAAAGTAACATGCATCAAATATTGTGATTATTTGCTTCAAAAGCACCCCATTTGTGATAGGCTTGTGAAAATGGCAAAATACTAAGATTGGGTTACATGCTTTAGAAAAGTGACTTTACACCAGAAGATTAAACAGTAAAAGATGAAATATTAATATATTTTGATCTTCAGGGACCATGATGCAAATGCTGTTATTTGGTAAATGGCAATCGACAACAAGTCATAGTAGCATAAACACATTTTCAAATTTGTAATAGAATGATGAAATTGTAACATGAGCTATTGCCATCATTGCTTGTTATTTTTTTGGCAGACCATACCATGAAACCAGAAAAAAAACTGCAGTATTCAACAAAAACAGTTGTCATTTCATCAGTTGCAGCAGTGGTTGTAATTGGTGGAATAGCTGGTATTGTGTATACACAAGGTAAGTTTATTGATCTGTTATTTTTTGTATTTACTAAAACATTTATGATAGATATAGCAATGATGAAAAGTTTGCTTAAAACAACTTTTTGTAAAATATATCATTTAATTGCAATAGCTCTTAGGATTGATTAACATTCATTGCATGTATTGTCAAATGTGTAGCAGTAAAATTTTTGTTCGTTTCTCTCCCTGTTAAATGGGGATGGCTAGATTTACCTCCTTTCTGCCAAAATTGACATTCTATATCTCCATCTTGCTTGATTAACACCTTCTACACTGGCCACCAGCTTGCAATGTCATGGTCACATTTGTCACAGCATGTTGTGAACGTACATTCAGTTGCTTGATCTAAAACTCTTGCTCAAATAAGCTCAAATTTTCAGAAAAAATGCATTGAAATCAGACTTCCCATGCAGTATTGAAAGTGAAAGTATTGAATTTCAAAACTGCTTTTCAAGACCTTGAAAAATTGTTGAAATTGGCCAAAATATGCATTTAGTATTGAAAAAGTACGGAAATAAAATCAGAAGTATCTGAGCAGATATTTACTGAAGACCAAGCACTTCATTATTTATGCAGTGTTATGAAATGTGCAAAATTGAGTTTCATGCAGTGGGGTTGAAGGGGGTGCAAGCACACCCCCAAAAGTTTTGATTTGATGAAAATCTGGGCAAAATGTACGAAAACCTTTGCAAAATACCTTTATGTGCTTTGTTTTATAAAATGGCACCAAAAATGAAAGTGCGGACATTTTTTGAGGTAATTTTTTAAAGTTTTTTTCGAACAAGTTAAGGGCAATTCGTGAAAAGTCATTCGCATCCCCCAAAATTTGCTTGTTCCTACACCTATGATTTCATGATGAAGAATTAAAAAAAGTTTAAGATATGTTATGGTTTTGATTTTCTCAAATTTAGTATTGAGAAGGTATTGAAAATGTGTGGAAAATGATTTTCAAAAATGTGTGGGAACTCTGAAATACGCAGAACATTCATGTAAATTTTTGTTGCAAAAGACCAAGTACAAAACAAGTTGCTTTATGCAACAACTAATTGGACCCTACTGTACAGGATAAAACACTAGTTTCCAAAGGGCAGGTTGCAGAAGAGTGGCTGTGACGTTGTGAACTACAGCCTCAACATTTTTTTGAAGGCTTGAATTTTTAGAATTGCACATCAACATTGTGTGTTACATCAGCAGAACCAAATTGGTGACAAATTTTCATAACGTTTACATCTCCATTATGCTTCGTATCCAGTTTTTACATTATTTCTGATCCAGTACAGTTTGATCAACTTTATCATAGAAATACACCTGTTGATGCTAAGATTATGCCAGTCATGTAAGCATCTGTGCTGCTGTGAATTCTTGTCGACTAAAATTCCAACAAGCCACAAATGATCTTCTTATCGTTATATTTCCATATTGCATTCATTATATTTCAAGCTCATGATTCCAAGACAAAGTAGCATGGAGTTGACAGACAGCGTGATTGTACTGACAGGCCTAATAAGCAGGGGCGCATCCAGGGGGTCTGTTTAGCTGTCATGACAGGCCCCTTTGTATCACAGGTACTCAGCTTTAAAGCTGATAAAATATCAAAAGCTGTCACTGCAAGGCTGTAGTGCTGGTGCTTAGGAACAGCCAACAGCATTTCCTGTTGCATAGTACTATTATGAAACAACAACGTCCCTGCTTTATCTAAATAGTGACTGCTCAATGACATGAAACAACCCATGTTTTGAACACTCTGCCTCTGGGGCCACTTTGAGAAGGTCGCTTTTAGCGGAGGGTCATACCTTCCAATGAAAATAGAAGCGAGTCTGTGGTAAAAGTAGCAAGTCTCATTTCAAGTTAGCCTCAGCACTAACATTTACTGTGATAAGTGGGAAGAAATATTAGGGTACATTGGATGAATTTAGGTTTGAAGAAATTTTCTGAATGCTTCTGTGGGCTACTGAAAATGACGTGGCAGGACACATTTGACCCATGAGCCGCTAATTGCCCACCCCTTCTCTAAATTGATATTGTGTCGAACGCACATGTTTCGGGATTTCCTACTGTGGCAATGCCAACTCCAATGCAAGCGAAGGTGTCAGAAGCTCGTACGCAGCCACGCACATGCAGAGCTGTTGTGTAATATTCACTTCATGGCGAGAGGAAAGAGTCTCCAATCACGAGTGTTTTGTTTTACGGTTTCGGCCTAAATTTTATTTGTTGTTTACAGCTACTCCGCTATGACAAAATTGAATAAGTGTAGGCTTTCCTCAGGGTCATGCCAAGTAACGTGGGTTCGTTTCTGCTGAAGCTATATTTTTACAAGGAATTTCTCATTGAAGGTGCAACAGCTAGCCTCAGAAAATGTGGTCGCATTATCTGAACAAAATATCAGTCAAGCATTATATTTTGAAAATAGCTTTTTTCAAATTGAGCAGTTGAAGATGTTGTTTGCTGCGCAGGGAGTCTTATATATATTTCGAATGATTCACTTCAACATGATTATGTAAAATCATCAGAGCAATTGCAACTAAATTGGTCAGACTCGAGCCTGGTTTCCAATGAAAAGCTCAACAAAATACTTTGGTTTAGCAGTTGGGCCACAAACCCGGAAACATAGCCAAAATGGTGAAAAACCTACCTCACTTATAACGGCACTCAAAAAAAAGGAAACCTGGAAACCCAAAACCAAAAAATTTTTTTCATTGCAAACTAGAAGACTTTTAAGGGTTTGAATAGATGGCGCAATTGACGGAGGAGCTATGCTGTTGATAAGGCAACTGAAAACTTCTGTTTTAGGCTGATTTCCAAGTACAAATATATCGTGCCTTGGCTCTCAAGGTGTTAATCAACTGCAAGTCAAGTGAAATCAAATGATATGCTAAAAATTGCAACCAAATCATAAAACGGATTGTACAAATTTCTTTGCTGAGTCATGGTGGCCTAATAACTAGCCTTATGGAGCAATAGTTACGCCTGCCTACTGTCTAACCAATGTAGCCACTGTGGTCAGTCTTGTTAACATCAGATTCTTGCCTTTTTCAACATCAAATAACATCAGATTTTCTCGCTACGGTTTTATATAGCTAAATACTTTAATAATGAATACTTAACGAAGTGCGATAACCCTCATTGAATCTGAAATAGAGCAATATACAGATGACTTCGGCTATTTGCATACCGGTTAAACGCATAAACTGCTCTATCACATAGGACTCTGGAATCCCAAACAAAAGCCATTCACATGTGAAGAAAATAGTCCGGTTAATCGCATACCGGTTATTTGCATAAAGCGGGTATTCGCATAGAAATGTACCAAATATTTGTAAACTTACAACGCTTAATCGTATAGTTAACTTTAAAATAGTGTAAAGCACACTGCTCGGATAGTGTGAAAACATGTGGTGCCATCAATCCGATTAAGCAGCTGTTGCCGAAATGACTCCCTTCACTGACGTGTCCAATTCAACACCGCGCGTTCTACTTCCAGGCTTCAGCACGTTGTATACAGGGCTGTCTGGTTGTGTCTTGTTGCTATGGATGCGAAGCTTTGTCTTGAAACCAGCACATTTGAAGACATTAGATAAGGACCCGACGCATGGAACTATGCTTAACTCATTTGCACAAGATGTGTTAAATTCTTTACAGAACAGAAAATGATGCGCCTGTAGGCTTCTGTACAACAACTTGGAATTTTAGTTCCATTTGACGGCTTCTATTTTTCCGAAGCACTGCGCACAGTATACTTCGCAGTTTGAAATGCGGACTTATGCCATGTCTAGCAGAAAACTAACAGTAACAGTCATCAAATGGGGAAGTATACTATGTCTAGCAGTTTAAAATGCGGAAATCTTCCTTGCGTTTCTCTGCGGACAATGCACTGTTTCAACTTTGGTACTTGTTTGGCTTCACTCTCTGTTTTTTCATATCAATAAGATTCATTTGGTGAATGCCCCAACCGAATGATGCATAACAAACGCCGTTGGGATTATAAAAGCTTCATGATGCCACAGGCTAACAAATCAGTTAAGTCTTCATGTACATCGTCCAGCTGTATCAGGACCAAGAAATTTTAGAACTTCTAGAAGCATTTCTACATCCTGCAGTTCTACAAATCTTCGTACATGATGTTCACAACTGCATTGCACACTACACAGTCCAGAGCAAGCAGAAAAATGACCGCGAGTGCGGGAAACGTTCCACGATTGATACAAGCGATTACTACGTCACACATGCAGTGCGCACGTTTAAGACAAAATGCAACGTGCGGGCCCGCAACAACTTCAAATTTACGTTTCAACTGATGAACGCTGGTTTGCTAAACACCGAAGGATTTCAGAATTTAAAATACTGTATTAGGAGCAAGCGATTCTTACAACATCTAGAAGCACTTTTGTAACCCACAGTTCTAGAAATCTCCGCGTTCGGTGTCAAGCTATAACACACCAACGGTGTCAGGTCGCAAGCATGTGGACAGAAGTGGAGTAGAGCTGTAAACTTGCAGATATTTGTTTGATACGGATAATCGCATATTCTGGTTAAATGCATAAAAAAGCTTGGCAAATTCGCTATGCGATTAACCGAATTTGTCTGTATTGTCACATGGAGGAGTTGGTTGCAATTTGCATAAAATGTTATTCTCAATGCAGCGAAGAGAGCTCCATCAGTTTGGAATGATAACTGAACATTCATAGAGTGAGAGATTGATGAAAGAAACTAACTTATATTTGTCTCAAAAGGATAGGAAATGCAGAAAACAAAAACAACACCCCAGTCAACATCAGATTTGTCTCAAAAGCATCAGACATCAGAAATTTATCAGAAAACATCAGATCTGATGTTAGTGGCAACACTGCACCCAACAGTAGTTGTCTCATGCAGTCACTAGTCTTGTGCAGGGTTGCCATTTAGGCATTTTTGAAACCAGATTTTGAAATCCTGTTTTTTTTTATGCACTTAGATTTTTTGGAAAATCAAAAAGAAATTTTAGGCAAATAACATGATTTTGTTTGGTATACTCTCTCAAAGCACAAAACGACTATATTTTGTTCTAAATATTTGGGGGACCATGGCCCCGTAGGCCCCCTGGCTATGCCTGTGAATAAAACCTCTTATATTTTGTGTAACAGACTTCGTTATGCAATAAAAGAAAACATGTGAATTGACTTGCGTTAGAATTTTTTTAGTGCGACTCTCTCACAAAATCGTAGGTCTGGATGTGGCTCGCTTCAGCGAAAAGGTTGAGAACCACTGGTTCATACTGTGTAGTAGCCACAGGCGTGCCGTGATTATACAACTTGAGAGTAGGAATTGCTCGTCCCTGCTGGACAAGTTACGTACAAGCTTGCCGTAACACATGCCTTAGAGATTAGTAAAATTTGTTATCCGAAGGATATCTTTAGTTTGGCATCTAGAAGTATCTAAATCAGTGTTTCCCAAACTGTGTGCCGCGGCACACTGGTGTGCCACTGAAGAGGCTTTATATTTTGACAAAAGCTTTTGTATGTTACATTACTTCCGTTACAAAGTTTGTGAAGAGTAGGTTTTTATAAAGTAGGTGTGCCGCGGCCAAATCCAGTATTTATTGTAGAGTGCCGTAACGAAATAAAGTTTGAAAAGCGCTGCTCTAAATGGTCTACTGACTACTATTTAGTTGGTCATTAGATACTGTGTTAAGGTTTTCCAAATGCCGGTGATTGTTGAGAAGCTTTATGTAAGCAGTCCATATATTGCTTCGATAAATGAATTATCTGAAACTCTAATGTAGTTAAAACATTTCTTGTAAATTGAATAGTGCCCACAAAACACAAATTTTAGAAGCGGGTTACGCAAGGATTAGGTGCAAGAGTTTGGCACTTCGCGGTGAAGATTTGCTGCTCCATTGGTTTTGCACTCTCTTTCAGTATCTTGTTTTTGCATACCAAGCAGTAGCATGGTACACTGCGGCGATGCAACTGTTTACATGTTGAATGTGAAGCGATGCTAGTAGGCTGAATCAATCCAAGTTGATCAATGTAAACACAGTGATAGTCACACTCTTGAGTGCAACATTTTCAAGGAACCAAATTCCTTTTGTGATGTTATGAAGGGGCGATCACCTTCAACTTGCAGTGCATGGAAAATTTTGATAAGCTTTCTGGGAAATTTACATTTTTCAAGCCATGAACAACACTGTTTGCACCATGCTCCTTAGAGTTGTAGCCTTCATGCAACAAGATGTTGTTCCACATGAGATTAAATAACTCAAAAGAGTTCATGCTTGATTTACCTGAATTTTTCAGGGCTAATATGTGCAGGTGTAAAGAGCATTCATGTAATATTTCGTTGCAAAAAACTGAGCACACAAAAACTCTGCCATGTTTTACGCAACAAGAGACTGCACACCCTGTTTTGGAAAGTGTGGCAACCTGCACACACCAGATGATGTTAGTTGAAAGATTACATAACTTAATGAGTTCTTGCTTGATTGACCTCAATGTTTAGGTCTAATGTGTGCAAGTATGAAGAACTATTGTGTAAATTTTCATTGCGAAAAAGCAAGTACAAAAAAAGCTATCATGTTTTATACAACAGCTGGTTGTATACCAGTGCAGAACGTCTTAAGATTAATGCAGCATCTATCATCCCCTTTCCTGGCATAAATTCAAATTGCATGTCATCCAGGTTTTTATTTGAATAAGAACTGAAGATGTGTTGAATACATGAAACTAGGTACCCTGCGAAATTAATTGCGATGTATTCAGTAGCATGTCACATCACTTCTGTAGCTTGCACATCAAAGTTTTTATCATGCAAAAGAATGAAAGCTGAGTCAAGCATGCAGATTCCTCGCAAGTGTGCTATGAAGCCAGACCTTGTTTTATTATTGCCATCCAGGTATACCAACATTCATATTTTCCCCTCCAGCACTCCTTCCACAACCTTCGTAGCATGTTCCAGTTTCTTTACTCCTCTAAATGCTCCATAGCTCATTATATCCCTTTATGTGTGAAGATTGGTATTATCACGCATCATTTGCTTTCCCCTCCCATCCAACACCTGCTGACAAGAGTTCCATCATCACGTCAATCCCAATCTCTCCACTTGCAGTAATCATTTCCACACTTATTTCTGAAGGTCTAGCTGTCTTTCCTGGTTTCATCTTCTTACACAACTACACACATTTTGATAATATTGCAGTTGAGTTGCTATCTGGTGTCATGATTTTCATTTCCTAGCAATTGTGAAGAAGATTGCATGTAACAAGTAGATGGTGAATTACTTTCCAAAGAGTATGAACAGTTATTTACAAAAAATGTTTCTTAAAATTCCTTGTTTTTTATAGTTGCTTCCGGTCATGAAACAATTTGTGCAAGGACTGCTACTAGTCAAAGTAATTCGTTGGATGCAGCTGATGTAAATTTCTGTGCAAGTGAGTTTTTCATTTATGTGTTGATGCCAGTAGATTAACGTATTTTATTGCAGTGGTGCATTTATGCCAGTATTGTACAGTAGAACTCGTCTAATTTGTCATCGTTTAATTTGTCAATTCCCTTAATTCGTCACTTTTTCGTCGGTCTCGGCAGAATCTTTCTTTTGTGTACATTTCTGTTTGTCTAATTCGTCAATTTGCTTAATTCGTTACCTCTTTCTATCCCTGAGAAGCGATTTGTTCACCTAATTTGCCATTTGCAGTTTTGCTTCAGATCTCAAAGCAGCTAGTACGTGTGGGAATTCAAACAAATTAACCAGATAGAGCAGAGGAATTAATTGTTGTATTCAAAAATAACGCCATAAACTTGTATTTTACTGCAAATAAGAGCACTATGTATGCATATGAGTTACTATGATAAAGTATACGAGCTTCTATGATGGAGTTCTATGATTTTCACCTGTTTACGTAATTCATCACTTTTTTTCTAATCCCCTTGAGGTGACGAATTAGGAAAATTCTGCTGTAGCTTAAGAATGCAGTGGTGCATAAGCAAAATGTTACAAAACAGTTATGTGTTTGCCTGACTGTTCATAACTTCTAACAGCTTTGATAGCATCTGGCACTGACCAAGTAGCAGACTCTGCAACATGTGCGTTTGGCGCACATATCAATGTAGATTGTTTCAGGTTATTGTGTAAGCGCATTTTTGGCAAGACAGCCATGTGGTTGTTTTGTAATAATCGTAAACAACGTTAGTGGGGAAATGCTGTTGCCTGTTCCAAACCAACCTGCATGAGAGACCTGCAGTGGCAGCATTTCATATTTGATAGGCGTCAATGCGGAGTATTTATAGCGCAAGGGGTCCTGTCATTACAGCCAAACAGTGTGCTGCTGATGTAGTCCAATACATTAGCATTTGATATTTGATAGCTATTCCTGCTGAGTATCTATGGCACAAGGGGGCCTGTCTTGACAGCAAAACAGTATCTCGCTGATATAGTGCAGTAGATTAAGGTTCTTGAAATGCCCACATGTTAACCATGATTGCAACTTGGTGTGGAATCATGTATTGGAAAAATCCCTTCAAAGAGGCTGATATGGCAGGTTGTGCAAATGTTTTTTCAAGCTGTTTGTGCAAGCAAAGGAAACTGTTCATTTGAAATTTTCCAGCCCGTTTTGCAGTAGCAATAAATTTTCCAGTGGCACTCTGCACATTTTGAGTAAGGGAAGAAAGAAACACTTCACAAGCTCAACACTTTTAAATGACACTGTGTATGTAACGAGCTTACAAATCCCTTTAATTCTTTGGCGTCCGGCTGCTTTTAGGGATTTTCGGAAAAAAAACGCCTAAACGAACATGGCTTTGCGCGAGAATTTCTCCGGTCTGGTATGCTCTGCAGACCCGGTAAAAGTCTCAAAAGACGCGGCCAGTCTTTTTGTCTGCACTAAAAAAATTTTTTTGTTTGGGGTGCGGGTTTTTTGTGAGTGACGTCATAAGTGGAGGACTTTTAGGCCACCTTAGCCCACTTTGCCTGGCCCTGGGCGCCAACCGTTAGGTGGTAGTATTTCTCTGAAGTTTTTACTGGAAACTAGC
>Ga0210059_1011398_pt1 | contig 13600 bp, 4 predicted proteins | sample Ectturendosymbi2_FD_188042 | JGI IMG/M metagenome (GOLD analysis project Ga0210059, IMG submission 188042) | Ecteinascidia turbinata endosymbiont from Florida, USA - Sample 2 (SPAdes) (version 2) | ecosystem: Host-associated > Tunicates > Ascidians > Unclassified | place: Key West, Florida...
CACAAACCCGACCCCTTGTTTGTAAGTTACTCCGCCAAGTGCGCAAGATGCGTGCTCCTAAATTTGTTGTTGCTCAAGATAAGTTTGTACAGCTTTTGCTTTTCTGTTTCTCTAATAGCTGCGAATGCCCACCCGTTTTCGACAACCCTGCGTTTGTCAACACGTTTTGCACGGACGTGACACAAACTCTATGTCATCGAAGTCCGTGGTATCAACAGAATTGCGCAAAGGCTTGCGAAGTCTACCTGTGTCCTTGCAGTAAGTTTACAGTATGTGATGGGGAACCAGTTTTATATTCTTTCCAAGTTGTGAAAGGTCTGTTGCGAATGTTTCAAAGATTGATTGCAAATCCAAACATAGCCTGCTGCATCAACTGTCTATTCAAAAGCAGCGGTTCACCTTTATCAGCTTATGGGAATCGAAGTTTCGTTCTTAATCAAACCATGTGCATTCTGGGCATATTTGCCTGATTTTTAGGCTTTTGCAGCGGTTGATTTATTAAGTTTGGTGCTACGTTTAATCAAAAATGTTGAACGGTCACCCTTTATCCTATAGCCCTTTATAAAGTGGTCATAATCTGAATTTACTGCAAAATGTTCCTTCAAATTATCATTTAAAGACATTCTGCACGTATAAATGCAGTGTGTATGCACTATACACACTGTTTGCAAATACTGTATAATCTACTACTATATGATGCTACCTAAAAACCTGGAAAGCGTATCTGCTGATTAATTTAATTCAGAAATCATTAATTTTATTCCTCATATCTCTTTCCGTTTTCGCTTAAGTCTGTGCACAAATTGACATAAAATTTTTGGCGTGAACAATACAGTAGGTCTTTGCTTTATCTCGTAAAAATTCGCTAAATTGAAGCAGTGAAGTCACACCATCATTAGGAAAAATTCGATGTGGTTGGGTCAGTTTTACTGCGATGACCAATCTCTTGTAGAGGTTAATTTTGTTTCTGAAAAATTAGGCGTTGATTGAACCATCCTTTCACAAAATCAAACATTAAGTGCAAATGGTAGTGGACGTTTTTTGAAATAGGAGTATTCTCCACTTGGATAAGACCTCTTTTGCGATAGGAGCAACATCTTTTGTTTCATCTGTACTGAAAACTAGTTTTATACGTTGTGCTTCTCTTTCGGTAAAATGTGCCTAAGCAGAAACTTTAATAGGTTTTGCACGATTTTACCCTGGAAACAGTGCGACAAAAATGTGTATAATAAATGGCATACTTTCAGATAAACAACTTCATCACTAAAGTTTTGAGTTGTGGTTTTCACTTTTACATTTTGTGGCAAGTTGACATGTTTGAATGTACATTTGACCCTGTACATTCATGCTCAAATGTTAGTTTTGTTTCTGTAAAACTTTTCAGGAGTTGCTTCGAGATCCCTCAATTTATCACCGACACCCTCGCAGGAGACTACAGGTGAGCGGTATCATAAGCGTTGCAATGGGGGAAGGCGTAGGCCTTGCCCACAGCAGTTTTTGAAATTTTCTAATTTCCTAAGTCAAAAATTGTTTCTCCACTGTTGACCCCTTGGAAAATTTCCTTATGGCCTTCCCCTGAAAAAACACTAATTTCCTTCCCTGGAACAAATCCTTTCGACGCCCTTGAGTGGTATCCCTTTGTTGCCTTCCTTGAAATTGCAAACTGTGGAAAGGCCAATGTTCTGCACAACTTGAAATGTTGCTGATGAGATTTGCGTTTATCAAAGCCGACGGAAATTTTGACCGTTTGCATGTTTGCACACGTTCGTCAAAATCGCCATATAAAATCTCATGCTTTCACATTTTCGTCAGAAGCACCATATCAACTCTAATATTAGGGTTCGGTGACAACTCAGCAACAGAGCGACCGTCTCTTTAATCAAAAGGTTTTATGTTCGATCCCCGATCCATGTCAATCCTCGCTTGCCGTCCTTACAGGTATGAGCATTAACCGTAACCTACCCGGCAAGAATCAGGAATCAAACTGCAAGCTGCGTCCTGCCGCAAATCGCTGACATGCAAAATCATAATAAAACTTGTAGTGTATGAATAAAGAATCCTCGTTCAATCATGACTTTCCAGTTGCGAGCAAGTCCCACATGTTTCTTCCCACGAAAACATTCTGCAGGGTAACATCGTTCGCGGCTGCGCACCAGTTTTTAAAAAGGTTGTGTCTATTTGGACATCGAAATCTGCTATGAAAGATGGTATTCACGACCTCAAAATTGTTTCGGTAGTGGATCCCTAGTCTGTTTGTATGATTTTATGTTGTAAACTAATCATCAGGTCTTGGGCCAAAACGTGGACACAAATGCAACAACTACTCCTTGTGTGAAGAGGAACCTTCAAAATATGCAGTTCATTGTTTTACTATACACGTTTGATTATCACTGTTATCGCTGTAGTCTTTGAGTCTGAACAGTGTCTCAATCATTATTTGCAGAAACACAAACCATTCCCTCGACAACACAAACCATTCCCGCGACAACCATCGAAGAACCTAGAGTTTATTTTTCTTCTAGAAACTTGTGAGATTTTCAGGATTGTATCAAAAACTTGATAGACGTTAAACTTTGTTTACAAATAGACTTACTTGAGATATTGAATCTGTTTCCAGGAAGCAGTTTTGTGTTTTGTTAGTGTTACTTTGGTTGTTTGCCATTGCTGCATAGTCATTGTGTAAAAAATAAACATTTGTCCACATCTGTGATTCCATTGAATTTGTGCTGCCATTTTTGAAGTGGATATTGCAGCAATAATAAATTAGGAGGAATGCACTTTCCATTCCGTGCATGTCTTCATTTCATTGTATGATTATTGCAATTTGAATATTTGTCTCTTGTTTCAGCGACCTAGACATGTACGACCTAAGCGCTGGCTATAATGAATCACTGTGGACGACGTAAGTGAAGTTTGTCACGGACGAGCAGGGAGATGATGAAGCTGATGTGCATGTCTGCTGTCTTTGCCAAGCTGTTTTGTTATTTCTACGAATGTTGTACTTCCTGGGCAAAAATTGCTGGAAAATCACTAATTATGCAGTAAAAGTTTTATCTTGGGGCAAAAGTTGTCTATTGATGTACCATCATTTTTCTGAAGCTACCGTGTTTTGCACTCTAGGTGTTTCTTACTTTGTGTGAAAACAAGGAGTCATTTCTTTAGTTTCTTAGCTTGCACCTCTCACACAGACTTGTATAAAGGAGAGCCCTGTATTTATCAACTTCTTTCAGTGGCGCCATGGGTGCTACTTTGACGGGGGGCGCAAAAATTGCTGGGCAAAAATTAAAATCTTTATGTACAGTCTCTTGAACTTCTGTTTTGCGCCCCATGCATTCATAAAGTGCAAAGCTGCATCAACACAGCACCCTTACCTAAAGCATTAAGCCAGGCGTGTTAAGCTAGCACCACTAAGCATTATGACAAAACTGTGGTATTGTGACATAACACGACGGTCAGCCACTGTGACAGGACATGAACACTCGCATGCCATATCTACGAGGCCTCGTCCTTCTCACGCTATAAGAAAGGATAAGTCAGTCCGTCCTGCTGCATTTCAGGCAATAAGATATTAGTCAGAATCTGCTTGAGATGAATAAGTCCGTGGTGGTGAGAATCTGACTGTTACGCAAATAATTGCTGTTCAGGTCGTACAGATTTAGAAATTACTCAAACTGCTGGGGCCCACTTCGACTTTACGAAATTTCTTCGATGGCCACTGGTGCCCGTTAAATAGGCTGAATACAATGCCCCAGTCCAGAAACTAAGGTTGAGAACATTTTGTTAGTCCTCGAAAAATTAGCAGTTAGTGTCCATACCCGTAGCCAAGGGCGCCAAAGAGGTCATGCTCCCCCCAAATGTTTAGAACATACAGACATTTTGTGCTTTGAAAGGCGTTTTTCCAAAGAAAATAGTGTCATTCACCTAAAATTAAAAATTTTGCCCCCCCTCCAAATTTTTGGGCTGGCTACGCCACTGTTAGTATCGTTGCCATACCAGCTGAGTAACACATGTTAACTCATGAAAGAGATTTGATAGTCTTCTTTAGAGCTAGATTTTTCTGTCCAAATTTGGCTTTCTGTTTGATGTCGAAGGCCTTGTGAAAAGGTCCTGACTGTGAAAAACTAAAATCTACGTGTGACAATTTAGGAGCTGTGTGCAGTACAGATGTAGATGGCTAACAATTCTTCGAGAAGATTCTGGATTGCAAAATGCTGATTTCAAGTCGTGTTACTTGAAATTATCTCGTACTGAAGTCCTGACATTCTTCGAATTGTTTTGCAAATAATGCTGACGATGGCAGTTACATGTATTGCAAGCTGCGAACGATCTTTCAGAAAACTGAAACTGGTTCTTTCGTACCTCGGGGCCTCATTGACTAATAATAAGTCAGGGAAGGTTGTGTTGCCTAGCTTCGATGAAAATAGAAACGTAGCAAACAGCGAAAGCTTACTTTGGTGAAATAATAAACGACTTTATTTGGATAAAGCACGGAAAGTGTTGTTTTAATTAGCATTTTTGTGTAATTTAACCGGAAAAGGCTGGATATATTTGTGTTTCATTGGAATTGTGTTTTACGAACTCAAGTGGTACATGACTTGCATTTAATAATTTATTGTACAAACCAAATTAAATACGTTCCATTTATCAAAAATTGTCGTTTGCAGTTGCAATATGTTGTTTGCTTTTTTTGTAAGATTACAATTTTGTGAAGCAACGCTAAGTAGACCTATAAACTACGATAACGTTATTACTTAAATGTTTTGATATTCATCATAACAAAAATAAATGAGTACGGAAGTATGATGTAGACGTTATGGATAATTTATATTTTATTTACTGAAAGGTTTAGGGAAAAAATACAAATATATTCTGTTTAAAAAATTTTGTTTTATTCATGGATTATCTTTCGTAAATACTGTGCCGACATCTAATATTTAAATGATTAGAAAGGGCGCACATTTAAATTTTGCCGTGTGTACCAGTTTGCACAGATTCGCCACTGGTTTCTTTGCCATGGATATGTCTGAGTCAGTGGTGTATCGATTCAAACTGGTGCCCATGGCAAAGTTTAAATGTGTGCCCTTTTCAATAATTTGAATATTAGACATAGGCACAATTTTTATGAAAGAAAAACCATGAAGATGATAAATGTTTTAAAACAGAAAATATGTATTTATTTTTTATTGAAACTTTTCAGCAATCAAATCATAAATCATCCATAAGGACCATAACATACTTCTACGCACATTGATTTCTGTTATAAGGAATATAAAAACATTCAAGTGATAACGTTATCATAATTTATATATAGTACTGGCTGACCAAATTGCAAATCTTGCAAAAATATCACATACAATATATTGCAACTGGAAACGACAATTTCTTTTAAAATGAAACAGATTTAATTTGGATGGTATAGTAAAAGTTATTTAACGCAATACACATATTACTATGAAGAGACAAAACGTAAATATAGCCAGCCTTTTCTTGTTTAAACAAAATACCATGTTACTTAAAACAACACTTTCCGTGCGTTTATCGAAGCAAAGTCGTCTATGATTTCATCAAAGTCAGTTTTTTTTCTGTTCCGCCCCTTTCTAAACTCAAAACTAGATATTTATTGAATCTCTGAGGCGTGAAAGAATCAGTTACTCTCAGCTTGCAATAGATACTGCCGTTAGTAGCATTGTTTGCAAAGCATTTCGAATATTAGGAAGGACGCTTCCATTACCATATTCAACTACTCTATATCCTACGACATGAATGTCAGGAGGTCCTCAGTACACGACAATTTTAAATTGCACGATGCAATACTAGCGATTTGCAATGTGAAATCTCCTCGTATAATTGCTTGCCATCTACGTCTGAATAACTGTACGAAGCCCTTGTTTCTCACACACAGATTCTAGTTTTTAGCAGTCAGGATCGTGATAAAGGACTTGGACATCGAACAAAAAGCCTAATTTGGAGAAAAAAAGCTAGCTCTAAACAAGACTAACAAAACTCTTCTTTCATGAGTTAACACTTTGCGCAACTGTTGCGGTAAGGTTGCTAACTGCTGATGTTTCGTGAACGAAAGTTGTCTTCCTTAGTCTCTGGACTGGACCATTGTATTTAGCCTATTATCCGGAACTAGTGGCCATCGAAGGAATTTCGTAAAGTCAGAGTGAGCCGCAGCAGTTTAAGTAATTTGTAAATCTGTGGAAGCTTAACAGCAGTTATTTGCGCAATGGTCACATTCTCACAGTCACGGACTTAAACTCGTTTCAACCAGATTCTTACTAACTAATATCCTTTTTCCTGAAAGGTAGCAGCTCGGTAGCATGTGTATTGCATTAAATAACTTTTGCTATACCATCCAAATTAAATCTGTTTCATTTTAAAAGAAATTATCGTTTCCAGTTGCAATATGTTGCATGTGATTTTTTTGTAAGATTTACAATTTGGTCAGCCAATACTGGCACGCAAAAATAAGCAGGTAAAATAACACTGCGTTAGAACTCCTTAGGGCTTATGTGGATGGGCCGCGGGCAAATCACGATTGGTTATCACATAAAGTTTGAGTCACGACAGGAGTACGATGGGAAGTTTGTACGCGGTGCGAACTGCCCAACAGCAATGTTTTCCTAACTTGTTGTTGAGATGATTTTGGCTGAATAGTTTCCGAAGAGCGATGAACGACGAAACAGGTCCAAGTCTATCTGAAAAGAAACCAGAGTAGGCCTACCAGTTCAACCAGAGTAGGCCTACCTGTCCTACCAGAGTAGGCCTACCTGTGAGTAACATTTGTGCCATTCAACTCCTGCCAGAACTTATTGACGTATAATTCCACTAGATCCATACGATGGGAAAGAGGTAGTGTAATAGTGAAGTAGGGTATTCGAAAAATCGTCCTACCGTGCTGTGCCTTCATGACCCTGCAAAGATTCTGACCGTACTTATCAATATCCAAGTTTCGAAGTATCACAGAGGTAAAACGAGGACAGTCGAATCTGCTCGCAAAGCATTTTACTAGAGGAGATCGATTTCGCATCAAGTACGCATTTTCATATTTGTAATTGTAAGTAAAAACTTAAAGGTGAAATCATGAAAGACTAGACGAGAGCAAGACTTCTGCAGTTTCAAGCAGATTCGACTGTTCTCGTTTTGCCTTTGTGGTACTTCGAAACGTTGGTGCTGTAATAGGTTTCAAGACAGAAAAAGACACAATTTCTAATGATTTTGTTTGATATTGATTGAAGCTGACGATCAATCGACGAGCAATGAACCGAAGATATTTGTGTCCCGAATAGGAATTAATTCGAACAAGGTCAGGCCGTTGGTTCTACCTAACTTGCAAAATTTCGAATGCCTCATACTCAATAAACTTGTGAATTGATTTTATAGATTAGCATTGTGACGAGTGTGACGTGATTACATCCCTGGTTACAGTTACAAAACGAGATATTTCGAAAGTCTTTTCCGCAAAAAAATCCGCTTTAATGACATTCGATCTGTTTTACTCATAACGTAAACCCACATTGATTTAATTTAAAAAACGTGTTAGGCATGAACGCATAGCTTTGCACATCGCATTGCATACGATTAGGCGTGACAAAGATTTAACACGTTTCAGGCAGGCAAAAACAGTGTGAACTAATTCTGACAAGCGATAAGCGATCAATGGTTGAATGAAACAAGAAAAAGACAAACGATATTAAATTTCTATGTTAGGTGAATGTAACGAAAGTTTTTGCAAACTTGGAAGTTTCAGAAACAAAACTATAAAACCGCGGAAGATGATATGCAATAGGGCTTTAAGACTAAATGAGTTTGAAGGTACAGATCAACAGTTGTTTCAAAGCTATCTCTTTGCTTTTTTCTGAATGGGTTGGTGGTAGTATTGCACAGGAAATGAAATAACCTGAGTGGATACATCAATTTACTGACACATATCCGAAACAAAGCCAAAATATGGTGAATGTAAATAAAAAAGCCTTAACGAATTCATGCTTTGTAATAAATATTGAATTCATGTTTGGTAATAGCATATTAACCAGGGGTTAAGTGCTCTCCAGCTGCATTTTCGCTATGTCATACGTTCATCAATTGAAATGCAACAGCTCGAGCGTCTACCCAAGCTCGGTAAATCGGAAAGAATTTGCTTTAATTTGGTCTATGGCTTAATTACCGCAAAAAAATGAAATTACAACCAGAGATTATATGTGGTATTATTTGGTTCTAAATAATTTATTATTTGAATCTGAGTTTATCCGTTTTAAATTACGACAAACTTATTAGTCAACGTTGCATTTAGTTTCAGGGTTCCGTAAATTTTATATGTCCCTTGCTAGCCTTAGAACTTCCATAGCATTGAGGTTGTTTAGAAACGCAACGAAATTTATGTTTGCTGTACTCAGTCTTCACTGTGAAGCATGGAAAACTGAATCTGATGCAAAACATACAACCAAAAAAATCCGGCGATTTCGCGTCACCACCATTTTATTCTTCATTTTGTTGCGAAACAAAAATTATGAGCATAGAAATAGATTAATTAAAAGTTATGCGTGGCAATGGTGGGAAAGGTATCAGATATTCTGAAACTGGTCGGTAACAGTAAAACGTTTTGTCAAACAGCTGACTATCCACATCTGTTCTCTGTTTACTTAGATGAGTTTTCTGTCCAGCTTGGCGCAGGTAGAGGGGATAGCTTGCGGAAAATATGGTAGTAAACAGAGGCGTGGGGAGGCTAAGTGTCGCCGGTGGCCAAACGTGAAGGTGCCGCCCTTTCCATCCCTCAAATTTGCTGACAAGAATATAAAAGAAAAAAAGATCATGTTTTGTGCTTAGAAAGGAAATAGGAATGTTGAAACATCTTGAACACCAGAATCAAACACTCTCAATCTGAAATAGGTCTTGTTTTCAATCTCTATTAGGGGTCTTGCTTTTTCTACTTGTTCGTCAACTTTCTCATCAATTTCTCTTTCTTTTTCTGCTTTCGTTAGATATGGATCTATGGGCCGGGCATATTTCGTTAAAGTTTCTTTCTTGTGAAGTTCAGTCCGCGGTAAGCCGCACGACTTAGCTTTAATCGTTACGCAATGTAGGGAATCAAACAAAAATCAATGAAATGTGTGATTGCACGGCCCTATTAGAGAAGCGACGGCGGGATACCTACTTTACAGAAATAAACATTTTATGTACCTTGAAATTTCATGTAGTATCCTTCTTTAACTAGAACAAAGTACAGTATATATACTGCATATAGTTAGCCATAATAATAAATTATATGTTCTAATCTTAGTATGTAAGGAAAGTTTCGTTGTTCAGTTCACATTTCAGTAATTGTTTATTACTCTTAGAATATGTAAAAGACTTCAAACGTTAACCCTTTTCGGCAGTGGCGTGGAGCTCTTAAGATGCGGGGCCCATTTAGATAACGTTTGTCAAGCCGGCGGTTCTGGTTGAGAAGTGTTGTCTTGCAACCTCCGATCGTGACCAGCAAACTTGGTCTAGCTGTTGGGCTATGATTCTTCCAATTACGCCAGCACAACGTTATTCCTTACATTCTTCCATTAGCAACAGACAGACGTCTATTTCGAAAACTGTGTTACTAAACCCTGCCACGTAAGACATCCGCTTTTTTAATGCTGAGCAGTAATTACAGCGTTTTACGTTCACAATCATAAGTTCATAACTAAACATATCGTTTGCTTATGACTAAACATAAGTTTAGACATATCGTTTGCTTATGACTAAACATAAACATAAGTTTAGTCAAACATAAGTTTAGTCTAAACATAAGTTTAGTTATAACTAAACATATCGTCACCACAATCATAAGTTCATAACTAAACATATCGTTTGCCCTTGTGTTAGGTTTGCAGACTAAGAGTCATCTCATTAATATATCGAAATGATAGCCACACCTTTTGTAAGATTTTCTAGTTGAAATAACATTTTTTCGGAAGCGTGGCCTAGTGGTTAGAGCGCTCGCTTCGTGCCTGGTAGGTCGAAGCTCGGTGCGGTTCGAATCTCGGCCGGGTCGTATCAAAACCTTAAATATTGGATCTTGCTTCAGTCTGGCCAAGCGCTTGGCGTAATGACTGCAGCAGGGAAACTCTGCAATGTGGATGCAATCTTCGACGGAATGGGGTCGTGTTGCTTCCTGTGTTCACATGGGAACCTCTTCGTGGATGACCAGTTGAGAAATGGGAAATCTCTTCAATACCTAGTGCCGCATCAGACCAACCCTGTGGCCCCCACAAAATGCTTACAGGGGCCCCCTAATGGTGATTTCTAAAAAAAAATTATGCTACATCTCGAGGCCCAATGGACTTGAAAACAAAATATCCTAACTGAAGACACAATTTTGGCAGAACCAGGCCCGTAGTCAGCTTTTAAGGCTTGGAGGGGAAATTGAATTTTTAAGGGGAAAGATTTTTATTTTTATCATTTGTTTGAAACAAATTTTTCTGAGCACAACGAAATTTGGGGGGAAAAAAGATTTGGAGGTAACTGCCCTAGAATGTCCCCCGCGTCTGCGGGTCTAGGCAGAACCGTCGCCAGAAAGTCTTCTATTGGGGGCCTTCATCTTTGTGCGGGGGGACTAGAAATTCTGAAAATTTATTATTAATTCACAATATGAATAACATTGAGAGATTGTGCAAATTAATTATAAATATCTTCCCGCAACTACCCATATTAGGCTCGTAGTTTCCAACTAAAATTTTTGAACGAGCTTAACAAAGGAGTTCCGTGGCAAATCAATGTCATTTGATTGACGGCGATTATTTAGAGATGTCGTATTGCAATGCAAATGTAAAAAAAATTTGCAGGATATCAGAATCGTTCAGTTATCAAAAGATTATTACCGATGGAGCAAACATGTGGCCGGTCAAAGCATGTGCGCCGCGATGAACGTTTTGTTTCATTAGCGCAAATTGATAAACTTTACCATGAACTTAATTAAGTGAAATATGCTTATACAGCGTACGCATTGAGCTTTCTACTGTCCAAAATACGCATGCATTAACCTTGCTGATGTCTGGACTGTTAATCTCCTGGTGTATGGCGCATCTTTATAGCAATAACATTTTATATCTCAAATCGCCTGTAAATGTTAACAAATGTAGACTAAGACCTACGTTGACGCAACGGTTAACATCCATTAATCCACTAACTGCACTACTCTAATTTGGAACAACCCCCAAAATAGACTCTTCTAACTACACAATTATCTCCACTTAGCTGTCTGAACCGCAGGCTGCGCAAATGTGTAACTTTGGTCGTTAGCACCAAAGGTATCTTTCTGCTATGCAGTACAAAACAAGAGAAGACCACCTGGGCTAGACATAGTAGTCTACATTTTTTTACAACAATCACTACACAAAACACGTTGATCAAGTGGAAGTCTGACTTCTGGACGTATACAACCAGGCATGTAGGCAGGGCCGGATAGATGAACACGAGGCCCATCAGGGCAAAGTCGTGACCGCGAGGCCCCCGAAACGCTTAGCGGAACTGCACAGTTCGCTCATAGCCATATCTGATCCTTTGCCTGCAGAGGCAGGTTGCGAAACTTGTTAGCGGATTATTGTAGTCTTGGTCTTAATTGCATAACAATAACACGGCGATAAATCTTCAGATGTTCACTTCAAGTAACGGTAGTAGGCGTTTTGCCGTATGTGACCATGTAGGGCTCCAACTGAGGATTTTTTCCACCCAGATCTGTTTATTTAGTCGATCTGTTTGTCTAGGTTTAAATTATGAAAAATCGCGTGAAATCTGTTTTTTGAAGTGATAAACTCATCAGGAACTTCAATGTGTTCAATGACACAAGGATATCTTTACGTTACATGATTACAGTGTTTACATGTGCACATCACATGATATATTGGATGAAGCAGAACGTGTTCAATCGGTTTTATATTCTCAAATAAGACCATTGTCAGGGTTCTATGCAGTCCCGTGTCTAAGGGATGGCAAGCGATGCACTGGCCTCGGGCCCTCCTTTGCAACTGTTATGTGTGAAGTAGGCCTACCTTGCTTTCAAAGGGACGCAACAGCAACTGTAATTTATAAATTGGCTACTTTGCTTTCAAAGGGGCCTCACAGCAGTTGCAATGTGTAAATAACTTGCTTTCAAAGGGCCCCAAAGTGACTGTAATGCGTAAGCACTTTTTTTCAAAGGACCCCTAACTTCACTGCTTCTTGTGCTTCATATTTCAGTTTGAGGGATCGAAGCTTTCTCTGGGTGGCTAAGTGGTTACGGGACTGAATTTTGGGCCCCCTGTGTCAGTGTGACCTCCCCAATTGGGGGTTATGGAGTGCGGCTGATACGGCTTTGTCAACACACTAAACAATTCTCTCCCTTGGCGATCGTCGAAGGCACTCGATGGATAATTCTTGTGTTGTGCAGTTACACTGTTGTAATCTTGTGCTTGGAATTGCGTTGTATAAGAAATGTCTGCAGAGGTTCTACTGTCTTCGCCGTTCAGGCATGGGCCATTGCATTACATCACTTTGAACAAAGGTGTCAAACCTGCGAAATCCACATTGCCTATCTGCTGGCTCTGATTCACTCTATTTGTGATTCAATTCTGCAATATGAGCTTTGTATTACCCACGCAAACAAACCAACTGCACTATCTCGCTTCAAGAACATCATTTTCCGATACCGTTACGTCTTACGGAGAAACATCGGTTTTGTTGAAACTGAGCAACTTTACCTTTGGAGTGGTCTTTACTTCAACCACCTAAATGTGATGTTCATAATTCCATCTAATGTCTAGGCTAAAGCTTGTGGCTCTTGTTTATTGAAAATATACCATGGGACGTGCGAAGAAATCTTCGTCGCCAATGCCGACAGGTGTCAGCTGATGAAGTGTTGTGCCGTTGGGGCGTTGCTAAGGATCGAACGATATGAGGAAAAATATGCAGCTTTGACTATTTACCTTGATTTGAAGCAGGGATTATTTTATTAGGTTTTCAATGAGGAACAATTTTAACCTTGAACCACCGGACCTGTCATCATTGCTAGTCTGCGGTCGAATGTCATCTTCGTCCTTTGTTGAAAGGACACTTGATTGAGGTGGAAGGAAATGGACTTGGCAGCGGAATGAGGTGCAGGGGCTGGAGGGCAGTCGCCATCCAAAGAAGTATTTTAAAAATCCCTGATTTCAAAACAAACTCAGGGTTTGTCTTGCACCCTAGATGTGACCCAGACGTTTGGGAAAACATTTTATCAATCTGCTCAATCAGTAACTACATTTCCAAGTTTGTTTAGGCTACGAGTCTAGGGCTTCTAAGCCCATATACTAGAAGAATTTAATTTAATAATGTAACCAAAATTTTAATCAACAACGTTCCTCCCCCAGAAGGAGCTGCGCGAGGCCTGGAACCCCAAAAGCCGCTTGCAACGCCAGAGAAAAAATTCGGACCGGATTCGGTAACGGGGAATTTTTGGTTTGACGGCAGATTTCGCGGGCACTTGCTTGAGAACATGGCCTGAGTTTTAAGATGACACTGATATTTTGTTGGCCTTGTAGGTTTGGCGCAGAGTTGGCCCAAACAGCAACAGCATATATTACATTTATAGCATGTTTTTGAGATTGCTTAG
>Ga0210059_1011399_pt1 | contig 13599 bp, 9 predicted proteins | sample Ectturendosymbi2_FD_188042 | JGI IMG/M metagenome (GOLD analysis project Ga0210059, IMG submission 188042) | Ecteinascidia turbinata endosymbiont from Florida, USA - Sample 2 (SPAdes) (version 2) | ecosystem: Host-associated > Tunicates > Ascidians > Unclassified | place: Key West, Florida...
AACTACGTTTTGAAATGTGTGCAGGACTTCATGGACACCCTGTACAACGTGAACCTTTGCAGATTTGTTGCCATGTTATTGTTACGCAATAAAGACCAACAGTAGAACAATCCGCTCGCCACTTTCGCAACCCGCCTCCGCAGGCAAAGGAGGGGACATGAGTGAACTGCAAGCTCATCACTGCATGACACTACAACTGAGAACCTGACACTTGTGCAGTGTGAGTTTTATACCCGCAAAAAAACTGTCATTGCAAGAATCAAATCAATTAATCGGAATTAAGATGCCGACTTCAGGTTTTTCCAGAAATGTTTGGTTCATAATCCCAATTTCCACAAGGGGGACAAATGCCCGTTTTGTCCCCATGCCCTGCGGACGCCCATGCAATCACTGACTATTTTATATTAGGCTCCATAAACAAGGCTAGCTCATCTAATGAAACGAAGAAGCGTTTTTGATTACTTGTTAGCATAGGTTGATTTTTAGCATCTCGAGCAAGTAATGCGCAGTACAAAAATATTTTTGTCGATGATTTTCAATGAAATCAAGTGCCATGTCAACACCTCTTTAGGTCTGGTGGGGGAATGCATCCCCTGCATCCCCCCCTGTGTCCGCGCCTGGGTACTTGCAGGCAATAAGGCATGTAACTGATAAAAGAATGAATTGAACGAAATCGCCCTCTCACCATCCAGAGCATTTTCTACTAAAAAGAAGAGCATTTTCATTTTTTAGCATTTTCTGCTAAGAGAAGAGCATTTTCTACTAAAAAATTCATAGGAAATATCAAAATATAAAATCCAAGGGGCTTTGTCCCCCTGGTCCCCTTCCGACGCCCATGCAAGTCTCATTAGATGTTGCTGCATGATGAGTGTCCAATGAACTTGTACACGAATATTCAGCTATAAAATGCTTGATGGGAATGCATTGGTGAAGAAAATAGAACAGACCGCAAGTAAACCGTTTTCTTGCGAAAAAGAATCACGGCATAGGATTGAAATCGCACTGGCAACGAAAATTTGCAAGTTAACGCTGTTTTTCTGCTTTGAAGCTTTGAAGCTGTGTTTTTCAGGCTGCAGCGAAAAGACTAGAAGAGCGAAAACGTCCTTTTGACCAGACCGATGATGGTAAGCACAAGTTTTCTGACACATCGGATTGCGACCATCCGGAAATTACAAGTTCTGCAGGTTCTGCTGTGGCAGTGGAGCCGATTGACTCCACACTTAGAGCCAATCAGCATTTAACTTGGTTCGCAAGCCTTAACAAGCAATCTCACGACGAGGGGTACGTCAGCGTGAAGTGCAAAGCAAGTGAAAACGCGTACCTTTTGGCAGACGCAACAATGGAGCATGCTTCCCAAAGAACAAGTAACTCTGGAGTGGTGATGCTTCCTGAGACGCCAATACAGCCTGCATCCAGGCCGTCGACAGCAAAAATGGAAAATTTAGCAGAGTTTCATTCAAAGCAGCTAAACGGCAAAAAATTTCATGCAGCGCCCACGAGCCGGTTGCCCTTAATTTTTGCCTTTGTCTCTCACGTGATCCTTTTGAATACTTTGCTCAATGAAAGCGACCCCAATACAGTGGATATCTTAAGACACTACAACACTAAAGGCTTTGTTTCAGCGCTGGTGGATTTTTATAAGCGTTGTACTGTCAAGAAATAGCATTTAATGACTGTCCTGCGCACAGATATTCCGTTTTCTCTTTTCAAAGATACAACTCTACGGATGTGAAGTTGTATCCCGAAGCATTTCCCTTTGACAAAATCCTGTAGGGATTTTCAGAAAAGGAAAAAGTTTTATGGTTGCTAGCTGATACAATAGCATTTTTCACGCGCTTTGCATGTAAATTGTCCGGGTTGTTAATTGCACTGTCAATGAATGAAAGCATTCACCTGTCAAGCCATTAAAAATGGCACATTTAGGTGATTATTTCAAATGCCATACAATGCAACTGCTTGAGAGTCTCATCATTAGCAAACCCAGCCGTCTTGCATCGTGGCTGATGGCAGATGCTTGAATTAAGGCCTATCTGTGCAACCAGGATTTTTTCGCTTGAATTTGTTTTTCTCGGAATTTGCCCTAAAGACGGAAAGCAGTCTTGTTTCGCATTTGGGGTATGTTTCACCAGGCCTGTAGCCTTGGCGGGCATTCGGGGGAAGCGCCCAATTTTTGTGTTCCCCCAAATCTTGTTGGGCCCAGAGTAAAAATTTTTGAACATATAATAAAAACGAAAATCTTGCCGCCCCAAAAACCTATTTCCCCCCAAACCTTAAAACCTGGCTACGGGTCTGTGTTTCACCCGTGTTGACATTTAGTCCACACTTCCACTAACATTTCTGATGATGCATTGTTCAGAAATGATCAGTTCACGTGCACAAAATAATAGACGCATTGCTGTCACTGCCTGGTGTCATTGCTCGTTTAAAGGCAACTATGCTCGGGTTATTTCCGTCTTTTCTTTGAATACACATTTGTGGAAGCAATCTGACATGTTTCAGTCTTCAGCGTATCTCAAATGCATTTTCGACCAGAGTTTTGACTGCTCACTAAACAATCACTTTCAAAACACAAGCGAACGAAAATGATGAAGGGAAACGTTTGTTTTATTAAGAAAACAGTTCCGATTTATACGATTGTATCGTAAAAGCAGCAAAACGATAAGATAACAAAAATAGAAAATAAAAGAGAAGTACGCCATAGGAGTAACGATAAAACTTCAAATGAGGTTACTTGTATGAAGGACAAGTGAAAATGTAGCAGTTGAGTATCGACGAGTACGGAAGCATTTTTAAAACTGGCAGCTTTCTTTTTTCGCGGGCTTCTGCGTTCAGTCTTTTTTCTCCTGCGGGATCTTAGATAATCTGTGATCAAAGTTTTAAAATAAAATAAATTCGTACAGAATCGAAATGTAATATTTTGACGAGCACTTAGAGTAGTTATTTGTAAACGGAAACAATCCCAACTTTTGTCTGCCCCTCGTAGAACATTATCACAGACAATCAAAAGCCTCCTACTTCGTAGGTTGCTTTTAAAGGAAGAATTGGAATGGGACTTACAGACCGCCTGCATTTGCCTGGCGTGCCCCTTCGCATCTTTCTCGCCCTCTGGTGACTTGCGTACAAAGGCACGAAGCCCTCGATCGCATTAGCGTGCTCATTTTGTCCGACGTCCGAGCTGCTGCGTACCCGCAGAGGGATTTGCAACTTCAGGCGATCGTTCGTGTTCGGAAGAAGGGTCCCGTTCAAGGACGTCGTCGATGACGACGTAGATGATGACGAGAAGGTCGTGCTTGTGTCGCTGGGCACAGACAGTCGCTGCTCGGAAGAAGAGTAAACGCTGTCCGCGCTGGTCGCTTTCAACAATGGGGCTCGTCTGCCATCTTGGCGGTTATTTTGACGGGCGAAATTTTGTGGAACAGAAATCAGTGCGTTTCGACGACCACGTGGCGGTTTAGAGTAGGGTGGGGGGGTCGCTGGTGAGTCGCTGTCTTCACCGTCCGCCTCCGGAATTCTCATGATGTCTCTTCCCTTATCTAGGCTGTTCCTCTTCTGAAAAGTTTTGTTGTTATTGTTGTCATTGCAGTTGCCTGCTTTAGACAGACGAATACTCAAAGGCAGGACAGGTGTGCTGTGCTGTCGCCTTAAGCTGTGGCTTCGATTGGCGACGGCAAAACTTTTCACTGCTTCTGCAGCGCAAGCGGAGGAGTCGGAGCTAAGCACCTGAATCTTGTCTTGGATTCGGTAAGAAAACTTTTTCCGTTGGCTGCTAGAGGGCGAGCGAGGGCTGCGACGAGAGAACTCGCGCCAGAGGTCTTCGAACACCTGCGTGGGTTCGTTGATGGACTCTCGCGTTGATATCTCTCGAAAAAAGTGACAGCCAAGCTCGCGCGACAGTTGCTGGCCCTCTTCGTAGCTAACCATACGTTCGTTCTGCGCCAAGTCCACCTTATTTCCGACAAGCACCCAGCACGGGCTGAAGTTGACGCGCATGTGCGAGTGAGTGTAAGACGCAATGAACTTCAGCTGTCTCAACTGGTCGAAACTGTACTTGTCTGTTACGTCGTAGACAAAAATGAAACTCTCGCCCCATTTGCATTTGTCCTCGAGAGTGATGCTGTTGCTCTCCTCCTGCACAAGATATAATACGCTTTAGTTGGGGAGCAAACCACTGAAGTTAATTATTCAGCTTGTTTGGTAAGCACTCACAACTGAATGATGACACTCAATACTGAATAAACACTATGCTGTTGCACGAAAAATAATGATTTTAGGACAGATCACATCCTTTTTGCGATGAGAACCAAAAAGAGCAAAATAGGTCAAGTTGAAAGCAGACACGTTATATTTTTGTATCGTTCAAAACATAACCTGCTGCCGCATTGCTCAAAAAGTCGCCCCTACAAACTCGATTACAAGCTGAAGGGAGCTTATTCTAATATACCACTAACCTGCCCAGCAGTGTCCATAATTTCATAATTAATGAGCTCGTCATCTACAAGCGTTGAATGGCGGTAGATGGTTTCTGAAATATAATGAAGAAAACGTGTCAAAAAACTATAATAACCTTGCACCAAAGATGAAAGGGCAAAAAGAGTCAAGCACAATAAAGAAGACCACGCGAATCAATTTGCATTTTACATCCACCACCCCGAATGGCAGAAGGCGGAGGTAAAAACGCTGCGTGAAACGAGGTGTAAGCGCCAACATGTCACTTCAACAAGGTGGCCCAAGTCCCAAAACCAGAAACAAACCGATTTGCGTATTTTACTTGTTGTGCTCAACGTAGCTTTGTTGTTTCTATAAAAGCCGGCCAAGTTTGAAATAAACCTGATCGTCTTGTTGCGTAAGTTTTTCTTCTTTAAAATCATGTCAAAATTTAGAAGTCTATTCATTGTCAAGAAATCAGGCAAAATCGCACTTGGCTTCCTCGTATCATCCCTAGGAGATGTCGAATCCTCCTTTAAGGATTTGCTGGCTCGAAGCTATGCGTCTATCAGTGCTAATCGCTGTTTCGGTTGAATGCACTTTGTTAGCCCAAATTCACCTAAATCGAATAACTTTGCGACTTAGCCACCAGGCAACTTTAAAAATTGTGAATCCAACAAGACTTTTTGCAAGATTTATTGACCTAAGCTTTGTATTAAAAACAGGGAGCGTTTGGCATTTTTGTCATCCATAACTTTATTGGACAGGTGAGATTTATCACCTGCCGCCTCTCATAACCACATCAGCTGCTGCCTCCAATGACCACGACAACAAAACATTTTAAAACAAATTTGACGTGCTCCCATGCAACACGCGTATTTTGCAAGGTTCTCAACAAACAGTTTAACTCAAATTTCAGATGAAACAGATAATTATCACTGCGGTAAACAGGCACTGAATAATCGACATTAATCACCTAAATTTGGATCGTAGTCTCCAATGAAGCGTTTGGTGATGAACCGGACTGCCATGGCTGAAAAACAAAGTCAGAACATTGATTGGGACGAATGTGAAAGGAAAAAATTCAACGTTAATTGGCTTGTTTTGGCTCTGTGTTGGGCAGCGGCAAAACAGATGATTAATCTCTCGCAGAAACGGCAAAAGCCGATCAGCGAAAAGTAAAAGTCATTGCGTGTATTTTTGCAACTGAATCACACCAGCTTGAGAACCGAAAAATATGTTGTTTCGCCTGTTTTGTTGCGCGCTATTTTTTGCGCTCTAACTAGGGAGCAATCCGGAGCAAAACGTGAAGAAAACCGTCAGGCAACAATCAGTAAATCCCACAATGGCTTTTTGTGGTTAAATAACCTATGCAGTGAACCTTGAAACTATTCTTGAGAAAGACTATATCTTTTGCATTCTTATGACTGTGGGTTTCTTGCACTGAACACAATACTTTTCTACCACACATAAAACATGAGTTCTTTGATAAGAATTCCACAATGGAAAAGAACTTTCTCTACGTCTCAATAAGTGAGCTCATGATGCCTGCGCAACCAACGACATATATACTTCAATACAGTTAACTAGATCGATGCAGTCGTTGCTTGCTTTGTAAGAAAGATTTTCCGCAGTTACGGTTTTCGCGGCGGTTAAATAATGCCTCAGTGCATCTTTGTAGGTCTTAGGAGATAAACACCACTTTTGTCTAACCCAAAAATAATGCATAGGCATCTGATCGCGAAATACAGCGCAATGCTGGTAAGGCGAGCGAAACAAACACAAACAAGCAGAGACCAATTTTCACCGCACCACGGAGTTCAGGCTTGCGCGGTGAAGGCTTCAACTAGCTTCACGGTATGGGCTTTTGCGCATCAGTTTCGTGTACTTGAACCGCGCAAAATGCCCAAAGCGCATGGCGCTAGTGATTGTTGCGGTGGAGGTTTTCGGCATGCGACTGTTCATTGGACAACCGAATAAACCGAAATCATGCTCCGCATCGGCTTAGCCCTATCAACTTTTTACCGTCAGCATGCACTGAAAGGTCAGCAGTGGGTCGGCCGTGGTTTGCACTACACGGGGAAAATTTGTTAACGAACTGCTTAGCTTGAGTGAGAACCTCGAGAGGAACCCAAATGCCTCTTCGTGCCCAAAGTGAAGCAATTTCCTCGTGTCTTTCGTCAAAGGCGCCAATGGTAAGTAATAGGTCATAATGTGCTCGCAAACCGTCACCCATATAATAGGGAAAGAATGCGCTGGACAAAAACTGCTGAATAACTTGCCTATCATAGCCATTCCAGGTTTGAAGGTACTTGGGTCTTAATCAAAGCTTGCCAAGAAGACTGCGTGCAGACTTAAGTTTGCAAGTCAAACGTGGTTGATTTATCGCTACCAGTCTATGCGTAGAAAGTCATCTTCAAGTTAGTTCAAACCGTTAGATTTGTGCAAATGTTTGCTGCTTGTTTGCGCTGTCTCAAAAACGTATTGGGATCGAGACAGAACATGGGCCATTTGTGAATGCACTTAGCCTCCTACGACGAACTTGTGTAGCGCGACGGCGTGAAATTGCGCTGTGGCATTGAGATGATACGATATCTCTTGACCCGAACAAGGCTTCACGCGCCGCGATAACGCAACACAAGCGCATCTCATATCTATCTACAAGCCAACTCCCAACTATCTACTTCGCCCTAATTTTGATAACGTATAAATCGCTGCAAACAAAACTGTAGAGCTAACTAACTAACTACTTCGCCCTAATTTTGATAACGTATAGATCGCTGCAAACAAAACTGTAGAGCTAACTGCAAGGTGCACTGCGTAAGCGCTCGTGCGTTACGTGCATTCCATATGGATGCAAAGATAACTTGTGTTTTGATTTATTCATATTGGTCTTGAGTTTCCTTGCCTTCTCTGCTCTTGCTTTAGCCCTATTACAACTTTTCACTCGTAACCATTCCTTGCAGATTTAAGGACTGATGATGCGTGGAATTACGTGAAATCGATTTCCTATTAATGATGTTGCTGTTTGATGAGACTCCGTCGTCTTTGTAGAGACTCTTTACTTGGTTGCATATAAATCAAAAACACAAACCGAAGTTTCTGCAACGACCTTGTCTTCAAACGTATTACAATGTGTTTCATGTTAGGTCTTCTGAAAGAACTTTCTAGTAAAAATTCTTCGTACCGGACCACAATGCGTAGTGGAGACGAGATATGTTGACTCTGAGAAGTGTTTTGCTCAATAACGACCTTATAAAGTAAATGATTCCAGACTAGAAACTCACGACCGGTTGCAGTAGACAAAATGCCAACATGTCAGCCGAACTGCGCGCAAAAAACATCCTTTTCCGATGTAACTAGTGTACAGGTAGCTTCGTGCGATGTTACTGATCATCGAAAATGCTGTTATGTGCTCAACTAGTGTAAAACAAATGAGTGCGCAAGTGGTGGCTTGTCAAAAACAGACGGAACGGTTTGCTCCATCCTGCAAGCAGATGACGAAACTGACAAGGCGCGCTGAAAATCGCACATATTCCCGAATTACAGGAGATCATGGTTTATTTGCAGATTACGGACAGCGGCGCAAGTCAGCGTCAAGTCGTCACCGAGCGTTAATTCCCACAGCGATGCGCGCAAAGCACGAAAGACGCCAACGCTTGTCTCCGAGCGTTTTACAGCGGCAGGACCGAACAAGTAATTGGAGCGCAATCGATCAAGTTGCACAGATTGCTGGTTTAGGGCACACCAAGAACAATCTGAGACACGATGTCGGCACAAAAATGGATTGGCTTGGTGCTTAAAAACAGAACAAACCGAAAGCCACTTTTTTACAGAAGATCTGCTGTGCCGACGTTGCAATTGGCCTAATTTGTTAAAAGCGCGATTTACGATGAAATCGCACAGATGGAGATCGATGCATGGATTAGCAGCCTTCTGCATAATATGAGGCTGGCTGCTGGAAGAAGGCGCAATTTTAGATTTTGTCAGAGCTGCCACGGGTGACCAGTCGCTGGTGTTCTCTTTCTGAACAAAATTCGAAATGTTCGCAAATTACTCTGACTCATTATTCCGGCATTCGCGAACTCACCCAATCGTTTTGGGGGAAGGCCACTTTACTTCACCACATCACACACTTATAATAAAAACACAAATGATTTTTTTAATTTTTGACGGATTTGTTGCTAATTCACTGGCTCGTAAAAAATAAAAAAATTTGCCAATGCTATTTGAAAGGTCTGTTCTATGGATTCACAGGAAACTGTGATCAGCTAAATATATCATCTTAAAGGGATCACGTTATTAAACTTTTCAGGAACAGCCTTTTGAATGATTTTTGCAAACTATAACGTGGAAAACCATCCCACAAACACGACTAATTTGCCACTGGCAACTGAACCAACGGCTGTGGCAACTTATGAACAATTTTTCATCTTAAACAAAAACTCTGAACGATTCCGGTAGTAACGTATTCGAATATGTCATTGCAGCAAAAAATAAATGGATAACCACTTACGATGTAGGAGCCACATCATCGGCTGCTTGTAACAGAAAAAATATGAAAAAAGATCCAAAAGAATGAATACGTGCTGTCGGGTTTCTGTTCCAAAATTCTTGTACTTCACTGTCACTGTTCTTTAAAAAATCTCACATAACTCGGCACAGCTCTTGCTTCAAAATTGCTCGGCTTTTACTGTGAACTTACAGGTGTGCTGCGGAATCGCATCTCTAGATAAATATACGGTCACGACCTATCAAGAATCAGAAGTGGTTGCCTCCATAACAAGGCAGCACCAAAGCAGAACCATGGTTTTGCAAGAACTCCATATACTTCGAACGACCCACCATAAGCGAGGCATCATGGCTTTCATGAGGTTTTAACAAAAGGGCTTAACCGCGGTGACTGCAATGTAGTCAGGGGATTATCCAGGCAGTAAGATTAGGGGGGTGATTTAAGTAATATTTGGTAGACAAGCCTCATGACGGCTTTGCTACTGTAAGAAGAGAGATGAGTTATACTTCACAGCACGGCTGTGACAAAACAATGGACGACAAAATAGCCTTATATCGCGAATGTTGTTTTCCGAATTGTACATAATTACAGTGAATAAAGTTACTTTCGTAGGCTTTAGGGGGAGGCGATCGCCCCAATCGCCCCCATGGATGCGCCCCTGAATGGTGTAAGGATTTGTCACAGCAACGAGATGCAGTCCGCTTTCGCGCAAAGCGTGACTCAGGTACTTCTGCAACCGCAACTACAAGCGCGGATCGATAAAAATGTGTTGCTCATTGACGCAAACAATCCATGCAAACCGTAATTTGCGCAAAATCGTTAAATCATGAGTCAACTGCACGCCAGGATAACAGTATTTGTTGAGTTTAATATAAAAACACGAGGAAACGCGTCGTCAACCATCGCACATATTTTAGAAGAACAACTTAGGTTTTTCTACATTTTTTTCCACTTCACAATAGTTTGTTTGCGTTAGCATAAATGTCTCCTTGTTTTGCCCCATTACATATATTCTATGTCTGTTCTCCTTGCGGCGCAGTCATGCAGCGGAAGAGACATTTCCTTGCCACAAAAATGCTTCTATTTACTTTCATCCGAAAGGCCTCTGACGGAGAAAAATCAGCCTTAAACAAAACCATTCCGCACTAGCGCAATAGTGCAAACATTTGATAAACTCATTAAAAAAATTCCATCACAGCAGAAACACCACGTCACTGATATTTCGTTCAGTCTTGGCGTACTTAGATGCAACCTCTGTGATCAAAGCGTTAATCACAACGAAAAAGCTTGCGATAGAATACAGAAGCATCTCATTTCTTATGTCATAGGAAAATGCACTTTTCTCGTTGTTTGGCAACGATCCCAAAATAAGAGGAACGAGGTGTTGGTTGCCTCGGCTTTGTGCCAACGTTCCCCTACGCAAGAAAGGAGCACGTCAGCGGAGTGGGTTCTTCCAAACTTTTTGATGTGAAACACTAAGGCCAACACCTCTCAGAGAAGTGGATTAGCAAGGGAGAGACGTTGTTTCCCGAGCACTTGTGACACCAAGTCTTATCGCTGACAAGGCAACAAGTACTGCTTCGTAAAAACAGAATTGGATATGAGGTCCTCTGGCTTTCAAGCAAAACGGTAATTATCCGTGCTTAAATAAGCTGTGGGCGAAATCTCTCCCGACGCTGGAGGAACGGCGTGGGATTATGGAGCAGTAATTGCCCAGCTTTAAATTATGTGAAATTTCTCAACTAATGCTGATGACAGACCTTTCGCATTGCAGAGGTGTAAGGATAAGAGGTGCACTCCTGAACACATTGCCATAATAAAAGCCAAACGGTTCCAGCTTTCAGCGCGTTCGATCGATGACCTCCGCATGTTAGCTGTTCGCTGGGGTCCACATTTGCGTAAAAAATAACTGCCTCGCCCTGTGTCAGGAAACGTGACCCAAGACAGTAGAAACTGCACTTGCTGACAGTTGATTTCATCGCAGCCTCATTGAGTAGTGACTCGCGTTCGAAACGACGCTGCAGTCAGGTACCGTTGCAGTCTGATTAACTTTGCCAGCGACACAGTGGGTTTCACTTCGGATCAAACCTGACTTGGGGAAAAAGAACCTAGCTCGCAACTTGTTTAAGTTGAGGAAAGTGGTTAAGTTGTTTTTTTATCCCCATTCCTGCAGCATAATGTAAGCAACTTTCGTCAACAGACAAGCGATTCCGCTGCGTCAGCTTGCCATGCAACTTGTCAATGCACGTTCACACCGAAGAAGAGTTCACTGCACATTCCAGCTTACGGCAATCTCGTTTCGGCATATGCCCTAAAAAGCATGCGGTCTGTCTTTAGAAAAGTGGTGTGCACCTATTAAAACAAATTCAAAATATATGCAGCAATTTCTGGGCATCCTAATCGGAAGCACTTTAGGTCAATATAACGACTTTTTTTCTGAAAAACTGCAGGAACTGTAGAGCATGCAGACTTGGACTTGAAAACATCATAGTGCACTAGTGACTGTAGCAAAGTCTTTGTTCTTAGTCTTAGTTCAACTGCGAGAAAGAAATAAGCTCCACCTAAGTGCTTAGACCGCTGCCAAGAAGCTACAGCTTTCTCTTGATTTTTTTGCAGCGGAGCGCTGATCGCAGTTTGACATCGACTCATGGATCGGATAACGCAGGCAGCAAGACCAACTCCGTAACTGGTGGATGATTGATACAGCAGTTGCGAACTTGACTGGATTGGTAAACAACCTGTACGACCTGACGCAAACGAGCGACCGCCAATTACCCGTTAAAATGTCTACGAACAGACGAAAACGAATTGTTTTTCGTCCCGCCCATTTTATTTTTCGACCGTTCATTGTGTGCAGTCAAACAACGCAAATAGTCTACGGAACCTATTACTGGCCCAGCCAATAACTGTGAATAGCTGAGCTTGCTTAAAAACGCGACTGTGTTTTTTTCGTGACGAAAAGATATTAGCCCCAGCGCACTTGCTTCCCGTCCGCCCGGCTCACTGTAAAAGGTCCGTTCCTAAAATGCGAAAACATGCACTTGGATTGCCAACTCTGGTACAAACATTATTTTCTGTTCATAAGAAAAGAAGGAAATAAGGAATCCTTCGTACTCTATACAAAGTTACATATTAGCCAAATAGGAATCCACAAACTAGGTTTTCTGTGCCTTAAGCCACATTTCCACCTTGAAACATAAAGGATTACTTTATCTTTGGTTGCTAATGGAAGTCATCAGACGCTGAAAAGACGCTTCAACCTGCTCAACGTATTTGTGAAAGTCGCAGGCCTTAATAAAAAAATCAAGACTTTTCTTTCAGTGCTATTATACGTTAAAATCTTTGACAGACTTTACTTTAACTCTTAATAATGTATGCCACGCCATAATACCTTTGCTTTGTTCCACTTTGCACTGTAGCGTATAAGACGCGTTTTGGAAACTTGAAATGAATCTGCAATTACGTGGGATGTCCCTGAACCGTGAGCACGCAAATGTAACACAGGTTATACAAACTAATTGTTGGCCAAGATAAAGGGTTTAGCTACATTCTTTGAAGGTAATAACCCCACCTATAACAACGTTTGCCGCTCATATCAAAGCTGGTCAAGTATGAAGTGTAGGCCAAAGTGTCACAATATACAATGCGCTGAGAGTCTTACGCTTGTGCCATGACGAAATCTTTGTTTCTCAACGGGTGTTCACTGTTCAGGATTGCGTTCAACCATAATAGTAGAGTGGGTGTCTGGCATGTCAAGGGTCTCTGGTTTAACTGAACCCTTAATTAGTCACTACCCTCACTGCGCGGCAGCAAAGCAATCGCTGCTTTGAACAAGCATGCTGTGCTGATAACAACCATGCACTCAGCCTGCAAATGGTTGCAGTCAGTGTAGTAGAAAAAATTCTCTATGAGGAAAGAAAACATCAGTGAAATGCCGTCTTATAGAGCTTTCAGCACGATGTATGATGTATGAAAATCTTCATCAAGAAGAGACCACCATCCACCAAAAAGAGTGCACACAAGCAAACGCAACTTTTGCAGTCAACAAATATTGCACACAAATTGCGTTTCTCTGAGTGAGCCGTGTGCACGCCAAGAAACAAAGAACATGTTGCTACTAAATAAAACCATGCCACATGGCATCGCTAACAGACCGAAACATTACTACCCGTCGAATAGTGACCGAAGTCTGCTCGGGTGTGAAATTACCGAACCCGTAAATCACCTCAGAGACGCCGTGTCTGTCTTCAGACGCGTGCCTGCAATTACCCGCTCTTTTTTGCTTTGGGTGACATTAAAGAGTGCTTTTTGCTAGTGCTTGTTTTCTTCCGAGTTGCGCCTCATGTGTCATATGTTATGAGGCAAAAGAACCATTGATTTCCAGAAGGTTCATGCAAAAGAACATCGCTGACGTAGTTGATATTGGGCATGGTGGTGATCTGAAGCAACTTCCTCTTGGCGTCTTAGACCACGGCGCTCAGCATGATGTGTGCTGCGGATCACAGAAGAAGAAAAGTGACTGCTTTTCTTATTTCTCAGTTGTTACTCGCAACAATCCGGTCGTACATACCAGTGGCGTAGCCAGTCCAAAATTTGGGGGGAAAACCGTTTGACTTTAAGCGAGCAACAGTATTTTGTTTTAAAAAATGCCTCTCAACGCA
>Ga0210059_1011400_pt1 | contig 13596 bp, 9 predicted proteins | sample Ectturendosymbi2_FD_188042 | JGI IMG/M metagenome (GOLD analysis project Ga0210059, IMG submission 188042) | Ecteinascidia turbinata endosymbiont from Florida, USA - Sample 2 (SPAdes) (version 2) | ecosystem: Host-associated > Tunicates > Ascidians > Unclassified | place: Key West, Florida...
ATAACAATTGCATGTTGTCTTATTTTCTGATGCAAATGTTTACTAAGGTACAACATCACAAGAAATGAGAAATTTGTCTAACCTTTTCATTTCAGAGACATAAAAAAGAAATCCCTTGATAAGAATATGAATGTTCTAAAGCATGTATTTATCAACCTCATGTTTACAAAACTTGAGTTTTGTGTATGGCACATCTGATTATGCACTAGACAGACATAGCTACTGTTAACAACTTGGGTGCTTGACCTGCACTCTCCTCTGTAGGCTCACCAGTACCATTTGCTACAACAACAAATCTGTCCAGGAGACCTTTACATTTTTCATCAACCTTTATGCTTTCTTACTTTTTCCTTGTTTTTTTTCTGCTCCACTTGGATATTTCCTGTTAAATTGTGGCATGTTCAAAAAATTAAACACTCCAATCTCTAAAAACATCATTTGGTATAAAAATTTTCATGTTGTATAAAACGTTATCTTTTGGTATAAATATTTGCTCGTATTTGATAGGGTCTTTTCAGAACTTTTTGGAAGAAATGTTAACCTACAATTTTGTAGGTAGGCCTATAGAAGTTGGTTTGAAGCTTTTCTTGATTTGCACATTGGAGATGGTGGTGGGGTCGCTTTGAAAGGATAGTACTTACACATTAAAGTTGCTGTTGGCAGCCTCTTTTAAAGCAGGGAATTTTACGTTACAGTTACTGCTGGGGGCCCCTTTGAAAGCATAGTACTTACACATTACAATTGCTGTTTGGGGCCCTTTGAAAGCACAGTACTTACACATTACAATTGCTGTTTGGTGCCCCTTTGAAAGCATAGTAGGCCTACTTACACTTACAACTGCTGTTGGAGGCCCCTTTGAAAGCATAGTAGGCCTACTTACACTTGCAACTGCTGTTTGGGGCCCCTTTTAAAGTATAGTACTTGCACATTAAAATTGCTGTTGGGGGCTTCTTTGAAAGTAAGGATTTTTGCATCATAGTTACTGTTGGGGGCCATTTTGAAATCAAGGTATTTACACATTACAATTGCTACTGGGAGCCCCTGTGAAAGCAAGGTACTTACACATTTCACTTGCTGTCGGGGGCCCCTTTGAAAGTAGAGTACTTACACACTACAGTTTCTTTCAGGGGCCCCTTCGATGAAGTTTAACAGAAGAGTACATACATATTTCAGTTGCTGTTGGGGTCCCTTTGAAAGCAAAGTACCTGCACATTGCAATTTCTGTAGGGGGGCCCTTTGAAAGCAAAATACTTGCTTATGATTTGCTTTGTAGTACATTACGTGAGTTAATAATACGTCTTTCACCAAAAATAAGGAAAATTTATGCGTGTACTACCTCAAGGAGGGACCCCAAAAAAGGGGGGCCCGAGGCAAGTGCCTCGCTTGCCTCCCCTTAAACACACCACTGCCCATTACGCTGGAGAAGATTTGAAAAAATGTAATTTCGCTTGGATTGATGATGTTTGCGTTTTGGTCTGTAAAAGAAATTTGTGCACTGAAGGCAAAACGAAACTTTCAGGAATGACATTATGGACAATAACCTTTCCAGGGAATATTTTGTTTTGATTCTGTGATAACTGTGTCGCCAGCGACGCGATGTTGCTTACGATAACCCATTACGCTGGAGGAGATTTGAAAAAATTTAATTTCGCTTGGATTGATGATGTTTGCGTTTTGGTCTGTGAAAAAATTTCTACACTGAAGGCAAGACGAAACTTTCAGGAATGAAAATATAGACAATTACCATTCCAGGGAATATTTTGTTTTGATTCTGTGATAACTGTGTCGCCAGTGACACGATGTTGCTTGCATTGATTTCTTTCGCCAAATTTCTTTCCCCCAACCAGTTCGTCTTGTCGCCAGCCTTTTTCTGAAGGGAAACACTTTCTTTCATTCTGGATGTTTGCGCAGTGGCTGTAGGTTTAGGTACCCCCGTGGATCTTGAAATGTGAAAGGCTATTCATACGCCACCTGTGACGTAAAAGCAATGCACGACGAGAGTGCAGTAGGCTTGGTAGAAACGAAGTAAACCTAAAAGATAAACCCTAAACCTAACCCTAACCTAATGCTAACCTATCTCTAACCTTAACTAACCCAAAGCTAACCTATCCCTAAGCTAACCTAACCCTAACCTAATGCTAACCTAACACTAACCCCTAAAGGTAACATGTAAGTCTGAAAGTAAGTAAAGAAAAAAGTATAGTCGGCTACTTTCTTACTTTCGAAAACGAATCACAGTTTTAGATTTGAGGTTAGGGATTTGGATTAAGGTTGGGGTTTGGGTGGGGTTAGCATTTAGAGAAAGAGTTTAGTGTGTAAGGTTAGGGTTAGCGTTAAGAGCTTATAGTTAGCATTGACATTTAGGGTTAGAAAAAATTAGTCACCACTTTAATCCTTTACTCTGAGAAACAATTGACATGCAAGAATTGGTCAGGTATTTCACTTGGGTGCGGTGTTTTAGTCTTTCCAAAGTGAAAACCTTATACGCCGATACAGTCATTTAGATACTAATGCCATTAGTTAAAGACTTCAAGCAAACTTTAGCCTTGCGGCAAGCTTCTAAGGAATCTGCCTGCTTTCATTCTTCTGCGACGATTACAACTTGCAAGCGTATCGATTTTTCATAGTTAAACGCCATAAAGATGGCGGCAAGTAAATCAGTCACAGTTTATTGACGGGGAAACTAGTTCCGCGTTTTCCAACGCATCATCAGTCCTGTAGATGTAAGACAAATCTCACAGGCGAAATGTTGGCACTTGGAAACAAGTAAAGAAAAATACACGAACTGTGGCTGGTTACAACGGCATTACTAAACTTTTTTCGAAGCTAAAAGGCTGACCTTCCCAGAGCCTCATAAACCAGTAACTGCCAAGAAAATCTGCGTGTGGCAGCGGTCTAACAAAAACACTTTTCCTCTGGAGATAACACACGTGTGCGATGACGAATGCCAGAGAGAAGCCATGCGATGAACAGAGCGTAACAGTTCACGAAAAATCAGGAAAGGCCGAGACTTTCAACGTACATTGGAAGCATGCAATGAAGCTAATTTTTAGTTATTCCTTGTTGCAAACACAACTTCTTTGATAGTGGGACAGCTTGTCAATTCTTCCTTTCCTGTCTCGTAGTTCTTTCAGTAAATGTCAACATTTGCGGAAAACAGTAGTGACAGGGAGGGATTCTCTCAACGGATCGAAGACAGTAAAAGCAAGCTTTAGCCTTGCGGCAAGCTTTTGAGGAATCTGCCTGCTTTCTGCTTTCATTCTTCTGCAACGATTACAACTTGCAAGCGTATCTATTTTTCATAGTTAAAGACTTTTCACAGGATAAACCAAGTCGAAGTTTTTGGAGTGTGTATTCCTTAAGATTTCCAATATGCTGAAAACTGATGACAACAGTTCGTTAAAGTCACTTTACAAGGTAAACAGGTCATAGAGTTAGTGACACAAGTGTGTTTATTAAAGTCTTACAATGATACGATATTGTTATATTAACAAAGTATGACTTGACCCTTTCAGTCCTGAGTACGCCAATATTTTGGTGCAAAGATTTTTCCCATCACTTTAAACCAGCGGTCAGCAACCTACGACACACGTGCCACACTTGGCACGCCAAGTATTTTTCAATGGCACGCAGAAGCCCAAGTTTTACTTAATAATTTTGTTGTGATTCACACAAGGTATATTTGTACTTTACTTGTATAACAATTCATAAGTTGTTGGCACAATCAATGATTTGAAACCTTATGTTGGTAGACATCTTGCAAAAGGTTGCTGACCCTTACTTTAAACCATAACTTGCCAGCTGATTGAGCTAGATATCTTTAGAAAGCCTCAAAAGATCCAGTTGGGCTAGTACCTTCAATTAAAAAAATCTGCAGGATTTGGATTTAAAGGTTGTTTGGGGTTGACATATAAGTGGGAGTTTAGGTTTAGACTTGTTTGGCCAAGGTTACCTGACCCTGAACTCCAACCCCCAAGGGGCAATTTTTGTTTTTTTTAAATGAAACTAGGCAAATCTCCACATCTTTAGAGCCCTTGATTAGTCTTCTAGCGTTTGGGGTTAGCAAGTTACGACATAAAATTGTTACTTAATTTAAGCAAATTTCCTAGGGGATTAGGTTTCTTTGTTGTTTTGAGGCCATAACTTCCTAACCACAAATGCTAGAAGCCCAATCATCAAGGGCTCTCATGATGTGGATTTTTGCCAGTGCTTTCGGCACTCACAACAATATTGACACTGCCAAACAAACCACGTAGAAGAGACAAAAACAATGTTTATCCACACAAATTGTGAAGAAGCAGTACAATTACCCATGGACCATAAAGAAGTAACACTGTTGCATGCATGTCCCACCAGGACACATAGCAGCCCCAAATGAGGGTAAAAAGAGCGGAGGCAGATTACAAATAGTTTAACAATAAAAAGGAGTCCAACAAGTGACATGAAACAAAGTTAGTTGAAACAAAGTTAGTTGTTGCACATGAAACAAAGTTAGTTGTTGAGTGGAGTATGTAGTTCTACAAACAACCTTTCATTCATGCTGCCATTACATATATCCACCTATCCCACATCTAACATTAGAGCAGTGGTTCTCAAAATTTTCTGCACGTGACCCCCAATGAAAGTATACAATTTTCTGTAGACCCCGTGGCCTAGCCCAACAGTTACTAATACAAGGAAAGTATGTGTCAAAATTTATTTGATTGCTTTTTACTTGAAATGCATGATAAAATAATGCACAATCTGAAAAATGTGCTTAGAACTATAGATGTAAGCGTAACATAAAAATATTGCTTGTGACGTAACAAACAGAATAGTTTTCATAGTGTCATCACAATGGATCATTTAATGAATAACTATTCGAATCGAATGTACTTTTAAACTACTGTACCTGAGATCTTAATTTTGTTTGATTTCTTAAAAAACGCTGTTTGCTTTCTTTGCCCGATTAACAATAATTTTGAGTTGGAGGTTTCATTGCTCCAGTAGACCCCAGCAGTTTTTAATTGACCCCCTGGCCATTCAGTAACCCCATGACTATCTACCGACCCTTTGGATTGTCCAATTGACCACCGGGGGACGATATCGACCACTTTGAGAACCACTGCATTAGAGTCATGACATTGACATAATTCTCCATAATTCAGCTTAACGGCATTGTGGGGCCAGGTCTTAGAACTCAATGTCCGTGAGATCCTCGAGGCAAATGTCACTCTGTTTGCCTCGAAAGCCTTGCATTGAAAACGTCATTTTCAATGTAGCCCCTACAGGAGGCCGCATATATTACATTATATTTTTTAAGGGTGAGGGGAATATATTACATCTTATAACCAGGGCTTGCCTACATTTCACAATAGTATCTTCTGGTTGAGTAAAAATGGGTTTTGAATGAAACATATGTAATAAAATCTTAAGAATTCTCATCTAATTTATAAAATAACTTCAACATTGACTCAATATGTACTATCTATGTACGTGTGAGTGCTTTGCATGCTGCACAGAATGCCCTTGCAGACCGTAGTTTTCTCACCCCTGAGGGAGCATCATGACAGCAATTTCATCATCTAGCCATACACTTGCTAGTATAGTTTATATTTCAAATGCAACTACTGTATAGCTTATGCCTCATGCTGTCATATTTTCAGGCTTCAATGGAGGATGTTCTTCACTTCTTTAAGAGTGGAAGAAAGGCACCTCCTAGTTTTCAAATTTTAGACAAAGTCACCAAGAGGAAACGGATACACAGTTTGTCTGAATATTCACGAAATTTTGTCTTTGAAGGTACTTCTTGATTCAAACTTGCCTGTGTTCCCTCTAAATGACTAAATGTGTGTAGCACTTTGCATTAGAGGTAGTTTAATATTTTGTAGCCAAGACATGCATGTAACTGCACTTGCTCTGCTTGTAGAGAATTCGTAGATTTGTAATTCACTTCTGTTTTTTCATGTACAGTTATGTTGCAATGATATGATATATTTTAATTGTATATCTATGGTATAGTTAAATGGTTTAAAATTTCAATGAGGTGGAAATCACCTGTCAGTTATTTCCTCCTCAATTACATTTAAAGCATTTGATTGGTGTTTTTATGATCTAGGAAGAACAGTCAACGTCATACTTTGTGCACTCATTCCCAATATAATGGCAATAGCATACAGTATCCTTTCAATTTTATAGCAATTAATGTACAGTTTGCTCACTCACAGGCCTTGCTATTTCCCACTGTCATGAGGCGTCCCTGAGAAATGGTAGCATTAAACAAGAAAACAATGCAGAACCTAGCACAAAGTCTCACTCCATAATCTAACCCTTAACTTTCAGCGCAATAGACACTGCCTCTACCACTATGCTAAGCTTACCACTGCTCTGTGACTGCAAAAACATTCTTCTGATGCCTGGGAGTACCTTAAAGACAAAACCACTTTTCAGATAACACTTTGTACTACAAATTCAAGCCTAAGAACTTTGGAGATCGTGAATTGAATGTAAAGGTTTTGTTTTCAAGGAAAGAGGTAAGATCGTTTTCACATATTTCTTTAAAATGTTAAAGCATTGTTTGTGTCATAAGTTTCATTTCCATCTTTGCATAACCTACCTTTTGCTCAGAATAAACGATCATTTACATTTAATTGACTATTGTTATAGATTGAACACGTGCTAAGTGATGTACATGGTCAAGGTGCCAGTGGAAGCCATATGGGTGAAAAACGTACTCAGTCCATCATACGCCAACAATTCTATTGGCGTGGGATGACTCAAGATGTGAAGCATTGGGTGAGTTTTGCCATGAGTGACATGTCTGAAATAGTCTCAACTTCATGACATATTGCATCCTGCAGTCAGATGTATTGCAGTTTTAATTTCCGTCTTCACTCAAATTAAACAAACATGTTTCATTACATTGTTGACCAGTGGATTATTTGATGCTGTAATTGTGTGATACACTATGTTTACTTTTTTGTTGTGATAGATTGCCACATGCAGTGAATGCCAGAAAGCTCGAAAAATTAAAACAGTGACACCAAAGCCTCATCGTATTTATGTGAGTAATTGGTCATGGGTTGTATGATAAACTGTTTTCAACGTTCAGACAAAATGTTGTTTTACTGATACAGTATCACAAATATTTTGTTCTTTATGTTATCAAAAGCATGGCAATTGTGTGAGTGATTACAATTAAACTAACTTTCACGTTACTTTTTAGGCCAAAAAGCCATGGGACATTGTTGATGTTGGCCTGGTGGGACCTTTCAAACCTACCAGCTTGGGCTTTAAATACATCCTGACTGGCACTTGCCTTTTTTCCAAATGGGTAGAAGCAGAGCCTCTGGTTGACAAATCTTCTGAATGGGTTCTGCGTGGGTTGTTGAAATGGATCCATCGCTGGGGCATACCACTAAAGATCCTAACTGCCCAAACGAATGAGTTTGACAACAAGGTTGGTAGCAGCATGCACAACATCATGCCTTTTAGATAACTTGCATTCATTGGCTTTGAAGAAGTAATTTTTGTTCTCTTTCATTTCAGAAGCTCAATGAACTGATTTTTAAACACCTCAACATTAGCCATCTTGTCACATCTGCTTACCATCCCCAGACTAACAGCCAAAACGAAAGAATTAACGAAACTATAAACCATCATATATCTGAGGTAACTCTTACATAATCAGTGGCGGTCATATGCCTTTGACAGTTATCATTTTGATGTTGCTTTCCATTGGGTAACTCTTCAAGCTTAGGCAAAAACTGAAAGTGGCAAGGAACGAGTGATACTAGGTAGTTAATAAAATAAAAAGTTTCGTTTGATTTTCGATTCTGATGTATTTTGCAAACCAACTTTCAAGGGTTGGCGAACATATGCATAACATCAAAACTTCACAGAGAACCCTCAACGGTTTTCCAGCATATGATCCTTAACACTTGAACAGTCTTAAAACAACAGCACCCATTGTCATCATTTCTGTAATTATTGCAGATGGTGAATACGGAGCAGGATGATTGGGATATGCATCTTTCACGTGCATGCTGGCAACTGCGCTCAGCATACAACGAGTCCATTAAGATGACTCCATTCGAGGTAATGACAAGCAGAAAACCGCCTACTTCCGAACTGTCGGCGGAAGAAGCGTCCCCTGTCACTGTTGACGATCATGATCCAAATGAGGTTGCAGCCTATGTCCAATCTATTGTTGCTCAGCTGAATAACATCCAGGGAACGGTGAGTTAGCAAGTTACAGAGCACTGTTTCGAATTTGAACTTTGAATTAACACAGCTGTCCCGTTCACGTTATACGCCTGAATTTCATGTTCACAGGTTTTTTAACTATCCCAGTAATCATAGCTTGTAAGCAGCAAAGCAGAGATGAGCGGATTGCCATATTATGCGATCCAGATCCAACTGTTAAATTTTAAAAGTTGGTCCAAATCCAACCATTGTCGAAACAATATTTTTTATGTAAATGCCAAGTCCAAGTAAAGTCCAAAAACGAACAAAATGCAGCAATTCGTTTCCATAGACTCAGTCGAAATCCGGTCCTGGCCCTGAATTTTTGAAGCAATTTACAGTCTGAATCCAGTCCATAAGTCCAATCTAATGCTCATCTCTGCAACCAAGACAATTTCCAGGTGCAAATAGTGGTAGGACTGACTTTTCAGCAATGGTGTGCAGGGTTAATTGATATAAATTAAGCAAAAAATTATGGGGCGCTCCACATGGAGGTCGATGGATTGGACACTGAAGGACAGCATGGTCAGTGGTCTGTTCCTCTGCGCCACACTAACATGCTGCAGATGCGGTCATACCCAGGCCCGTATCTAGGGGAGGCGCAGTGGCGCGAAGCCCCCCTTAGAAAAATTATCGCCCCCTTTTTGGAAAAATGTGTTGGACATAGTTTAAAAGTATTGTCTCCCTTTCAGAAAACTCTTCGCCGCTCTGGTGTCCCAAGCTGGTTGTAGGCCTGGTCATACCCATTTGTGTAAGTAGGAGTGGAAAGGTTTAAGCTATACCCACGCTGTTCTTGGCAGGGCCATTCCGGGAGGGTGGGTGCCGATGTCGGAGATGAAAGTACGGAGTCTCGTAGTGTTTCTCCAGATTTTCACTTATACAAGACAGAATTCTTTTGACGACATGAATCAAAAACAATTGAAGTTTTATCAATCATCGCTTCTCTGAAGTCAAAGATTCTATGCTAACTAACTGCAAAATTGTGATATGACCTGAAATAACTAACCCTTCCAAACTCAGAAGTAGAAACAATTAGCATGCCACAAGTTCGAAAGTGTAGAATGGCATAAAGTGAAAGTTAGATTTAATTCCATCAAACATGTAGGCTGTGCAATGCAGGCATAGTAATTATATACCATTTTTGATTCATAATGACAGATATATTTTATGCATATAAATTGTACTTCTGCAGAAGCTGAACTAGTGAAAGCTGCGTTGCGAATGATATATTTTAACATAAGACTTCACACCAAAAAAGCTGCCTAGCCTGCATTTATGTACAAGCTTCTTAGCATGTCTGAGTGTCAATGAATTTGCTAAAGTAATGTTTTTGGTATTGTCATTTCAATAAATATTTCCTTTTGTATACCGATACTGTTGTTATGAACTGATTTTACATTAAGGGGATATTGCGTAATGGCAAAGAAAGCTTGAATGAAAGTTCATTTGTTTGTGGTTGGTGTGTTTGAAGCTAACAAAGCACACAAACTTATATGAAAATAAATTCCTTGAAATTAAAACTTACAAGGATTATGTGGCCATCCTCTACACATGAAATCAAGAAAATCAAAAAATCCTATTTTAATCGCAAAAATCACGTTTTTTTATTGAAATAAGATCATGATATTTATCAACCTTGATGGTATGGTGTTTCATGGTCAGATGCTGCTCGTCTAACCTGTCTTTCACCAGCAGTTGCTCTTAAACCTAAAGCGAAAATGTTTGTTTCAAGTTTTGATTTTCTCAACAGCCTGTGGTGCTTGTAAACAACAACGAAAACGAAGCAAAGGAGAAGCAGCAAAAGCACCACAAGCTCAAGAAATTGAAAGATCGCAAGACCTTAACCTTCCACGGACCGAAAGTTAATCGAACGAAAATGAAAATGTTTGGAGGCCGCAAAGGTGAGCACGTTGTTGCAGACTGGCTTCATGGCATGGCCGCAAACTGGTGATAGTTTCCGGGAGGGGCGAAATGATTGTGACTTGTTGTAATTAACAATTAAACATGTTTCTGAAAATTTCCGGCGGTGGGCAATTGCCTGGTTGCGGGCCTAGTACACGGATGCACAATTGTTTATCTGACAACTCACCAAGCTGAACTTCATTAAGATTCAACGTTTGCCGTTAACTTCGTTCACACCAATGACGTACCTAGAAGCAATCCTTTACTAATTGTGATTGAATGTTTTTTCTTTTATACTCAGCTTTTCATGCATTTTTACAACTTGGTGACCAATCTTTTTGGCATTTTTTTTGCAGGTGAAGCTTCAAAAAGCACCAAACCGCTTTTCCAGCGGCGAAAACGGTTAATCGCAGACAGCGAATCCGCTGACGCAAGTTCCGATTTATCGTCCGCAGCTCAAGCCACCGATCCAAGGATTCTTGTGGAAGACGCGCCGCCACCAACTAAGCGCATGTGCACGCGTGTAAAGCTTACTGCCGATCAAGAAAGCGTTTTGCTGGGCTCGGATCGATTGTGCGATGACATTATAGACAAAGCTCAGGGTCTTCTCGCAAGTCAGTGCCCTCAAATCGGCGGATTTCAAAATGCTTTCCTGTTCGGGGCTTCCCCCGCACAAATGTCTGCAAGTTCTCCAGTTAAGCCTTGGATCCAGATCTTGCATGTTAACGGCAATCACTGGGTAACAGCATCCAACATACGGACAGAAGGAAACACAGTAACAATTTACGATACCCGCCATCCAACGACTTTCACCACGGATAACATCAAGCAACTGAGTATGCTGTCGCGCCACTTTACCAAAGACTCTCCACTGCGATTAAAGTTCGCCAATGTGCAACGCCATGTTGGTGCCAATGACTGTGGACTGTTTGCTGTGGCCATGGCAACTGCTTTAGCTTGGGGTGAAGACCCTTCTCTGTTAGTATTCGAGCAGGCACGCATGAGGAAGCATTTACTTGATTGTTTCAGGCGAAACCTTTTGTTACCTTTTCCGAACATGCAGAGAAAAATGTCATCCGTTTTCAGGTAAAGATGTTACGAAACTGTCGCAAAAATTCAAGTTCACGCTGAGCGCTTCTTCCATTTGCTGAACAAATGTTGGTATGAGGAGGCAAGGACATGACATATCTTGGCGCTACTGCAGCAACAGTAGGAGTTCTAAATGTTGGACTCTCAACAACAGTGTTACCTGATTGTTACCTATTGGCCTGATTGCTCATTCTGCCTCTGCTCTCTTGCAATAAAGATGTTTTGTCTATCACCCGAGTGAGCTTTCAGAGCGACTTTGTCTGCATTTGCGGGCGTATGAAACTTAAAACAAGTAAATTTGCTTAATAAAATAGACCTTTTCAGTAAAATTATGACGACTTCACTACAAAAGGAGATTTTACGGGAAAAGAAGAGTAACTGACATCTAAAACCGAGCCAAATATTTTTCAGTGGTTAGTTATTCCCAAGCTGTTACCGATTGCGGATTATCTGAGGTCTAGTTCAGGGCCGTCGCCAGCGCGGGGCCAGTGGTACTCGGCGCCCCATTTAAAATATGTGTCCCTCTATTTCATGTTTGGACCCCCGGTTGCTGCATACATGCAATACTGCATCTGAAAAATATGTCCCCTTTGTGGTTTTTTTCTCCTGCTGCGAAATCCTGGCCACGGGCCTGGTTCAGCTAAAAGTTTTGACTTTCGCTACAGGCACCAAAAATTACTTGCCAAAGTTTCTTCCATCGCTCTATGACGCGAAATAACTGGCAGAATTGTGTTTTCGCGTGACGCTTGAACGAAAGGGCAGAGAGGATTTTGAAATATTGAGGCTAGTAAATGCAATTCAGAATGTGTCAGAGGGGTGTTGTCATTTCTTGCATAACGCGCCTGTAAGATTGTTTATGTAAGTGTCGCGGTGTTCACGAATTCAAAACTGTTCACTTCGTGTCCTCAGTGTAGAAATGCAGCTTACGTATTGAGAATGGTTGTTACTGACAAGGTTGCGAAGTCGGGGGGGTGGGTGGAGTCGGATTCCTATCAACACCAGGACTCGGAGACGTTTTTTTTTGTCCGACTGCGGAAGCCCAACTGGATCATTTTTTCCATCACACCCGTGTGTTGGGTATTCCTGCTGAAATGGTATAATCTCTTATGAAATTTTTTTGAAACAGATTTCTTTCTGTGTACTACGATTTCCACTGAGTGCTAGTTGCTGCAAAATTGTTGACAACCAAACTTCATTCACTTTATGTTAAGGAGTCGGAAATTTTGGAAAAGTCGGACATTTTACCTCCGACTCCGCAACCCTGGTTACTGATCCAGATAAATAAATACCTGACATGTTTTGAATTTCGGAAATGGGCAAGAAACTGCAGTAAATTAGTTTAGAGCTGATGTTGACAGAGCACTGAAATCAGGACCGCAACAAGCTGATATTTCAGGGGAAAGGCATAACGATTGCATGTTTTACATAACACCTAAAAAGTTCTTCGTGTTTTCGAAATGTTTTTGAAACTTCCGTGGGGCAGTTGTCCCCTGGTTGCGAGCCTGATTGGAATTACTGTACCAGTTGTCTTGCAAAAATCGACTTTTGACCACTCTTTGAAGACAGGCGAGTGGAAAACACCCCAACATACCTCCTCCGTGTTCCTGCGTCTCTGGCAACAACGCTGCTGTGTTTCTAGTTTATTTGGTTTTGACAGCAACAGCGGCGTAACGAGGTTAGATGGCGCCCGGGGCAAGAAGCAAGTTTGGCGCCCCCATGTTCGAACATGAGCTCTTTCGGAAGCAAATTTACTGCATTGAAGAAAGTACTTGCAATATGTTGTGTACTTGTGATTCTTGGGACTTTTTGGCGCCTCCCGCAGTGATTCGACGCCCGGGGATTGTTCTCCCCTTGCCCCCTTCGTTACGCCTTTGGACAGCAAGCGGTGGAAAGTGAAGTCGCCAATGTCACCATCGCAACGGGTGTCGGGCTTATGGCCTGAGTTCAATAGCTCACCTGTCAGTCGATTGGTTAAAGATTCATTTTATTCATGAAGCAGACACACAGAAAAACTCATAGAAATAAACAAGAATTCCGTGCAAACGCACGGAATAGAAACACAAACTCATGCCTGTGTTGTGGTTAAAAATAACCCCAACATACTGACTTATGTATGGGAAGAAAAATACTCCTCTGACACTTTGACAAGAAGAAAAATATCTGTTTGAATTTACAACCAAAAGAACAATAAGTGGCAAAGAACATTTCATGCTCAACTGAGTTTATTAGTGTTTTGTTTAATTGTACTTGCTGTGGATTTCTATTAATGAATGTTGTTGCGCATTATGGGGTAGAAGATATAATAATAAGAACCCTAGGTAAAGATTAAAACAATTTATAAATCAATTACGGAGCACCACAGAATAGTAATAATATCATGCA